>Ga0310344_10003512_pt1 | contig 11660 bp, 10 predicted proteins | sample HC15DNA20200_MG_FD_203801 | JGI IMG/M metagenome (GOLD analysis project Ga0310344, IMG submission 203801) | Marine microbial communities from station ALOHA, North Pacific Subtropical Gyre - HC15-DNA-20-200_MG | ecosystem: Environmental > Aquatic > Marine > Oceanic | place: Pacific Ocean: North... | reverse complement strand
TCCCGCCTGGTCGCCCACAACGCGACCGAGTACCTGCCCATGCAAACCGCCGAACAGGCCATCGTCGATAGCCCACTGCACTACGGAAAGCCCCTATTGCACTTTGCCTCACCGGTGACCTTCGAGCGCATTGAGCTGGTGACCATTGATCCACCCCCACCGACGGCTGATCCACCAACCCGCCTGCAGCTCACCCGCTACGAAACAGCACGCCCCGACTATCCCCAGGCTACGCGTGATGGCCGCACCCTCACCATCGGTGACCAGACCTACATGTTGCTCTGGGGCGACCTGCACCGACACTCCCACCTCTCTAAATGCCTGCTCCCTAATGACGGTTCGCCGGTTGAGAATTTCCGCTGGAGCCTGGACCACAATCGCATGGACTGGTGGGCCCTCACCGAACACCTCGAATACCTCAGTTACAACGAATGGCGCCGTGTCGAAGAAACCGTCGCAGCCTTTACCGACGATGGGCGCTTTGAACCCATGTTTGGCTTTGAATGGGGTAGCAATCCCGGGCACACCAATATCTTCTACCGTGATCAGCAGCTTGGAGAAGAACTACGCGCGCTCACCCTCGTCTCCCCAAGCCTCGAAGATCTCATGGAACGCTGGGATGCCCGAATCCCTAAAGGCGAGGTGCTCGCAGCCCGCCACTACCAAGGCCACCGCCAACCCGACGTCTTCGAAGGCTATCGGACGCAATGGGAACCCTGTATGGAAATCATGCAAAGCCGTGGCGAACAGCGCGACTGGATCGAGACCTTTCTCCGTGAAGGGGCCCGTATCGGATTCGTGGGGGCCACCGACCATGCCCGCCACTGGCACTTCGCCTACTGTATGACCGGCGTCTGGGCCACCGCTCCCACCCGTGATGCCATCTTTGACGCCATCTGGAACCGCCGCACCGTGGCCGCTTCTGCCAAAATCCTCCTGCACACCGAGGTCTCCGGCATCCCCATGGGACGCGAAGGCACCATCACCGGCGATGCCCAGATTCGGGTGCTCGCTGAAAGCCCTCAACCCCTCCGCACCATCGACATCTATCGCAATGGCACCCTCGTCCATCACGAAACCGTGGACACCCCCACCCTTGACTGGACCTGGACGGACCGTGGTCAGCCTCGCAGTGAGCGCTATTACTACGTGCGTGTGGCCGCCCAGCCAGCCCTCGCCCAGGCCACCCCGGCCGTTGCCTACGCCTCCCCAACCTGGATCCACTCACCACCACACTGACGTAAATACAGCGTGGTCATGCATCAACTTGGTAGGGCATGCGGGATTCGAACCCGCGATCTCCTCCTTGAGAGGGAGGTGTCCTTGGCCGCTAGACGAATGCCCCATGCAGACCGGATCCCACCCATCCTACGAAACGCTCCTCAGAAATCGCCGCCCCTACCCCACACGAGCTACGTACAATCGATGTCAACGTCCTCCCATTCCTGACTGATCATGCTTGAGGTTTTGACCGAGCGGCTCAACGGTGTATTTAGCAAGCTTGGACGTCGTGGCCGGCTCGGCGAAGCGGATGTGGACGCAGCCCTGCGTGAAGTTCGGATGGCCCTGCTCGAAGCAGACGTAAACTTCCGTGTGGCGCGCGACTTCGTAGCCGCAGTCCGCGAACGTGCGGTTGGCCGCGAGGTGATCGAGAGCATTACGCCAGCGCAGCAAGTCATCAAGATACTCAATGACCACCTAGTCGAGTTGCTAGGCAGCGAAACATCCCGAATCGCGACAGCACCTCGACCTCCCACAATTGTTCTACTCGTGGGCCTCCAAGGTTCCGGAAAGACAACAACCGCCGCAAAACTCGCCCTGTCCTTCAAACGGGATGGCGGTCGACCATTGCTTGTGGCTGCCGACACGCAACGTCCAGCTGCTATCGAACAGCTCAAAACACTCGGCAAGCAGATCGACGTGCCCGTACACGTCGGTGACACCAAACACTCGCCAATTCAAATTTCCACTCGCGGGCGTGAGTTAGGCATTGACAATGCACATTCACATGTCGTGGTCGATACCGCGGGTCGGATCCAACTTGACGAACCTCTGATGGACGAGATCGGCCAAATTAGCCGTGCAATCGATCCCACCGAAACACTGTTTGTTGCTGACGCCACCACGGGCCAAGAAGCCGTAAATGCAGCCAAAGAGTTTCACGCCCAATCCCCACTAAATGGGCTAATCCTGACCAAGATGGACGGTGATGCACGCGGTGGTGCTGCCTTATCGATTCGATCCGTTACCGGTGTACCAATCAAATTCATCGCGACCGGCGAACAGATCGAGCCTCTCGAAGTCTTTCACCCCGATCGTATCGCGTCACGAATCCTTGGAATGGGCGACGTCGTCACACTCGTCGAACGAGCTGAGGAAACTATTGACCAAGAACGCGCACTAGAGCTTGAAGAGAAGATCCGGAAAGCCTCCTTTGGCCTCGATGACTTTCTCGAACAATTGAATCAAGTCAAGAAGATGGGACCACTCAGCCAAGTGTTTGGAATGTTGCCGGGTATGAGTAGCATGACAAAGAACACGGACGTTCAGGCGGCGCTCGATGGAGATGGCCTCCGGCATTTTGAGGCAATCATCTTGTCCATGACGCCAAATGAGCGACGGAATCCCGATCAGATTACCGGTAGTCGACGACGACGTATCGCTGCAGGCAGTGGGAGAAGTGTTCAGGACGTAAACCAGCTGCTAAACCAATTCAAGCAAGCCCGGAAAATGATGCAAATGATGAGTTCAGGGAAAATGCCCACTGGCTTACGCAACATGATGGGGTTATAGGTCCAAACGCTGGTTGCGACCGGCAATCGGTCCTGCTCTATCCGATCAGTAGCAACACCGACATTTCGACAATGCCGTCGGGACCCTCATCGGGTAAACGTAGTCCCCGTTACGGAAAGTTGAAAACGGATTTGGCGGTGGTTCGGGGACCGCAGCAACGTTCCTAGCTCGGTGTCATCGAGCAGGTGCGGGCAAACACTGCCCAGGACGCATCACTGCGTTGCCTTCAACGGGGAAGAACCCTTTTCGCTATCGCTTCCGAAGACGGGCCGGAAGAACCGCCCACATCACGAAGAGACCTGCAAAGGCAACGATTCCCAGAATTGCTTCTAACGGCAACGGCGTACCTCCAAGGTCCCGTCGAATAAACCGACGAGACAACTATTGTCGCCGCAGCACCTCCGAACCATCCGCCAACATCCATCTGCATTGTAGCCTCACGGTCGGTGCCCGAATGCAAACATCAGAGCTGCACGATCTCAACAGGAGCATTAATCACCTCGAGATCGAGATGACTATCCTCGACAAAGTTAACAATCACTTGCAGCTGGGCATCAAGTCGTTGCGGCTCGTTGGCTACACATACAACACCGATCCGAGCGTGACCCGGCACGGGATCGCCGTCGAGATCGGCAACAGCAGCATTGAACGAATTTCGGATATGTCGCTTGAGCGACTCAACCGTTCGACGTCGATCTTTCAGAGTACGACCCGCATGAATGATCGCTTGGACTTCAATCGTTCCTACATACATTGCCGCAGGCTTTGTTCCTGAGTTGCTGAATTGCCACCTGATGTCACAGTCTATTAGCACGGTCATCCTCCATTTGCATGAGTACTCAACCAATGACAACTGCTCCCCGAACACTTGAAGAGATCGACACACCAGCGGCGATCATTGACCTAGATCTTGTTCGGCAAAACATTCGAAGCTTGCAAACCTATCTGGATGGATCGACTGTTCACATGCGGCCCCACTCGAAGACCCATAAGACACCGCAAATTGCCCTCATGCAAATCAACGCTGGTGCGCACGGAATCACCTGCGCCAAGGTGGGGGAAGCTGAGGCTATGGTCGCCGGTGGTATTAATGACATCTTGATCGCAAACCAAATTATTGGCGCAACCAAAATTTCGCGACTGTGCACGCTCGCTCGTCGAGCAAAGATAACGGTTGCCGTTGACGATGAACGCAACGTCCATGAGTTGTCGCAAGCCGCGACTGCCTATGGTGTGACTTTGGGTGTAGTGATCGAGATCGACGTCGGGATGCAACGCTGTGGCATCGCTGCCGGAGCACCCGCTCTGGCCCTAGCAAAAACTATCGACACGGCCACGTCGCTCGAGTTGATTGGATTGATGGGCTACGAAGGGCACACCGTCAGCATTCTTGATCACAGCGAACGCGAGGCAGCCACACGGAAAGCATTGGCTCCCGTTATTGAAACCAAATCGCAATGTGAGGCGGAGGGAATCCAGATCCATGAAGTCACCGGTGGAGCAACCAACACCTTCGACATCACCAGCCAAATCGAAGGGTGGACTGAACTGCAATGCGGATCGTTCGCAACCATGGATGCTCAATTTCGACCCCACGCCGGAAACATATTCGCCCAAGCGTTCTGGATTCTCGCATGCGTAGTCAGTCGACCTTCCACGAATCGAGCTATGCTGGACACCGGCCTTAAGTCAGTCACTGTCGAGCCTGAAGGGCTTCCCATCGTCGAAGATCCGGTCGGGATTGAGTTGACCGGTCTTGCTGAAGAACACGGCCGTCTCACGCTACATTCCAATGCTCCTGACTTGAAGATCGGGCAAAAGCTAAAAGTAACCCCTTGGCATGGTTGCACCACCTTTAACCTGCACGACACCCTGTATGTCGTTCAAGACGATGAGGTTGTCGACATCTGGCCAATCGCTGCACGCGGACGATCTACATGATCGACACGGACGACCATGATCCGACCATTCCGAGTCGAGTTCGATCCGAACGGTCAGCAAGTGTTTTTCAGGCATTCGTTGAACGCAAGCGGATCGAACTTAGGGAGGACCACGCAACGCTTCAGGAACTAGAGCAAAAAGTTCTGGAGGCCTGGTTTTGTTGTCTCTCATTTAGCGGTGAGCCTGGTCTCGAGGCCGATCTCGATGAAGCACGAATAGAACTACGCCGCGCCGAGACAATTCTCGAAGACACAACCACAACGATCGTGCATGCCCAATTACGTCTCGATAAATACGAACAGCGTCTTCTCAGCCTAACTACAGGACCTCGGGATCTATAAACACAACTCGTAAGACAAAGTTTCTAACCCTTTGAGACCTTGAGAACATGCGATCGTGCCGAATTGATCGCCTCGACTGTGAGATCCTCCGACCAATCCTGTGTGCCACCCCATAAGAAGGTATACATACCGAAATAATTGTCTTCCTCCAGCGTATCGATTAAAGCACCAAAGTCGACCGTGCCACTTCCAGGAACCTGATCTTCCGTAGGCCCAAGATCGTCGGCGTTATTCATCGCAGAACTGGCACTCCATAGGCATGTGTGACCCACACGGTTTCCAGCCGCCTGCAACAGCGCACGAAGAGTCGTATTCACCAACCGAGCATGAGGGGGCGTGACACTCAGCTGTATACGTGGATGACCCACATCATCCAGAAAACTAGCAATTTCGCCCGGTTCATCAAGCCAGGTATCTATTTGGTTTGCCAACGCTAACGTAACACCACGTTCCTGAGCAGCGCGCCCAAGTGCACGTACATCGTCGGTTGCCTCATGCCGTTCGTACTCACGATGTGGTGCCGTTGCGATAACGGTCGGTGCACCAATGCCAGCAGCAAAGTCGAGTCGGGCCAGAAGGTCATCACCAAAAGTTGCATAAGCTGAAACGGAAGCAGGGCGAATATTGTGGTCGGAAAGCAGCGCTGTGACATCCGTGACAGAGTCACGCTCTGGATCCACATGTTGGAGAACCCCGGGCGTTGACCACAAATCTACGTAGCCCAATTTAGTCTTCGATATCGCCTTGAGCACGTCAGCAAACGCCATAGATCGGAACAGTAGCGTTGAGCACGCAAACCGCGTTGAAATGTCTAAAGCAAACATAACTTGCTCCGGCCTCTGGCGCGTACCACTACAGCACGCAACCCCTATTTTGACTTATTCGGCTCCAATCAAGCTATTCCTTCAGCAAAGAATGGGTTGTGACGACACTCTTCCACCACCGTCGTCGGCGGTCCGTGGCCAGGAAATAGGCGAGTGGAACCAGAAAGTTTCAAGATTTCACGACGGACCGACGATAAGTGAGCTGCATAGTGCTCCGCCCCCATCGAAGTACGTCCAATCGAGCCTGCGAACATAGCATCACCCACCAACACAAAATCACGTAGTACAAACGATGTGTGTCCGGGAGAGTGACCTGGTGTGTGACGCGCCTCAATTTCAAATGGTCCAATATCAAAACGTGTGTGGTCGTCAAAAGTCCTAATTTCAAGCCCGCTAATCTCCGGAAGACGAGTTCGTTCTTCAGGATGAATCCACACAGGAACGCCCAACGCTTGGTGAACACCCGGCAGAACCCCGATATGGTCTGCGTCGGCGTGAGTGATCAATATCGCGAGCGCCGTCCAATGTTCCTCAACCAACACATTAAGAATGAGATCCAACTCTGCGCCCGGATCCACCACTAACGCATACCCTGTTTTTACATCACCGACGACATACTGCGTGATCCGCATTGGCGCATAACTGACAGTTCTTATATGTGTATCAGCGCAATCGACCGCAATCGGTTCAGGAGACCAAGCTTCCCGCGCAGAAGCCCACAAGCACGCCGGATCCAACGCCAATACGTCGGCAAGACGATCTGACTCCTGTCGAGATGGCGTGCGTTGATACGCCTCGAAAGATTGCAGAACATCCTCACTAATCGCGACTCGAGCCCCGAGATCTGACAACGAACAATTAAGTCCGTGACGAGCCTTTCCAAGGATGTCGCCAAACTCATCTTCAAGTAAGTCATTCATTGAAATTGACGCCAGACCGGATAAACACTGGATCATGCAGAACGGCTAGGGATTGTCCCATTAAGAGCACCCTTTGGCCTTATATTGAGCGACGTGCCCACGAAAACACTTTAATCAAAGCCGCAAGAACTACGTTGAGGATTTAATGATCGACAAACGCTCAGCCTCTTAGAACCCAACCAACAGCCCCACAGGAAGAATCCTGCGTTCATGTCCCCATTGGCGGTAAATCAGACTCAAGCCAGTACTCACTTCCGTCCATTGGATGCGCACGTGGCTTTTTCAACCTGCCAGTAGCTAGCCATCGATATACCGCTTGCCGGCTGACTCCATAGCGTTTCGCGATCTGCACAATCTTGAAGTACGGAATGTCGGAGCGAACACGATGCGTCGTGCTTCCCGGATCACTATGACGCCTAGTCTCAATCTCTTGAACTGTGCGCGCCATGGCGATAGCAGCAAGCGCGGCGTCAGCACCACGATTTCCAGCCTTGGATCCACACCGATTGATCGCCTGTTCAACGTTCTCTGCAGTAACCACGCCATAAATCACTGGTGTTCTAGTATCGAGAGCCGCACGGGCAATCCCACGAGCCGATTCCTGCGCAACGTGATCATAATGCGACGTCTCACCACGAATAATGCATCCGAGACAGATCACTACATCCGGTGATCCAGCACCAATAAGTTCACGCGCAACCACCGGAAGCTCAAATGATCCGGGAGCCCAGATAATAGTTACATCAACATCTGCGACGGCATGCCGTCGTAATTCACGCCGACAAGAACTGAGCAGGTGGCCCACGAAAAATTCATTAAATCTAGCAGCCACAATACCGATACATAGACCAGCACCATCGAGTTTCGGATCAATCGTCCGGGCCCCATCATCAGCGTCCATCAAAGGGTATGTCCCATCCGTGTCCGTTTTGTATCAAGGTACCGGCGGTTATGCTCGCTAGGCTGAACGGTCAGCGGGAGCTGCTCAATCACATTCAATCCGTAAGCACGAAACCCTTCAGTCTTCTTTGGATTGTTCGTGATAAGACGTATATCAGTAATCCCCAGGCCACGAAGAATCTGGACACCTACACCGTAGTCACGCAAATCGGCCGCAAACCCCAAATGATTGTTGGCATCGACCGTGTCAAGACCCCCATCCTGCAACTCATAGGCGCGTAGCTTGTTCGCGAGACCGATACCTCGACCCTCCTGGCGCATATAGAGCACGACTCCACAACCCTCAGTAGCAATTCGCTCCATCGCCACCGCGAGCTGGTCGCCGCAATCACACCGGAGTGATCCAAAAACGTCTCCCGTCAAGCATTCGGAATGGACACGAACCAAAGGTGCAGAGTCATCCGAAATCTCACCAAATGTGAGAGCCACATGATCTTCCCGCGTTGTCGTATCGTGAAACGCAATGGCCTGAAAGGCACCGTGCTCAGTAGGGATACGTGCCTCGGAAACCCGATATACGAGTCGCTCACTTGTTCTTCGGTGATGGACGATCTCGCTTATCCGGACAACAGGAATCCACAGCTTGCCAACAACTTCGTGGGGCAAAACATCTCCTACTTCCGCACCAATCTCATCCACGCGCACTGCCACAGCCACAGGCGCTAACCCTGCAAGCATTACCAAGTCAACGGCCGCCTCGGTGTGACCGAGCCGGCGGAGCACTCCACCATCACGAGCTCGTACTGGAGTAACCGGGCCTGGTGAGCAAAAATCAAACTTGGTGAAGTTTGATGACGCCAGAGCCCGGACCACCTGAACAAAACACTCATCCTCACTTCCCGGGTCCAGATCATTTAACCCAACAGTTGCAGTGAAATCTGCACCTCGATCCAAAGGCTTAAGTGATCTGGACTCCCGCACGGGGACACCGAGAATGTCTAGTCGCTGCCCGGAAGCGGGAGCGCACACGGCATGTGCACCCAAATCCTGCATTCGTGCCAGCGTCTCCACGCTAAATGTTTCCCCAGCGGCTGCCAGTTCAAGCTCAGGGCAAGCCAATCCATCATCGATAATCGCAACAAGGCCACCCTTCCGGATCTGATCCATCGCTACGTTCACGGAGTCAGAGATCATCGAGACGCATCCAACACAAATCCAGCCACATGCAATTGCCGAATAGAAGGTCCATTAAATTCATCAATGTCCCGCACGACTCCGTATTTCGCCAAGATATCGACTTCAAGATTTGCTCTGTAGCCCAACCTGATATCGCCGATAGTCACAGATTTTTGTGTGTGGGGGATGAGCGCCACCGCGAATGATGTATCTACTGGATCCATAACTGTAAGACTCACACCGTCGAGGGCCACAAAACCCTTCGACACAATAAACATACCGAGGTCCATTGGCGTGCTAAATCTCAAAATGTCCGACCCACCATCCTTACTCTTATCGATCAACTCAACCGTGGTGTCGATATGGCCCTGGACAAAGTGGCCACCGACTCGACTCCCCGTCACAAGTGGACGCTCGACGTTCACAGAAGCCCCAAGCTCAAGTTCGCCAAGATTCGTTCGTCGCAATGTTTCGGGAACAGCCTCAACCGTAACGCTATTGGCTTCGATCACGACGGCCGTCAGACAAACCCCGTTCAACGCTATGGAATCCCCCAACCGCATTCCATCAACGGCAACTTCGGACCGCAACGTGATCCGGCACACACCATTAACGTTTTGCGTTTGAGTCACGACGCCGAGATCTTCAATTATTCCGGTGAACATTTTTCAGTTCCGTTTGGCCCATAGCGACATACGTCACCAATAATCATGACATCGGATCCAACCGGACTTATCGTCGGTGACGAAACCAAATGACGATTTAATTCAGTTGCTGCAGAAACAGCAGAGATCCCTGAACCCAAGATCCAGGGCGCTACAAACACTACAACACGATCAATGGCATGAGCAGACATAAATGCGCCAACTAAACCTGGCCCCGCTTCAAGCAACGCGCTTGTCAATCCTCGTTGGCCCAACGCATCGAGTACTTCAACAATGTCAACACGACCCAAAGAGTTCTGTGGAAATGACAGGATATTCGCCCCAGCTTGCGTGAGCCGACCTAGTCTCTCAGGAGGGGCAGCCTCCGTCGTGATTAACAACGTTTCTCCTCCGGCCTGAAGCACCCGTGCCTTCGGATCTATTCGCGCAAGTGAGTCGAAAACAACACGGACGGGCTGATGACCATCGATCGGCATCGGTCGCACTGTCAGCCTGGAATCATCACTCTGGATTGTCCCAATACCCGTGATAATCGCATCAACCTCATCGCGCAGCGCATGAACCCGGGACCAGGCCGCAGAACCACTGATACGCCCACCCCCACCCGGACCAGCGATCCGTCCATCGAGAGTCATCGCCCATTTCGCAGTGATATGCGGGCGCCCCGTCTTGATGAACTTGAAGTAGCCCTGAGCCAGCTCAGTAGCAGCTTGCCCACAAACACCCGTTACCACCTCAACGCTATGCGACCGCAAGAATTCAACACCGCCGCCTCGAACCTTTGGGTTCGGATCGCGGACAGCCACAATAACCCGCGTAATCCCGGCTTCGAGGCTCGCGCTTGTGCACGGCGGTGTACTGCCGTGATGATTGCAAGGCTCGAGCGTAACAACGAGGGTTGCATTCCGCGTACGATTCCCAGCGGAGCGGAGTGCCATGACCTCGGCGTGCGGTCCGCCTGCTCGCTGGGTTGCTCCCTCGCCCACACACGTTCCGTCCGATGCAATGACCACCGCACCTACAGCTGGATTAGGGTAGGTGCGCCCCCGAACAGTACGAGCCAAATCTAAGGCACGCTCCATAGCCGCAGCGTCAGTTATACGACAACCCGATTGATGGTGCTGCCTAACAATAGTCACAGAGAAACTCGTATTTCGCGTCAAACCGCCGAGACACGGGTATGCACGCGGCGGCACACCCACGGCGCCTTCTCCCTTCCGGACTTTACCGTCGGCTCCGGAATCGCACCGGATCAGCCGGCCGAAACCAGCTCGCGGGCTTGGCGTTTTCGCCTAACCGCCGGTAGGGAATTTCCCTGCTCCACAGAGATCACCCTGCCCCGAAGGCACAGTTGTGCTTAAGTCAAGGATACGCCAGCGCTCGCTTGTATCCAACGCGGTATACGATGGAATAGCAATTCCATCTCAAACATGGGTGTCAATCGCACGCTAAGAACTGGCGTCTGAACCCAACGTTCAATCAACACACTATGCGTGACCGACTCCAGATACACTAGATTGATCGTTGGCTCGCCGTTTCCTGCGGGGGACACGCACGAATTCTGGCTCAACGAGACAGCATGAAAAGACCGCCGAAGGTCCAAGGAAAAAACATTCCTCCAATCCTCGATAAGAACTCCTTTGGATTACAGATACTCGATCGTAGATTTTCATAATGACCTATACACCGCACTGTGTTATCGGTTTAACCGGAAACCTTGGATCTGGAAAATCGACCGTCGCCCACATCGCTGAGGGGCTGGGCGCACGAATCATCGACTCTGATCGGACCGTCCATAATCTACTCGCCTGCGACACCGACCTTGCTCTTGAAATAGAGAACGAATTCGGATCAAGCGTGATGAGGAACGGGTGGCCAGATCGTTCCTCGCTTGCACAAGTGGTCTTCAACGATGCCGCAGCGCTCCGTCAACTCGAAGATCTGATATTTCCACGCGTCGCTCGCCAAACAAAAAAACAACTCGCACAACCGACCAGATCACCCGCCACACTCATTGAAGCAATCAAGGTGATCGAAGGCCCAACGGGAAAACTTCTCGACGCACTATGGTTGGTTGTATCAACCGTCGACCTGCAAGTC
>Ga0310344_10003511_pt1 | contig 11660 bp, 13 predicted proteins | sample HC15DNA20200_MG_FD_203801 | JGI IMG/M metagenome (GOLD analysis project Ga0310344, IMG submission 203801) | Marine microbial communities from station ALOHA, North Pacific Subtropical Gyre - HC15-DNA-20-200_MG | ecosystem: Environmental > Aquatic > Marine > Oceanic | place: Pacific Ocean: North... | reverse complement strand
ATCCATAAGATCGTTGTCGGTGATTGGGACAACAACGTATTCATCTTGCGATGTCGAGAAACTGGTGATGCAGTCCTAATCGATGCCGCCAACGAGCACGACAAACTCCTAGAAATCTGCCAAAGCCTTAACGTCCGAACAGTGCTCGAAACACATGGACACTGGGACCATATTGGCGCTGTGCCTGCTGTGCGAGAGGCCGGTTACGAAGTCGGAGTTACAGCTGAAGACGCTTCCATGTTGGACGCATACGACTACCTATTAGAAGACGAATCGGTAATCGAAGTCGGGCGGCTTCGACTTCATACTATCTGTACCCCAGGTCACACTCCAGGATCGATTTGTTTTAAGCTCGACGATTCCCCCATATTATTTTCAGGAGATACCTTGTTCCCTGGGGGTGTCGGGGCAACTCACTTCGAGGAAAGCGATTTCAATACCATTATCGAATCTGTGGATCGACGATTATTCGCCGATCTTCCACCCAATACCATAGTTCTCCCGGGACACGGAACAGACACACTGATTAAGAACGAATCTCCATATCTTGAGAATTGGATCGAGCGGGGCTGGTGAAACCACCAACTCTTCGATCAGACGACCGACCATACGATGACACTCCCATCCATACACCCGACTTGCCACCCACTCCGGTGAGAGATCGAAACATCCCCGCTACAGCATGGATCGAAGCGCCTCCAGGCCTCTTCGAAGCAGCTGCCGATCTGCCTAGAAATGACGGGAAGTCTCCTCGTATCGCCTATAAACGTCGACTCGGCTCCTGGCTTCTTTGGCGTGCCGGGCCAGCAAAAGGATCAGATGCATGCTACATCGCGGTACACGCCACAAACCTGGAACGAATATCAACCTTCCGACTTTTTCCCGATGGCAGTGGACAAGGTTCCGGCCCCAACGGAGCGAACTTTTCAAGATTTCGGACCTGGAAACAGAGCCTCCTCGACAACTCACTCAGAGAAAAGGAGCAGTACTAACTATCGCCTGGACGGCTGATAATCACTGCGGTAAGAGTGCTAACAGGTGCCACTCTCTAGACTCAGCACTGTGAGCAAAGTGGCCAGACCTATCTTCCAAATCAAAGATCTTCACGTCTCCAGCTCTGAGGGGGCAGAGATCTTACACGGAGTCAACTTGGTCGTGATGCCGGGTGAAGTTCACGCTCTAATGGGACCGAATGGCTCAGGCAAATCGACGCTGGCTTCTGTGCTGCTCGGAAACCCAGAGTATGTCGTTACTCGTGGATCGATTTGTTTCAAGGACGACGACATCACTGACTGGTCTCCAGATATCCGTGGGAAAGCTGGCCTATTTCTTGCCTTCCAATATCCACAGGAAATAACCGGTGTCTCGGTGATCAATTTCTTGCGCCAAGCTTTGTCTGCTCGGCGCGGAATCGATCTTTCCGTTCTGGAATTACGCCTCGCCGTGATGGATTGGATGGAACGACTGGGCATAGAACCCTCGTTTGCTGATCGCCACCTGAATACGGGGTTTTCAGGTGGCGAGAAAAAGCGTAACGAAATCTTGCAAATGGCGATCTTAGAACCAGAAGTCGCAATCCTCGACGAAACTGATTCTGGCTTAGATATCGATGCTCTCAGTGTTGTGGCGCAAGGGATCACAGAGATCCGCCGCCACCAGTCGGAAATGGGGGTTGTAGCAATTACCCACTACCGACGCCTACTGGACTATCTCCAACCAGACGTGATTCATATTCTTGTTAATGGCCAAATCGTGGCACAGGGAGGCCCCGAACTCGCCGACCAACTCGAAAAAAATGGCTTCGATAACTTTCGAGACAATATAACAACTAAAGGTTCGCCATGAAGAAAGAAAACTTCTTGAACATCACCAAAATTAAACAAGAATTTCCTCTTCTCAAACGAACCATCAATAGCAAGCCAATCGTCTACCTCGACTCCGGTGCAACTTCACAAAAGCCTCAGTTCGTCCTTGACGCAATGACTGATTACTACGAAGAGATAAATGCCAATGTCCATCGCGGTGCCTACCAAATTGCCGAGCAAGCAACAACAGCATCCGAGAATGCTCGAAAATCAATAGCGAGATTCATCGGTACAACTAATGAACACGAGGTGATCTTCACCAAAAACGCAACAGAAGCAATAAACCTTGTTGCTCACTCCTGGGGCCGAATAAACTTAGCCGAGGGTGATGTCGTATTACTTAGTCTTCTCGAACATCACGCCAATATCGTTCCCTGGCATCAACTAGCAACGGAACGAGGTGTCAAACTTCGATGGATACCTATAACTCCTGAAGGACGACTAGACCTAACAAATCTGGACCAGCTACTCGAAGGAGTGCGTCTCCTAGCCGTTACAGCAGCTTCAAATGTCACAGGCGATATGCCAGATATACCATATTTAGCTGAAGCAGCTCACGCTGTTGGGGCTCTTTGTCTCGTAGATGGTAGCCAGTATGTCCCTCATCGTGCCACAGATGTGAGCAAACTCAACTGTGACTTTTTCGCATTTACCGGCCATAAAATGTGTGGCCCAACGGGTGTTGGTGTCCTGTGGGGACGCCACGAAATACTCGATGCGATGCCACCATTTTTAGGTGGAGGTGAGATGATCCTAGACGTCCGTCTCGACGGCTTCACCCCTAATGAAGTCCCCTGGCGTTTTGAAGCAGGGACACCACCTATCGCAGAAATAATCGGGCTAGGTGCGGCTGTCGAATATCTCGAAGCAGTAGGAATGACAGCTATTCGAGAACACGAAATTGACTTAACCAACTACGCTCTCCGAACCCTAACAGAGCGGTTCGGTAGTGATCTGATAATCCATGGGCCTCCTGATACAACTAACCGCGGCGGAATCCTGTCAATGTGTCTCAAGGATATTCATGCCCACGACCTCAGTCAGGTTCTAGACCAAAACGGAGTTTGCGTTAGAGCTGGCCACCATTGTGCTAGACCTCTCTTACGCGAACTAGGAGTAACTGCAACATCTCGTGCTTCTTTATATCTTTATAACGACGAATCGGACGTAGACACCCTTTCCGATGCCCTCTACGAGGCGTCAAGCTTCTTTAACTTCTGACACTCCCACCACTACCTTCAATCCCCAATCCCAGGACACCCAACATGGCCGGACTCGAAGATTTGTATCGTGAGATCATTCTCGATCACTATCGGAATCCACGAAATCGCGGCGAGTTAGAAAGTCCACCAGCTGTAGTGGCAGAAGGATTTAATCCACTGTGTGGCGATGAAGTCAAACTCTGGCTTCTCCTCGAAGGAGAAGTAATCGCAGATATCAAGATTGGAGGTCAGGGCTGTTCTATTAGTCAATCATCTGCTTCCATGATGACTACTGCTGTCAAAGGTAAAACAATAGAAGAAGCACGCCAAATAATTAATTCCTTCAAACACATGATGTCTATTCATGAAAGCGGCCTCGACGAAGAACACTCTCAATCCATCGACGATCAGCCCGTCGAAGCGGAACTCGGTGATCTCGCAGCACTACGTGGGGTCGTAAAGTTCCCTGTCCGGATAAAATGCGCAACCCTGGGGTGGAATACTTTCAACCAAGCCCTGAAAGACGCCGGAAATGACGATCAGGTCTCGCCCGTGTGATCCAAGCGCACCGCAAAATTAGCAGCCACTGTTTCCATCGCTTCAGCTAGGGATAGATCCAATACTGTGAGACCACCGGCGCTATGTGTACTCAGAGAAACAGATACCTGATTCCAGGAATTGCACCAGTCCGGATGATGGTCAAGCGATTTGGCAACTTCAGCGACAGAAACCATGAATCCAAATGCTTCTTCAAAATCCGAAAATGTGAACTCTCTAGTCAAGACTGACTCACCGCAAGACCATTGAGGCAATCGTGCCGATACTGATTCGACCTCTTCCTGTGTGAGTAATCTGTGTTTCATGGTCTTACCCTCATAAATCTAGTCGGATCCACCAATGAACGGATCTTCACCGAATCCGGGACCCCGAGGGGCACCAACTGAAACCTCCGGTTGCTCTATAGCGGAATCTCCAAGTACGCCGCCATAACCCTCTGCTTCAAGCCGCTCAGCTAATTCTGGGCCACCCGTCATACAAATGGAACCCCGGAACAAGATGTGAACACGATCAGGTTCCAGAACCTCGAGCAACCGCCTGAAATGCGTGATTGCAATAACGCCAAGTCCCTCTTCTTCAGTGGCGTCCTGAATTCGCTGTGCAACCGTAGTAAGAGCATCAACATCAAGCCCCGAATCAATCTCATCAAGCACCGCATATCGCGCACCTAATACACCCAATTGCAACATCTCGTTTCGTTTCTTCTCTCCACCCGAGAGGTCAACATTCAAAGCCCGATCAAGAAACCGCTCTTCAATGCCGAGTCGATTCGCTTCCATCCGTAACAGCTCCTTGATTTGATCAGAATCCTGATCTTTAAATCGAGATATTTCGGATAGAAGCGCTTCCAATGTGACACCCGGGACCTCAGTGGGGTGCTGCAAACACAAAAACAAGCCAGCCTGAGCTCTCTGCCATGGATCAAGACCAAGCAAATCAATACCATCAAGGCTTACCGAACCCGCAGTTACCTCGTAGCCGGGTCGCCCAAGAAGAACATGAGAAAGAGTTGACTTTCCGGAGCCATTCGGTCCCATTATCGCGTGAACTTCACCCGGATAAACCTGTAAATCAATAGCATTAAGAATCTGGGTATCAGCTGCTCTCGCAGATAAACCCTCAATCCGCAGTACCCGTTCAGAACCTTCAACGCTCATTGATCCCACTCCTAATCAGCAGGCAAAGTGACAAAGACGTCATCTTCATTTACCCGGACCTCGTAGACCGGAATCGCCCGGACTGCAGGCAAGGTCAACGCTTCACCAGTCTCAAGTGAAAACAAGCTTCCATGTCGCCAACATTCAAGAGCACATTCATCCAAATCTACTACTCCCTCAGAAAGTGATACATCTTCGTGGGAACAAACATCACCGACGGCATAGACGACTTCTCCTAATCTCACCAGTGCCAACACCCGACCATTTACCTCGCATCGGAGTGGACGAGCATCCCTGAGTTCGGAGAAAGAACAAACCCGAATTCCACTCATGCTTCTCTCCAAGTTCCAGCATCGTGGCGCTCTAATTTCTCAGACAAACCACTACGAAGTACACGGGCAATCGAGGGCAACGGAGCCAAAGCCACTACTTCCTCAAAAAAACCTTCAAGTAACAGACGTTCCGCCGCCAGTGTGGGAACACCGCGACTTTCAAGATAAAAACGCTGATCCTCGTCAACCGGCGACACAGTAGATGCATGACTGCACATCACATCGTCGGTTTCGATTTCAAGATTTGGCACACTCTCGGCCCAAGCATCGGGTGAAAGCTTAATATTACGATTGGTCTGGTATGCCCGACTTCCAATACCTTCAGGACTTACCCGAATAAGCCCGGTATAAACAGAGCGCGCCATTCCATCAACAGCTCCCTTAAAGAGTAACTCACTTGTGGTATGCGGTGCTGCGTGTTCTTGAAATGTACGGTAATCGAGAGTCTGGGAACGATCACCAAAGTAAGCAGCCGTGATGCGTGCTTCGGCACCACTAGCAACTAGTTGGCAATCCGTTCGGGATCGTGCATACTCCCCACCAAGACCTACTGCGAAAAGCTCGAGCGACGCGTCTCGGCCAACCCGTAATCTTTCTTGGGAGACTTGCCAAGTCCTCGGACCTAAATCCTGAATTACTGCGTAACAAAGTTGAGCTGAATCGTCAATAGCGGCTTCCACAACTGGAACTACAAGAGAATTCGTTTTATCCGAGGTTTGGAGATGGAGCACGGTTGCTGAACTCTCGATGCCACAGTGAATAATTAGCCTCGGGAAAGCAGCGGCACCATCCCCAGATACATGACTTCGAATCACAATTGGCCGATCGAGCTGAAGGCCATCTGGAATAACGACAGCCAACGGTGGTGGCCCAAAGGCACAATTCAAACAATCAAAAAAGTCATTTTGAAACCCCAAGAAAGTTTCTCGTATCCGAACAACATCTCCAAAATCCCCAACTGACCCAACGAATAGACCCAACCCAGTTGCAGCCTCTCCAATTTTCGATGTCGTAATCCAGCCATCAGAAAGAACGACAGTAGCTGCCGCATCTTCAACCATAGTTGCATCAACACTCACAACGGGACTCGGACAACTCAACGACGGTGCATAAGCAGTGAGGTCCAACTCACCTATCCGGGAATAGCGCCAAATCTCATCTTGAATGTCAGGTTTATCGATTTCCGAAAGTCGTCTCAAAGCCGCCGCTCGGAGTGAACACATCCACTCTGGCCCAGGAAGAGATACGGAAATGTCAGGAGTGAACGACTTCAGGATACAACCTCGAACAATAGGAAAAGCGAAGCAAACGTCAGTGCCGAACTTACCCTATCGGCCTAGTGGAACTCCCGACTCAACAATTACTATCCAAGTATATAAATATCCAGGAGTCGTTCTTCTAGGAGACGCATAAACGCCACTACTCGGCTCCCCAGCTCTTCCCTTCCACTAACTCAACCTGGCCGGAGTTGAGTAAGCGATCGCACGTTATCTCGTAGCACTTTTTGCCGGTCGTCCGCGGGGAAATTTTGTACCTCAGCAACATAATCGAGTGGTTCAGGCAGTCCCTCGATATGAGGCCAGTCGGAACCAAATATCACCCGGTCTGTCCCAATCAATTGGGCCACTTCATCGACATCGTCTTCCCAGAAAGGATTCATCCACACATGCTCTCTGAATAGCGCTACGGGATCTTCCTTATACCACTGTGGTGCCTTGTCTGCTTGTTGACGAAGTTTGCGAAACATTGGACCTAGATAGTCAGCGCCGTTTTCCACTGACGCTACGCGCAAGTTCGGAAACCGGGTATACATTTTTTCCATCGACATCGTAATTAGCCAATCATGGGCTGCCCTCTCGATATTAAAGGCCTTGATCGAGGGCCGAACCACTTTGGTCATTTTTGACCCAAATCCCTCTTCGGCATAGCCCTGACTTGAATATCCGCTGTCGCCTGCGTGGATGACTACAGTGATTCCGGCTTCATTTACCTGCTCCCAAAATGGATTGAACACGCAATCTGCGGGTGAACGCGGTCCGTTTCGTGTCCAAACTGCAGCTGGTCTCATAACTAGTATGCGAGCCCCTTTACTCAAACACCACTCGAGTTCGCTAACAGCAAAGTCCGGATCAGCTAAAGAAATATAGGGAGCCGCAAAGATAGTGTCTCGATAGCAGAACCCCCAGTCCTCCTCCAACCAACGGTTAAAACCAGCCACTAAAGCAACAACCGCCTCCACATCATTCTTGAGTACTTCTTCATAAAGCACCCCCAAAGTCGGAAACAACCAAACAGCTTCGAGCCCTTGAGCCTCGATAGCTTTGAGACGCGCTTCACGGTTGACATATTCGTCAGGTAACGGTTCTCGGTCACGTAGATACTCCATCGGGCTTTTTCCGTCAGGATTTCCCCGAAAGTAACTGTGCAGAGCACCTGGCTTAGCAATCGGATTCCATGTGGGATTGACAACTGCGTGGTTAATTTTTCCACCAACTACGTGATATCTGCGTCCCCCCATCTCACACCACTGAACTACTCGTGGTTGCATTTCGACAGGTACATATCGAGTAAAGGCATCCTGACTCTCGTAATAGTGATTGTCACAATCAAACGGGAGATAACCGAGTCCAAATTCAAGCTTTGATGGTGTTTCCATTAAAAATAAATCTACTGCTAATTACGGACCCGAACGAACGGAACCGCCCGCTATTGTCACATTGTGACTAACAAACTTAACAATCTAAAGACGATCCTTTACGAGTCTTATGACGGTGTCGCCTGGGTCACCTTGAATCGACCCGATGCACACAACGCATTTACTGAACTTATGAGAGAAGAATGCCGGACGATCTGGCGAGCACTCCGCTCTGATGACGACATCCGCGTCGTTGTCCTCACGGGTGCTGGAGAGGAGGCCTTCTGTACGGGAATTGACAGGAATGAACCATTCACAGCACTAGACGGTCCAGCAATATACGGAACCTCAAACAATTTTATGTACGACGACCCGGGAAAGGATCTTGGACCAAAGTCGAATGATCTTTGGAAACCCGTGATTGGCGCAATAAATGGAATGGCCTGTGGGGGTGCCTTCTACTTTCTTGCCGAGTGCGACATCTTGATTGCGGCCGAACACGCCACTTTTTTTGAACCCCATGTCACCTACGGGATGGCAGCTGTTTACGAACCTATGCAGATGCTCGCCAAAATGCCATTTGGTGAGGTAATGCGAATGTCCCTAACAGGCAATGCCGAAAGGATTTCTGCGAATACCGCCCTACGCATGGGTCTCGTATCCGAGGTGATACCCCAAGAACAACTTAAGACATCGGCAGCTAATCTCGGAAAAACGATCGCAAATAACCCTCCATGGGCTGTACAAGGCACACTTCGAGCAATATGGGCAGCACAGGATCTGGGACGCTTAGGAGCTCGCGACGTGGCAGCAGCTCTGTATGCAGCTGCGATAGATCCAGAGTCACTCTCGAAAGGAATCCAGACATTCGACGAAAAAGAACGACCCCTTCCTTGGATTCGTTAAACATTTCCAATCAAAACCAGACCCACCCGACTGAATATCCTGAAACGCCGATACTCCCACCAGGTTTAGAAATCCTAAAAGAAATGACCTTTGCTTCTCAGCAAACCAACTTCAGTCAACTCTTCCGTCGACTAGGGTATTTCAACAGTCAGCTGTTCATTAAGAATCTCGGCGCTAGGCCAGCCTCGCCACTCAGATCAAACTTAACCTACCGTTGCCAGCATGAAGATGACCGATAATTGCAGCTTGATGTCCTGACTCCAACAGTAGATCAAGTGCACCCTGAGCTTCTGAAGGCGAAACGCCGAAAAGAAGCCCACCCGAAGTTTGGGCATCCGCTAGAAGAAGTGTGTCTAGTTCATCAAATCGGCCTCGATCTAAACTTGGTTCAACCCATTGCAGGTTCCGACGACTTCCACCTGCAATAGCGCCAGCCTCTGCAAGCTCTCGGGCTCCATCAATAATCGGAACAGCATCAACATCTAAATATGCATCGAGCTCAGACTCTTGAATCGCTCTTCCAAGATGGCCGAGTAAACCGAATCCACTAATGTCAGTTGCGCCAGTTGCTCCAACCTCAACAGCAATTCGTGCCGCATCCTGATTAAGAGTGCCCATAGAAGCAACCGCTGATTCGATCACCGTATAGGGCGCCGTACCTGCCTTGATAGCTGTCGTAACAACACCAATGCCAAGAGGCTTGGTCAGTATTAGCACATCGTCAGAGCGAAAAGCGGCATTTTTTAATAGCCCACCCTCATCTACCTCTCCGACTACAGCCAAACCGAACTTGGGCTCCGGATCCTCGATCGTATGTCCACCAGCAATGACAAATCCGGCTTCCGAGGCAATCTCTTCTGCCCCTAGCAACACTTCCAGCAACAATGCACTTGACAGCTCTTCGCTATTCCAACACATCAGATTCAGTGCCAATAGTGGACGACCCCCCATCGCATAAACATCTGAAACCGCATTTACTGCCGAAATACGCCCCCAACTCCGCGGATCGTCTACCACGGGGGTAATAAAATCAACAGTCACAACTAAGGCACGCTCTGTACCTATTCGATAAATAGCGGCATCATCACCAGTGGAAGCATCAACCAACAGATCGGGATCTTTGTTAGGTGTCAAGCGGCGCACAACGTGTGCCAACTCGCCAGGAGCGAGCTTGCAGCCTCAACCAGCGCCGTGACTGAACTGAGTCAATCTCTTCATAGCTCAACCCCTTTCTATTCCAGCAGCAAGAACTTCAGCCATGCTAACGCAGACTAATGTGGAGGTCAGTAACGTCCACACCTTCCTTATGAGTAGGAGAAGCCTATGGAACTATGGGAAATCCAGGCTCGGGCTCAAATTACAGCACTCGTTATCGCGTATAACGCCTGTGGGGACCGCGGCCACTTCAATGAGCTACTAGATCTCTTCACACCTGATGCCACAATGGATATCAGTGACGGTCACTTATACAAAGGACGCGAAGAGATCAAGCGTATCTTCACAACTACCTCCGATTCATTGAAATCTGACGGGGATCCCATCTTGCTTCAACATCACACAAGCCTCGTCCATGTAATATTTGAGAATTCTCACTCCGCCACCGGCCAGGCCTACTTCTCCGTGATGACCGGAACAGGAATTGACCATTGGGGCCGATACAACGACAGTTATCTACGAAAAGAAGACACCTGGAAATTCCATTCACGACAAGTACAGGTGGATGGCCAAACCCCAGGTGGATGGGCAGACTTGAACCACAGGAGCACACGATGACTGCTGCACTAGACCGGCTCCTAGCAGAATCAGACATCCGGCAGCTGGTAGCACGTTACGCCTTTTTCCTTGATAATCGGGAGCTCGATAAGTTAGTCAATCTGTTTATCCCTAATGTCCAAACTCCGGGCGGAGAGACCGGACGTGAAGCTCTACGTGATTCCTTTATTGATCAACTTGCGCCACTAGGCGCAACAATTCTCAATATAGGTACACACCAAATAGATCTTCACGGACCCAACAAAGCTTCTGGACTCGTCTACTGCAAAGCCGAGATTGAATCTGGTGTCCAATGGATTCACCAAGCAATCCGCTATGACGATACCTATCGGCGGATCAACGGTCGATGGTTTTTTGAAACGCGTAAGCACCAACTTTTCTACGGATCCGAAGTAGGTCAGAATCCCCTTTTGCTTGAGTCTGCCCACTGGCCAGATCATCATATTGGCAGAGGAACTCTCCCCCAAGAGGAACCGGCTTGGCAGACATTCGTCAACAGCCAACTCCCCGAACAACCAACGTCATCATGACAAACTTGGAACGCCAGCCAATTAACCGACTTTCTAACTCCATTGACCCAGGCCCCATTGCTGCTTGGATCGCTGACTCTGTATATGCCGGGTATGTGGAATTCATAGCCAACTTCCAAAATCTAACACGGCGTGCCGATCCAAATTTCACTGCCGCTCTCTGGGAAATACAGGATACTGACGCTCTAAACCGCCTTTCCTTTCACAGTAATATTGTGCAGGAAACAGTTGCCAAAGTTGAGCCCAGTCTGGCTACCACCCCTGACCGCCGTGGTACTTGGCGAATAGCCCGCACGGTATACAGGAGGCGGATCAATGAACGACCAGATCTCGAGCTCGCTGAAACTTTTTTCAACTCGGTAACTCGACGAATATTTACGACAATTGGCGTCGACAACGACGTAGAGCTTCGGTGGTTCGGGGCATCAACACTTCCACGAGGTACCGGACACTCCGACATGTTTCAAACCTGGCGCCGGGTTCGAGGCTCAGCGGACATGGTCTTATCGATTCTCCAGTCTTATAACTTTGAAATAGAATGGTCGGACCTCGAAGCTGACGCCCGCCGGATTGGAGCTCGTATAGATGCTTTTCTCCTTGACTCATGGGATGCACTCGATCTTGACGGTATCGACATGCTCAATACAGTTTTCTACAGAAACAAGGGCGCCTATCTTGTCGGACGACTACGTCACTTAAACC
>Ga0310344_10003510_pt1 | contig 11660 bp, 10 predicted proteins | sample HC15DNA20200_MG_FD_203801 | JGI IMG/M metagenome (GOLD analysis project Ga0310344, IMG submission 203801) | Marine microbial communities from station ALOHA, North Pacific Subtropical Gyre - HC15-DNA-20-200_MG | ecosystem: Environmental > Aquatic > Marine > Oceanic | place: Pacific Ocean: North... | reverse complement strand
TCCGAAAGGCGCACGCTTTTCGTTGCGCGCGCATTGAACGATCAGGCGCCCGGGAGCAGGCCCTTTCCGGGACCGTAGGCGACAAGGATGTCGCCTACGAGCCTCCATGGATGGATTCACGGCGTGTCCCGAAAGCGCCCGCCGCCCCCGAAGGCCGCCGCATGAGACACGGAGAGCCGCTCTACGCGCCCCAGTAAAGCCGCATCGGATTATCGACCAACAACTTCCGCTGCAAATCCGCACTAACCGCGATGCGCGGGATGAAATCCACCAGCTTCCCATCATCGGGCATGTGCGAAGTCATGTTGGGATGCGGCCAATCCGTGCCCCACAGCACCCGATCCGGGAACCGCTCCACCAGGTAGCGCGCGAACGGCACCACGTCGTCATACCCTGGGGGCCCGGACACGGACAGTCGCTCCGGGCAGCTCACCTTGCTCCACACGTTCGGATGCTCGTCCATCAACCGCACGAACCGCTGGAACTCCGGCCCCTCGACCGGCAGCCGCACATCCGGCCGGCCCATGTGGTCCACCACCACCGTCGTCGGCAGCGAAGTGAAAAAATCCCAGCGCTCGGCCAGGTCCGCGGCCTCGAAATAGATCACCACATGCCAGCCCAATGGCGCGATCCGCTCGATGATCGCCCGGTAATACGCATCCGGCTTGGGATCCACGAGCCGCCGCACGAAGTTGAAGCGCACCCCGCGCACGCCGGCCGCATGCAGCTCGGCCAGCTCCGCATCGGTCACCGTATCGCGTACCGTCGCCACGCCGCGGGCCCGGCCATCCGCCGCCTGCAACGCATCCACCAACGCCCGGTTGTCCGCGCCATGGCAGGTCGCCTGCACGATCACGTTGCGCTCGAACCCGAGGAAATCGCGCAGGGCAAACAGCTGCGCCTTGCTCGCATCGCACGGCGTGTACTTGCGCTCCGGCGCGTAGGGGAACTCGTCGCCCGGTCCGAACACGTGGCAGTGCGCGTCCACCGCGCCCGGCGGCGGAACGAATGCCGGCTTGCTCGGGTGCGCGCACCAGTCCAGCCAGTTCGCATCCTTCTGGAAGGCAGCCATCACAGCCCCCTCGCCTTCAGCTGCGCGTCCAGGCGCGGATACACGCGCCGCGCATTGCCTTCGTACACCTTGTGCAGGTCGGCCGGCGCCAGCCCCAGCGCATCCACATAGCGCCGGGTGTCGTCGAAATAATGGCCGGTCTGCGGATCGATGCCACGCACCGCACCCACCATCTCCGAGCCGAACAGGATGTTGTCGATGTCAATCACCTCGAACAGCAAATCGATGCCCGGCTGATGATAGACGCAGGTATCGAAGAACACGTTACGCATCACGTGCGTGTCCAGCGGCGGCTTGCCCAGCATGTCGGCCAGGCCACGGAAGCGGCCCCAGTGGTACGGCACCGCGCCGCCGCCGTGCGGGATGATGAAGCGCAGCTCGGGGAAGTCACGGAACAGGTCACCCTGCAGGAACTGCATGAAGGCCGTCGTGTCGGCGTTGAGATAGTGCGCGCCGGTGGCGTGGAAGTTGTGGTTGCAGCTGCCGGACACATGCACCATGGCCGGCACGTCCAGCTCCACCATCTTTTCGAAGAACGGATACCAGGCCTTGTCGGTCAGCGGCACGCCGTTCCAGTGCCCGCCCGACGGGTCCGGGTTGAGGTTGCAGCCCACGAAGCCCAGCTCGTTGACGCAACGCTCCAGTTCGCCGATCGAATGGCTGATCGGCACGCCCGGCGACTGCGGCAGCTGGCACACGCCGATGAAGGTCTCAGGGTACAGCCCGACCACGCGGGCGATGAGGTCGTTGCAGTGGCGCGTCCACTCGGCGCTGACGCGCTCATCTCCCACATGGTGGGCCATCGTGCTGGCGCGCGGCGAGAAGATCGTCATGTCCGCGCCCCGCTCGCGCAGCAGGCGCAGCTGGTTGGTCTCCACGCTCTCGCGCAGCGCGTCGTCGGAGATCGAGGGATACACCGCCGGCGGCAGCGACGGATCGTCGAAATGCGCGACCTGCGCCTTGCGGAAAGCGTCATGGCCCTTCGGGGCGGTGGTGTAGTGACCGTGGCAGTCGATGATCATGGGAAGGCCTCGTGGGGGAGGAAGCGGGTCACCAGCCGAGCAGCTGGGCGAAATGCACGTCCACGCGCAGGCCCACCACCAGCGCATCGGGGATGTCGGTAGTGCGGGTGGGCGCGTAGATCGGGTCGGGATGGACGATGTACTGCAGGTTGGGCATCAGCCGGATACCGCGATGCACCGCCCAGCCGTAGCTCAGCTCGGCGATGATCTCGTTGTTGTCCGGCGTGCCGGTGCCGCCGTTGCGGATGCGGCGGTCGCGCAGGTAGGCCTGCTGGCTGTCGCTGAAATGCGTATTGGAGACGAACATCGCCAGCGTATCGCGGTCGCGTCCGGCGAAGGTGCCGGTCTTCACGAAGCCGGCGGACGCGAAGTAATCGATTGGCGCATCGTTACCGGTGTTGACGTAGTAGCGCGCAAACAGCGCCAGGCTGCGCGGCCCTTGCTTCCACACGGTCTGGTCGGCCATGGCGTACCAGCCCACCCGCGAGCCGTCCTGGTTGGCAAACGCCTTGCCGGTGAGCCCGGCCGGGTTGCCGTTGATGTCCCAGTACGGACTCTTGCCGCCATCGCTGTTGTGGTACACGCCCACGCGGTAGGCGCGCGGCAGCGGGTCGTTCTTCGCATTGGTCTGGTAGCCGACCTCGAACGGCACGATCGTGCCGGTGCCTTCACCGAAGGAGAAATCCAGGCCGTTCTTGCCGGCCTTGTTGAGGTCGTTGTTGTAATCGAACGCCCCGGTCTGGGCGTACCAGCGGTCGTTGACGTCGTAACGCACGATCGCCGCCCACGAGGAGTTCGGATACGCGGTGATGCCCAGGTCGGTGATCGCGCCATAGGGCGTCAGGCACATCGCGTTGCTCATGAACACGCAGTTCAGCGGGGAGTTGTTGAAGTAGCTGTTCACCGGCGCGCGGCCGGCGGTAATGCTCAGGCCGTTGTCGAAGCGGTGGCGGACGGTCATGCGGGTGAGGCGGCCGCCGGCGACCGGGCGCCAGGTCTGCTGCGCGCTGATGGAACTGCCGATCTTCTCGCGCGCCAGGTTGCGCCCTGCGAACCAGGCCCATTGCAGGTCCACGTCGGTGTTGTGGACGCCGAACAACTTGTCGAGGTCGAACTTCGACTGCGCCATCACCCAGTACGAGCCTTCCGTGCCCTGCTCCACGCCGCCCACCGGGTTGGAAGCCACGTTGCCGACGAAATCCAGGGTCAGGTCGATGCCGTCGCGCACCTTGCCCGGCGTCTTGGCGCCGGCTTCGTCCTGCGCCCATGCCGGCGCGCAAAGCCCGGCGGCGATGCACAGCGCCAACGCGCTGCGGGTATAACGGGAAATACGGGACACAAAGCCTCCTGCCCGGCCCCCTCCGGCCGGTACTGGGATGGAATGGAGGGGCGGCCGCGGCGTGGTCGGCGGCCGCCGCGGATCAGACTTGCTGGGTGGCGGCGATGCCTGCCTGGCGTTGGCGCAGCCGGCGCGTGCCGACCTGCGCGGCGAGCATCCGCTCGTCGAGCTTGCCTTCCCACTTGGCGATCACCAGCACGGCCACCGCGTTGCCGATCAGGTTCACGAAGGTCAGGCCTTCGGCCAGGATGCGGTGGATGCCCAGGATCAGCGCGATGCTCGCCACCGGAATGGTGCCCGTGGTGCCCAGCGTGGCGGCCAGCACCACGAAGGCGGCCCCGGCGACGCCCGCCGCGCCCTTGGACGTGAGCAGCAACACGGCGATCAGGCCAAGCTGGTGCCACGCGGTCAGTTCGGTGTTGGTCGCCTGGGCCAGGAACAGCGCCACGGTGGTGAGGTACAGGCAGGTGCCGTCGAGGTTGAATGAGTAACCGGCGGGAATCACGAAGCCGACCACGCCTTCCTCTGCGCCGAGCTTCTTCATCTTCTCGATCAGGCGCGGCAGCACGGTCTCGGTGGAGGTGGTCGCCGCGACGATGACGATTTCATCGCGCAGGTAGGCCATCAACCGCCACAGGCTCACGCCGCACCACCATGCCACCGCGCCGAGCACGATCACGGTGAACAGGCCGCACACCACGAAGAACTCGATGATCAGCTCGCCCAGCGAGAGCAGCGAACCGGCACCGAACTGCCCCACGGTGAAGGCGATGGCGCCGAAGGCACCGATCGGGGCGAAGTACATGACATAGCCGATGATCTTGAACAGCGCGCTGGAGGTGGACTCGATGACCTTCATCACCGGCTCGCCGCGCTCGCCCACCGCCGCCAATGCCACGCCGAACAGCACCGAGACGAACAGCACCTGCAACACGTGGGCCTCGGTGAACGCGCTGACCAGCGTGTTGGGGATGATGCCCATCAGGTAGGCGACGATGGACTGGTCGTGCGCGGTGTGCACGTAGCCCTGGATGGTCGCCGTATCGATGGTGGCCGGGTCGATGTTCATGCCCGCGCCCGGCTTCCACAGGTCCACCGCCACCAGGCCGATGACCAGCGCGGCGATGGTGATGACCTCGAAGTAGATCAGCGACTTCAACGCGAGCCGGCCGACGCTCTTCATGTCGCGCATGCCGGCGATGCCGTGCACGACGGTGACGAAGATCACCGGCCCGATCATCATGCGGATGAGCTTGATGAAGGCATCGCCGAAGGGTTTCATCGCCGAGCCCATCTCGGGCTGCAGCCACCCCAGCAGCACGCCGATCAGCGTGCCGGCCAGCACCTGGAACCACAGCTGGCCAAAGATTCCGAAGCGGCCGGGCCGCTTCTCTACCACGGTCATGTCAACCCTCCCAGGTCAATGATGATAATGAAGCCGGCGTCTGTTTCAGGCGAACAGTTCACCGTCGAAAAGCTTGCGGGCGGTACGCAGGACCGCCGCGCGCACGACCTGGCCCGCGTCGTCGAGGTCCATCACGCAGCCGGTACTCCCGCTGGGGTGTTCGACTTCCAGCCGCAGCGAGCGCCCTTCCGGCAGCCGGGCCAGCGCATGCGCCGGGGATTCGGGCAGCAGGCACGCGGTGGCGACGCTGACCGCGCCCAGCACCCCGATGGAGGCGTGGCAGCGAAGCGGGATGAAGGAGCGCACGCTGATCGCACCGCCCTCGCGCGGCGCGGCGAGGAGCATCATCTTGGGCACCGAGGCCTGGGCCACGTCGCCGAGGTTCATCAGCGGACCGGCCTGCAGGCGGATGGATTCCAGCCGCCGCTTCAGGTCGTCGTGGGCGTCCAGCGTCTCGCGGTCTTCGTAGCCGCTGATGCCGAAGTCCTCGGCGCGCATCACCACGCAGGGCATGCCGTTGTCGATCAGGGTGAGGTCGATGTCGTCGATCGTGTCGCGCGCCCGCCCGGTGGGCAGCAGCGCGCCGCAGGACGAACCGGCGATGTCCGCGAAGGCCAGCGGCACCGGCGCGGCGCTGCCGGGTACGCCGTCGATGCGCGCGTCGCCGTCGTAGCGTACCTGCCCGGCTGGCGTCTCCACCGTGGCGGTGGCCAGCTTGCCGGTGTTGACCATGAAGATGCGCACCTCGGTGCGCTCGCCCTGCGCTGCGACCAGGCCGCGCTCGATCGCGAACGGTCCGACGCCGGCAAGCATGTTGCCGCAATTCTGTGCATCGCTGACCAACGCCTGGTCCACGAACACCTGCAGGAACAGGTAATCGACATCGGCGCCGTCGCGGTCGGAGGCGGAAACCACCGCGACCTTCGAGGTCAGCGGGTCGGCGCCGCCCATGCCGTCGATCTGCCGCGGGTCCGGCGAGCCATAGGCGCGCAGCAGGAAGGCGTCACGCGCAGCAGTGTCCACGGGCAGGTCCGAAGCGAGGAAGAACCCGCCCTTCGACGTGCCGCCCCGCATCCACATCGCGCGTACCGACTCAGACATAGGTCAGGCCCTTGGACGCCAGCCGTTCGCGCATCTTGTAGATGTCCAGGCCAAGCTCGCCGCGCGCCAGTCGCTCGCGTTTCTCCGCTTCGCGCGCCTCGCGAGCCTGTGCCTCGGCCAGCACGCGCGCCGCATCGGCGCGCGGCACCACGCACACGCCATCGTCGTCGGCCACCACCACGTCGCCCGGCTTTACCAGTGCGCCGGCGCACACCAGCGGCACATTCACCGAGCCCAGCGTCTCCTTGACCGTGCCCTGCGCGTGGATGGCCCGGCTCCACACCGGGAAGCCCATCGCCGTCAGGTCGCGCACGTCGCGCACGCCGGCATCGATGACCAGGCCGCGGCAACCGCGGGCCTGAGCGGACGTGGCGAGCAAGTCGCCGAAATAGCCGTCGCAGCATTCGCTGGTCGGTGCCACCACCAGCACGTCACCCTCGCGCAGTTGCTCGATGGCCACGTGCATCATCCAGTTGTCGCCGGGCGGGACCGACACCGTGAGCGCCGTACCGGCGATACGCGCGCCGGCATAGACAGGACGAATACGCGGATGCAGCAGTCCGCTGCGCCCCTGGGCCTCGTGGACCGTGGCCACGCCGGCCTGGGCCAGGCCATCGACGAGGGCAAGGTCGGTGCGTTCGATATGCGTCACTACCCGGGACATCCATCCATCCTTCGTTGGGGATGAGCGAGTCTGGCCGCCGTCCTCGCAGGGGCTCAAGATCGTTTTCCGATACAGCCATTGGCTTTGGTTATAGTTGATCCATGGAACAGCTCGCGGACCTGAACCTTCGCCATCTTTACGCGCTCACCGTGGTGGTCGCTCGCGGCGGCATCAGCGCGGCGGCGCCGCAGGTGAATCTTTCGCAACCGGCGCTCACGCAGGCCATCGCCAAGCTTGAGCGGCAGTTGCAATCGCCGTTGTTCGATCGCCAGCCCGGCGGCATGGCGCCAACCGAAGCGGCACAGCTACTCGTGCCGCGCATCGAACGCGCCTTGGCCTATATCGCGCATGGCGTGCGGCTGGCGCGGCGCTCGCAGCGCCTGCCCGCACTGGCCGGGCTGGAGCGGCGCGTGGCGCTGGGCCAATTGCGTGCGCTGACGGCGGTGGACCAGGCCGGCAACTACTCGTTGGCCGCCGCGCGCAGCGGCATCTCGCAGCCGGCGGTGTATCGCGCGGTGCACGACCTCTCCGAACTGATCGAAGTGCCGCTGACGATGCGCCGCGGCAAGACCGTGCAGTCCACGCCGGCGGCCACCCGCATGCTGCGGCTGGTGCGCTTGGCGCTGGCCGAACTGTCGGCCGGGGTGGATGAACTGGCGTCGCTGCGCTCGGAGCGTGGCGGGCGCATTGCGCTGGGGGTGATGCCGCTGGCCCGCGCGATCCTGCTGCCGCAAGTGCTGGCGCGATTCTCTCGGGCGTATCCGAACACCCGCATCAACGTGGTCGAAGGCCCGTATGCCGAAGTGCTCGGCGAACTGCGCGAGGGCAACCTCGACCTGCTCGTGGGGGCGATGCGCGACCGCCTGCCCGTGCGCGACGTGGTGCAGGAAGGCTTGTTCGACGACGACCCGGTAATCGTCGCCCGCGCCGGCCATCCCCTGGCCGGCACGCACTTCGCGTTCGAGCGCCTGCTCGACTACCCCTGGGTCATCGCCGCCACCGGCGCGCCGGTACGGGCGCGCTGGGAGCGGATGTTCCTCGACCAGGGCCACGCGCCGCCGCCACCGCGCATCGAGTGCGGCTCGGTACTGGTGACGCGCGGCCTGCTGCTGGAGGACGACTGGCTGACGCTGATGTCGCGCGACCAGTTCCTGATCGAGCGCCGCGCCGGGCTGATGACCGAACTCGCCAGCGCCGGCGAAGGCCTGCGTCGACGCATCGGCCTCACGACCCGTGCGGACTGGCACCCTACCCGGCAGCAATCGGCCTTCGTGGAGATGTTCCGCGCGGTGTGCGCCGAGCGCGGGGGCGCCGGGGATGACGATCCGTGGCCGTTCCGGCATGCGGCGCGGTGAGGTACCTCACTCGGCGCGCGGTTGCGTACTGGCCATCATGAGGCCGTAGACCAATGATCCCGCAACCAGCACGCAGAACGCGAGCAGCCAGCCGCCTGACGGCCCCATCCACAAGCGCAAGAGCAGAAACACGACCCGCAAAATGCTTGGAAGATTCAAACAAAAAGCCCGGCTTTCGCCGGGCTTTCTGCATTCCTTTCCGCGTGGCTTACGCCGCGACGGTATCGGCCACTTCCTGGTAATCCTGGATCTGGTCGAAGTTCATGTAGCGGTAGATTTCGGCACCCTTGCTGTTGATCACGCCGATATCCGCCATGTACTCCTCCTTGCTCGGGATCTTGCCCAACCGCGAGCAGATCGCCGCCAGTTCCGCCGAACCCAGGTACACGTTGGTGTTGCGGCCCAGGCGGTTCGGGAAGTTGCGGGTGGAGGTCGAGAACACGGTCGCACCTTCGCGCGCCTGCGCCTGGTTGCCCATGCACAGCGAGCAGCCCGGCATTTCCATGCGCGCACCGGCGGTGCCGAAGGTGCCGTAGTGGCCTTCCTTGGTCAGCTCCGAGGCGTCCATCTTGGTCGGCGGCGCGACCCACAGGCGGGTCGGGATGTCGCGCTTGCCTTCCAGCAGCTTGGCGGCCGCACGGAAGTGGCCGATGTTGGTCATGCACGAGCCGATGAACACTTCGTCGATCTGCGCGCCGGCCACTTCGGACAGCGTCTTCACGTCATCCGGGTCGTTCGGGCAGGCGACGATCGGCTCGTGGATGTCGGCCAGGTCGATCTCGATCACCGCGGCGTATTCCGCATCGGCATCAGGCTCGAGCAGCTGCGGGTCGGCCAGCCACTCTTCCATCTTCTTGATGCGGCGGCCCAGGGTGCGCGCATCGGCATAGCCCTCGGCGATCATCCACTTCAACAGCGTGATGTTGCTGTTGAGGTACTCGATGATCGGCTCCTTGTTGAGGTGCACCGTGCAGCCGGCGGCAGAGCGCTCGGCCGAGGCGTCGGACAGCTCGAACGCCTGCTCCACCTTCAGGTCCGGCAGGCCCTCGATCTCGAGGATGCGGCCGGAGAAGATGTTCTTCTTGCCCTGCTTGGCGACGGTCAGCAGGCCCTGCTTGATGGCGTACAGCGGGATCGCGTTGACCAGATCGCGCAGGGTCACGCCCGGCTGCATCTGGCCCTTGAAGCGGACCAGCACCGACTCGGGCATGTCCAGCGGCATCACGCCGGTGGCCGCGGCGAAGGCGACCAGACCCGAGCCGGCCGGGAAGGAGATGCCGATCGGGAAGCGGGTGTGCGAGTCGCCGCCGGTGCCGACGGTGTCGGGCAGCAGCATGCGGTTGAGCCAGCTGTGGATCACGCCGTCGCCCGGGCGCAGCGAGACGCCACCGCGGGTGGAGATGAACTCCGGCAGCGTGTGGTGGGTCTTCACGTCCACCGGCTTGGGATAGGCGGCGGTGTGGCAGAACGACTGCATCACCAGGTCGGCCGAGAAGCCCAGGCAGGCCAGGTCCTTCAGCTCGTCGCGGGTCATCGGGCCGGTGGTGTCCTGCGAGCCGACCGAGGTCATCTTCGGTTCGCAGTAGGTGCCCGGGCGCATGCCCTGGCCTTCCGGCAGGCCACAGGCACGGCCGACCATCTTCTGCGCCAGCGAGAAGCCCTTGCCGGTATCCGGCGGGTTGACCGGCAGGCGGAACAGGTCGGTGACCGGCAGCTTCAGCGCTTCGCGCGCCTTGGCGGTGAGGCCACGGCCGATGATGAGCGGAATGCGGCCACCGGCGCGCACTTCGTCCAGCAGCACGTCGCTCTTGAGTTCGAACTCGGCGATGACTTCGCCGTTCTTCAGCGCCTTGCCGTCATACGGACGCAGCTCGATGACATCGCCGTGCTCCATCTTGGAAACATCGAGTTCGATCGGCAGCGCGCCAGCATCTTCCATGGTGTTGTAGAAGATCGGCGCGATCTTCGAGCCCAGGCACACGCCGCCGAAGCGCTTGTTCGGGATGAACGGAATGTCCTCGCCGGTGAACCACAGCACCGAGTTGGTGGCGGACTTGCGGCTGGAACCGGTGCCGACCACGTCGCCCACGTAGGCGACCAGATGGCCCTTCTTCTTCAGGTCCAGGATCTGCTGGATCGGGCCGCGCTTGCCGTCCTCTTCCGGGGTGAACGGCGCATCGGGACGCTTGTTCTTCAGCATCGCCAGCGCGTGCAGCGGGATGTCAGGGCGGGTGGTGGCGTCCGGGGCCGGCGACAGGTCGTCGGTGTTGGTTTCGCCCGGCACCTTGAACACGGTGATGGTCAGGCTCTGCGGCACTTCCGGCTTGCTGGTGAACCACTCGGCCTCGGCCCAGCTCTTCAGCACGGCCTGCGCGTGCGCGTTGCCCTTCTCGGCCTTTTCCTGCACGTCGTGGAAGGCGTCGAACACCAGCAGCGTGTGCTTCAGGCCTTCGGCCGCCACGGCACCCAGTTCCGGGTTGTCGAGCAGTTCGATGAGCGGGTGGATGTTGTAGCCGCCGAGCATGGTGCCCAGCAGTTCGGTGGCGCGCTGCGGGCTGAGCAGCGGGGTTTTCTCGGTCCCGAAGGCCACGGCGGCCAGGTAGGAGGCCTTGACCTTGGCGGCGTCGTCGACGCCGGCCGGCACGCGGTGGGTGATGAGGTCGACCAGGAAGGCTTCCTCGCCGGCCGGCGGGTTCTTCAGCAGTTCGATGACATCCGCAGTCTGCTGCGCGCTCAGCGGCAGCGGCGGGATGCCGAGCGCGGCGCGTTCGGCGACGTGGTGGCGATAGGCTTCCAACATGACAACACTCCGGGAATCGTAAAAAGGATTCGGTGGTTTGGGCTCAGGCTTGCGGCACGATCAGCTTCAGGCCCTTGAAGTAGTCGCGATAAAAATGCGTGTCCAGGGTGATCAGGCCATCGCACTGCAGCAGTGCGTGGGCGCCGACCAGGAAATCGGCCAGCGGCCGTGACTCGCCGCCGCGCTGGCGCGAGCGGCGCTGCATCTCGCCGGCGCGCAGGGCCGACTTGGCCTCGACCGGGTTGAAGTGCACGCCCATTTCCTCGAGGGCGCCGAGGGCTTCGGCGCCGTTGCGCAGCGATGCGCACAGTTCGGCCAGGGCGGCGTCGCTGACGACCACGCGGCCATTGCCCAGGCACTGGCGCAGGCACGCCTCGGCGGCATCGGCCTGCGGACCATTGGTCAGCAGCTGCACCAGCACGGGGGCGTCGATGGCGATCATGCGCTCAGCCCTGCTCCGGGCCGGCGGATGGGTCCAGGGCGAACTTGCCGCGGACGCGGGAGATGGCGTCGTCCACGCTCTTGCGCAAGACGATGCGACTGCCTTCCAGCTCGACCTTGAGCACGCTGCCCTTGGTCAGGCCCAGGGCGTCGCGCACGGTCTTGGGGAGGGTGATCTGGCCGCGTTCGGCGACGGTGGCTTCCATCGGTAGGCTCCAGAAAGTATGTACGAATTATACATACTTGGGTGGGGGCGGGCCAGTTGACAGTTTTGCGGTGGCCGGTTGGATGCGTTGGCTTGCGGTGCGAGGGGGCGGTTGGATCCGTCGGCTTTGCGGTGCGAGGAGGGCGGCTGGGTCCGGCGGCTTGCGGTGCGAGGGGGCGGCTGGATCCGGCGGCTTGCGGTGCGGGCGCCGCCCTGCCGGGTAGGGGCGTCACGGCTCGGGCGGCCGTCCGGTTGG
>Ga0310344_10003508_pt1 | contig 11664 bp, 10 predicted proteins | sample HC15DNA20200_MG_FD_203801 | JGI IMG/M metagenome (GOLD analysis project Ga0310344, IMG submission 203801) | Marine microbial communities from station ALOHA, North Pacific Subtropical Gyre - HC15-DNA-20-200_MG | ecosystem: Environmental > Aquatic > Marine > Oceanic | place: Pacific Ocean: North... | reverse complement strand
CAAGATAATTATCTTGGATGCTATTGGTTCAAAAGCAGGTCTTGGAGACATTACTCCTTTAGCTATAATTATTGGGTAATTTATAGGATTTAATCCTAAAGAATAATACAACTCAATACTAGTATTTCCAACTCTTTTGCTGGTTAATATCAATGTGTTTTCATCTTCTGTTTCAAGTACGATTGTATCTCCTGCATCAAAATATCTTCCTCCTCCATGTGTTCTACCCAGATCTTCAAACTCACCTTCAAAATATTTCTTAATTGTTCCTGTAACTTCTATGGGCTCACCATGCATGTCATCACTTTTCCCTCCGACTTTCAAGGTTATACTAGATCCAATTTTCCCGATGCATTCTTCAACAGAATCTGGATCATAAAGCGTTTGAAGAATTCCACTAATTCCTATTTCTCTAGCTTTATGTAATATATGAGTAGAATCTGCTGAAGATCCTCCTCCTATATTATCCCCGGCATCCATAAGTACAACGGGTTTAGATTTAATTGTTACTGCCTCTTTCAATCCTTCTTCTATGGAAAGTTCCGAGGAGTTCATTTCATATCTTTTATTCCAAGCATATTTAGCTAATTTTTTTGAGAAATCTTTAGCTTTATTTTTATTATTATCTGTAATTACTATAAAAGACATTCCCATTTTTTCTATGTCAGAATAAGGATATCCTTCTGCAACGCTTACAGAAACAACTTCATTATCAGAGTGTAATTTTTTAGATTCCTGAAGAATTGATTTCATTGGTTCTTCATTAGTATTGTGATTAACTATATTAATTATCAAAGGGGGCGTCTCAATCGATTGAACAGGGGTTATTTCTTTTTTTACAGTTTTGTAGATTAATTCTGCACAGTGGTATCCTCTTTCATCTGCATCCAAATGAGGTGTTGTTTGGTAAACGGTTGTAATGTCTGTGTTATCTACCATTTTCTTTGAAACATTTGCATGCATATCAAGATTAATACCAACAGGTATTTCGGGCCCTACGAGATTTCTTATCCTTCTTGTAATTTCACCATCCATGTCATGAAATTCTTCTGAAACTGCAGCACCATGAAGATCTAAAAGTATTGCATCAAAAGGACCATTGTTTTCAATTAAATCTAATATTTCACCTAAAATTCTTTCAAATGCATCTGATGTTATTGTTCCAAGAGGACCAGTTTGTGCGAACATCAAAGGAACAATTTCAAAATCCAAATCTCTAGATGCTTGGTAAAATCCACCTACTGAAGAAGGAGTTTCATAAAGTTTATTTATTTCTTCTCCTCTTAACATCACACTTTTTTCAAAGTTCTCATATTCAGTAGGGATACTGTGAAATGTATTTGTTTCGTGATTAAATCCTGCTAATGCAAATCGCATTTTTCCTCCTTGTAATCATTTTAAAGTTCTATTATTTTTTAGTTCTTCAATTTCTGGTTTTTCATATCCTAATTGGTTAAGAATTTCTGAAGTGTGTTGCCCAAGTAGAGGAGCTGGTGAATGTATAACTCCAGGAGTTTCGCTTAGTTTAGTAGCAATACCGATATTATGTATAGTCCCTGCAGTTGGATGATCTAGCAACACATCCATATTTCTAGATTTTACCTGTTCATTGTTCCATACATCTTTCATGTTGAAAATTGGTCCTGCTGGAACTCCTGCTTTTTCAAGAATTCCCATCCAATCTTGCGTAGTTTTTTTTGTGAATGATTTTTCTAATTCTTTTTCTAATAAGACTCTGTTTTTAAGTCTTTCCGGTGATCCTTTGAATTTAGGGTTTTTCATTAAATCTTCTCTATTAATCGATATGGTAAGTCTTTCCCAATTTGTTTGATTGGGCGCCCCAATATTTATATAACCATCTTTTGTTTTTAAGGATTGATATGGAGCTGATAGACGATGAGCAGACCCCATAGGAGAAGGAATTTCTCCAGTTGAAAAATATATACTACTCTCCCATACCGTGTAAGCTAAAGAAGATTCAAGTAGTGAGGATTCTATATACTGACCTTCTCCAGTTTTTAGCAAATGGATATATGCACTTAATATTCCATACATTGCATACACTCCTCCATTTAAATCAGATATTGGAACTCCTACTTTTACTGGAGGAGAATCAGGGTTTCCAGTAATACTCATTAATCCACTCATTCCTTGAGCTACCAGATCAAAACCAGCTCTATTAGAATATGGTCCTGTTTTTCCAAAACCAGAAATAGAACAATGTATAATTTTAGGATTTACTTTTTTTATATCCTCGTAATCAAGGTTTAATTTTTTTAGTGAACCTGGTCTAAAATTCTCTACAAACACATCGGATTTTGAGATTAATTTTAAAAATATTTCCTTTCCTTTTTCAGTTTGAATATTTAGAGAAACACTTTTTTTGTTTCTATTTAATTGAAGGAAAGCAGCAGATTCTCCAGCAATAAATGGAGGTCCCCATCCTCTAGTATCATCTCCTCCATTGGGTTTCTCAATTTTTATAACCTCTGCGCCCATATCAGCTAGCATCATAGTACAAAAGGGACCAGCAAGTATTTGACTACAATCTAGGACTTTCATTCCAGATAAAGCTTGAGGTTTAGACATTAACTTCCTTAAATTTAATTTATATTAATGATATTCTTGATAGTTGATAATAATACACTTATTTTTAACAAGAATCATTGTTGAAAATAATATAAAGAAAGGAGATTGTTTTGTTTGATCTAACAGGTAAAGTGGCTATAGTAACTGGAGGAAATGGAGGAATAGGAAAAGGTATTGCTTTAGGTTTAGCAAAACAAGGATCTAACATAGCAATACTTGCAAGAAATAAAGAAAAATCAGAATTAGCTTGTAAAGAGATTCAAAAATTAGGAGTAAACGCAGAAACTGTTATTTGTGATGTTGCGAATAGAAGCTCAGTAAATAATGCTGTTAAGAAAACTAACAAATTATTTGGGAAGCTAGATATTTTGGTGAATAATGCAGGGACCAATATTCGAACTGAAGAGCCTCAAGAATTAACTACAGAGCAATGGGATCAAGTGATTAAAACCAATCTTTCAAGTATGCATTATATGTCTTCAGAAGTTTTTCCTTATTTAAAATCTCAAAAATCTGGAAAAATAATTAATATAGGATCAATGACTTCAATTTTTGGTACTCCTTATGCCTCAGCATATGCAGCAAGTAAAGGAGGTGTTGTTCAGTATACAAAGAGTTGTGCAATGGCTTGGGCTAAGTACAATATTCAAGTAAATGCGATTCTTCCAGGTTATATTGTTACTGAAATGACTAAGGGTTTTTTGGAACAATACCCTGAAAAAGAAAAAATTATTACTGATAGAACTGCTGCAGGAAGATGGGGTTTTCCTAAAGATTTTGAAGGTACAGCAGTTTTTCTGTCAAGTTCAGCATCTGATTTTGTTACAGGTACATTTATTCCTGTAGATGGAGGATATTCTGTAGCCTTAAATTAGGTCTATTCATCCCAAGGTATTTCGTCTACAGGAATTGGAGGAATATCTTTAGGTATTTGGTCCCAAGGAATTTTTTTCCAGGGTGGATCAGCTTTAACTTTTTCAGATAAAGAAGACAATCGATTCTTTAAATCTACCATTTTAGTAATTGGGATTTTATCAAGAGGTAATTTATCTACAGGAAAATTCACTTTTTCTAAAGGTATTTGATCCCAAAAATTTTCTTGAGAATCTCTTTCAGCTTTAGCTAATTCTAAAGGTTTTGTTTCCTTGCATTCACCAGGATGTTCCTGACATATTGCAAATAGGCTAATAATTCCTCCATAGTAAGTACTCTTATAATGATCAGTGAAATCTCGTTCATCGAACAGGATTGCAGTATTCATTTCTTCTGGCTTGAATAGATCTCCTGTATTGTGGAGTTGAAGCAACCTACCTACATGTTCATAAGGTATAAAGAATCCAGGAACTCTTGCGACTGGATCTGCATCCATTACTACTCGATACATATTAATGCCTAATTCCTCAAAAGCAGCTCGAAATTCTGCAGTTCCTACTCTAGGTCCTCCAAAAGTAATTGTTGTAACATGTCTACCTGTATGAGCTGCAATATCAAAGCTTCCAAGGGTAGCTAATGCTCCTCCCAGGCTATGACCTGCCACATATATATCTTTATCAGGATATTTATTTACATATTCAAGTACTTCGTCATGAAAAAGTTGATATTCACTTAAAAATCCTTCGTGAACTCCTATATCTTTATATTTATCTGCAGTACCTACTCCTGATTTCATGATATGAGACAATTTTTTTGTTGTTGCACGGGCATCTGTAAGCATATTCAATGTTTTTTCCCATCCATCATCAGAGTCTGTATCTCTAAAAACTACAACGATATTATCTTTATCAATAGATACATAACCTTGTCCTCCACTCATTGCTATATAACCATGTCCCCAAAGATCAACACCTTTTTCTCTAGCAGGAACAATTACATCTTCTATAATCTCAACACCTGCTACATTCAATTTGTCTTTTAAAGTATCAGCCTCTTTCATAACCCAATAAGTGTGTTGGAGCATTCTCATTGTGGTCCTTAGGGTATCGAATCCAAAATTTACATCTGTGCTCATAGTAGGATTAAAGATTAAATCCTTTTCAATTTCTTTCAAAATATCGGGATCGATATTAAAACCTAATCTAGATTCTTCAAATGCAGCGGATGTAGCATCTAAATCATTTTTGGATAATTTGTCCTCTTCATCACTAGAAAAACTACAACCAGTGAAAATAATCAAACTCAATATCGAGATAAATAAAAAACTGTTTTTCATTGTTCTTTTCCTTTTATAGTACGTGATCAAAATAAATCATTATAGAAATATTAAATTTCTTATAGAATGATACATTAAAATATAACTTTTTTGGATAATATAGCTTTGGAGATTCAATAAATGGCTAGAAAAAAGAGAATTTTAATTACAGGTATGAGTGGTCTGATTGGTGGAATGGCAGGATGTCATCTTTTTGGACAAGGTCATAAAATTAGAGCATTAAATCGAAGAAAAGTAGATGTTGTTGAATCATTTGAGGCAGATATAAAAAATTTAAAAGATATTAAGCCAGCTTTTAAAAATATAGATGTGGTGTTACATTTTTCAGCTTATTTAGGTCAAAATGATGACTGGAATAAACATTTAGATACTAACATTATTGGTTGTTATAATGTTTTTGAAGCTTCTAGGTTAGCTGGGGTGAAAAATTTAATATTTGCAAGTTCTGGTGCAACACAGAGTTTTTATGCATCAGAAGAACCCATAAAATCTGCTATCGATGCAAGATGGGATGATTTTGAAAATCAAGAAAAGAAAATTCTAGATTATTTTGATCCACCTAGACCAGGTGATATTTATGGAGCTTCGAAAATTTGGGGAGAAACTTTAGGAAGACTATATTCTGATAAATTTGGAATGTCTGTGATTTGTATAAGAATAGGTAGAGTTACAAAAGAAAATACTCCTGAAAATTCAGCTCATGCAGCAGTATATTGTAGTCATAGAGATTTAAATCAGATAATAGAAAAAAGTGTTAATAAAATTGATCAAGTAGAATTTGAAGTTATTTATGCTGTTTCAGATAATAAAGGTAGATTCAGAGATATATCTAATGCTAAGAAAATAGTTGGATATGAGCCCCAAGATGGAATAAAAGAATGGCCTTTAACTGAATGACTTGGGTTTACTGAGGTATTTCCATTTTTTCGGATCATGTGAGATATTTTCGTAATTATCTAAATTTTTTATTAAAGATTTTGTGCTTTGAAATCTTCTTTCAGGAATTTTCGCTAGACATTTTGCTATGCAATAGGAAATGTTTATTGGAATAAGATGATTCAATGAAGTTGCATTGGGAATAAAAGAATAAAGATGTTTTTCTCTCACTGAATCTTTTTCATTCTCAGCTGAAGAATCAGGTGAAAATGGAAAACGACCAGTAAGCATGAAATACATTAATCCTCCAAGAGTATAAATTTCTGATCTTATATCTAAATTTTCGCCGTGCCATTGTTCTGGAGATACCCATAGCACTGACCCTGTCTTAGAAATATTTTTATTTATATCCATTTTTCTAGCTAAACTAAAATCAATTAACTTAGGAATATCTTGATGATCAAATAAAATATTTTCTGGCTTTAAATCACAATGTAGTATGTTTTTTTGATGTATATAATCTAGACCTTTAATTATTTCTTTGATAATGCGAATCATTTCGGAAACATTTACTGGGCCGTTTTTAGATATTTTTTCTTTAAGGGAACCACCATTTAAGAATTCAAGTACTAGATAAGGAGGTTGGTTATCAAGGTTGTAATTTATTAATTTTACTATATTTGAATGATTAACTTTTGGATGACATTTAGTTTCATTATGAATATCAAATTGGGTTTTAAGATTTTTCTTTTCAATATTTAAATCTGTTTTTACTATTACTTGTTTTTTAAGTTTATGATCCCACGTTTTATAAATATTTCTAGAAACTATATTATTTAAAGGTTCTAGATCAGTGTAAGATCCTAGTCTATCTAAAGTTTTTTTAAGGGAAGATTTTTTTTCTTCTTTAGTAAATAAAGAAAGAAATCCATAAGGTGTTTCATTTAAAGGGTTCTGGGAACTAAAGTTAACAATTAATACTGTCACATTGTCAATTCCTCCAGATTTATTTGCGGATTTTACTAAAGAATCAACAATAATCTCAGGGTCTTTTTTGTTTAAGATGTTCTTTATTTCGGAATCTTTTAATTGTCCGTGTAATCCGTCTGAACAAATTAATAATGTATCATTATCATTTAAAGAAAAGCTTACTAAATCTGTTTCAACATTGTTCTTGATTCCTATTGCTTTTGTTAACATGTTTTTTTTAGGATGGCTTTCGGCGTCTTTTTTTGATAATTTTCCTTGATTAATTTGATCTGCTATCCATGTATGATCATTAGTAACTTGATAAAGTTCTGAGTTTCTAAACAAGTATGCTCTACTGTCTCCTACATGACCTATAGTTACTCCATTATTAGTAATTACTGCTGTAGTTAAAGTAGTGCCCATTCCTGACAAATTAGGATTTTTAGATTCTGTGAATACAGAGTGGTTGGCAGAAACAAAAGCTTTTTTCAACATTTCTCTTGTAGATCTAGTTGAAATAGAATGGTTTAAAGATTTCTCTAGAGATTTTACTGCAATTTTACTCGCTTCTGCGCCTCCCTTTTGACCTCCTAATCCATCTGCTACTGAGATTATTCCTAATATTCCTTGAGGAATTTTAGGTGGTAATAAGATGCTTAAGTTATCTTGATTTTCATCTCGTATTCTTCCAATATGTGTTTTACTTTTTACGTTAATGAAAAAATCTGATGAATCATCTGGAATCAAGATGTCTCTTAGTTCTATAGAATCCTTAAAAGATGATTTAGGCATTATTTAAGTTTTTTATTTTTTTAGAAACTTTATACATACAGGATATGGAATATTTATACTGAATCCAGTAGGAGACAATAATCCTAATTCTTTATCTACTTTAAAGCTATATATATCACTGGAGTCTTGGTTAGCTGCGATAATAAAATTGCCATTTGGATCAATTCCAAAATTTCTTGGTATATTTCCTATAGTCGATTCATGAGCTACATATTCCATTTTTCCATTATTTTGATTGATTTTAAAAATTACTATACTATCGTGACCTCTGTTGGAAGCATAAACGAATTTTCCGTCTTTTGAGATATGTATATCAGCACAACTTTGTGTAGAAAAATTTTTTGGTAGCGTGGATACAGTTTCAATCTCTTTCATCTCAGCAGTGTTTTGATCATAAGAAAAGGCAGTTATAGTGGCACTTATTTCATTAAGAACATACACGAATTTTCCTGTGGGGTGAAAATCTAGATGACGAGGTCCAGATCCAGGCTCAACAGTTCCGTATGGAAAAGAGTTAGTTTCCAATTCCCCTTTTTCAAAATTAATTTTGAAAATTAAAATTTTATCTAAACCTAAATCTGGAACTAAAGCAAAGTTATTATTAGGATCTATATTTATAGAATGAGCATGAGGACCTTCTTGTCTTTCAGGATTAATGCTTGATCCGGTATGTTGTATAAAACTTGAGGCAGGTTTCAAACTCCCATCTTCATTGATTGGGAGCATTGTAGATGCACCTCCACTATAGTTTGCAACAAATAGAAATTTTCCTGTTGAGTCTACTGAGAGATGGCAAGGACCAATACTTTTTGTACTTTCAGAGTTTATAAAAGTTAGTTGACCATTTTGTCTGTTGATACTAAAGGCACTTACTGTTCCTCCTTCGTTTTCTCCTACTGAATAAAGAAATTTTTTATTAGGGTGAATAGCTAAAAATGAAGGATTGTTGTGATTTTTTATTGAAGATTTTTGTTTTAATTCACCTGTAGAAGAATTATATTCAAGAGTGTAAATTCCTTCACTAGTTTCATGTGTTTCTAGCCACATAGGTTTTGTATACGTTCCAACAAAAACGAAATAATCAAAAGTGTTCATGTTTATATCTCCAATCTTATATTAATCATAAAAATTTATTAATGCTTTTCCTTCGATGAAAAATTCTTCTCCGGTTTCAGTTTTTACTATAATTTTTATATTATAATCACCTTCATCAGTATATATATGACGTCCTTTAAAGTAACCTTTTTTCATGTTAGATAAAGTGAATCCTTCCCACTCAATATCTAAGTTCTCAAATTCGTCAAGTTTTGAATCTCCCCAATAAATTATTGCAGTCATATCAATAGTAGGATCTTGTCTTTCAACAAATCCTCCCTTTAATAATGCCCATTCATTGACTATACCTATAATTGTATTGCCAAATATCAATCTTATTTCAGGATATGGAGTAGAAGTAGGAGTAGGAGTGTGTGTGGCTATTAATTTGAAATTTTCAGTTTGAACAAATTTAATGTTTCTAGTTGGTATAGGTTTTATTTCCGGTGTAGGAAAAGATTTTTTTATTGTTGTTGATGTTGGTGTAGGAATTACAGTTGGTATTTTAGTAGGAATAATATTTTTTTCAGGAGTTTTAATTGAATCAGGTAAAAGTTCAGGCTTTCTAAGGACAGGGGTAGGAGTATTCTTAATAATTTGAATCAAAGTTGGTGTAAGAGATATTTCTTCTTTAGGAATTTTTATAAATTCTTTACTAGTATTTTTTGGTTTTTTAGATGGAATTTCTACTTTGTGTTTTGATCTATTATTTTTCTCAATGATTTTTTTATTTTGATTTTTACTAGATAAAACTTCTGAAGTATATTTAGTTTTTTCTGATACTAATTCTTTGTTTTCACAGGATACATGAAAATAATTTAATAAAATTATAGAAATCAAAATATATTTCATTGATTTATTATAACAATATAAGAGTATTAAAAGAGAGAATATGGCAAAAAAAAAGTTCGAAAAAAATTCGAACGTGCAATATATTATAGCAGAACAATTTTTAATTTGTCAACCTTTTAAACTTAAAGTTCTAAAAGATTTTCTTTTTCAATGAAATTTTGTAACTTATTATAAATTGTTAAAAAAATTGAGTTATGGCCAGTAAAGAGTTACAAAATATCATAAAACAAAAGCTTGATAATCCTATTGATATAAATTTATCTATTGAATTAAGAAGAAAACAATTACAAGATAATGCAATCCCTCCTCCTGCAGAAGCTTTAATAGAAAAAGAAAATGTAAAAGGTAATTTATGTTATTGGATTACTATGCCTAAATCTAAATCCGACAGATTATTTTTTTTTATTCATGGAGGAGGATATACAATGGGATCTGCTGAATCATCATTTTCTTTGGCATCTTGGATAGCTAATGAAACTGAATCTAAAGTTTTTTCTATAAATTATGGTTTGGCCCCTGAAAATCCTTTTCCTGCTGCAATAGAAGATACTATTGAAATTTACAAATGGATTTTAACTCAAGGGTTTTTGGCTGAAAAATTATGTGTAGGAGGTATTTCAGCAGGAGGAGGGTTAGCTTTAGCACTTTTATTATTTTTAAAAGAAAATTCTGTATCATATCCTGCTTGCTCTATATTGATGAGTCCTTGGACTGATCTTTCTCAATCTGGTGATACATATGAATCAAAAGAGATTATCGATCCTGTGATTAAGAAAGAATATCTTCAGTCTTGGGCTGATGATTATCTACAAGGACAAGAATTTTCTGACCCCTTGGCTTCTCCATTTTTTGGTGACTTGTCTGGGTTGCCACCTACTTTGATTCAAGTAGGAAAATCTGAACTGATGCTTAGTGACTCTCAAAGACTCTTTGTTAAATCTAAAAATGCAGGATCTCCAGTAGAGATAGAAGAATGGCCAGAAATGTTTCACGGATGGCATAATAATTATGATTTTCTTTTAGAGTCGAGACAAGCTATAAAGAATATTGGAAAATTTTTTAGAAAAAATATTAAATAATTTTTTTAATGATTATTAAGTACAAGAACAAAAAATGGAAGCTAACTTTTTCAAGTATTTTAGCTAATTTTTTTAAGATTTTATTTTTTGTATATCTTATTCAGCTTATTATAGGTTTAATTCCTAATTAACTAAAAAAGTTGATTAAATATTAAAAAATATTTTAAAGTAATATTTCATTAAGAAATTATTGGATAATTATGGGTAATACTTCAAGGAATTCATTTACCGAAGAATCAAGAGATAAATTGATACTTTTTTTGGTGGTTTCTTCACATCATTTGTATATTATTGCGATATTAACATCAATTCCTTTTTTGATATTTAATACTTCTTGGTACGTTTCACTTCCGATCTTAACCTGGATTCTTTACTTAGGTTTTTCTCAGATTCTTGATTGCCCTTGGACTAATTTAGAAAATCGTTATAGAGAAAAAATTGGTATACCTACTATTGATACATTCATTAAGCATTACTATGTGAAACCATATAAGAAATTAAAAATTAAAAGACGTAGAGGTTAATTTTTTTTTAAATTATGACTTCAAATGAATATTTTCGAAATTATATTAATGGCCAATGGAAAAACTCTATTTTAGAGAAGAAATACGAAATTTTTAATCCTGCCAATAAAAACCAGGTATTAGGAAATGTTCCTTTTTGTTCTAGTGAAGATGTCGATCTAGCAATAAATGCTGCATCTTCTTCTTTTGATAAATGGTCTAATATTACTGCCCCAGAAAGAGGAGAAATTCTTTTTGAAGTTTTAAAAATAATGGACTCTAGGAAATTGGAATTAGCCGAAACAATTACTTTGGAAGAAGGAAAGGTTTTATCTGATTCAGAGGCAGAAGTAAAAAGAGCCATGAATATTATTCAATTTAGTGCAGGCGAAGGAAGAAGATTACTAGGTCATACTAATCAGTCAGAAAATGAAAATAATGTTTCCTATACTATGCGAAAACCCCTTGGTGTTGTAGGTATAATTACTCCTTGGAATTTTCCATTGGCTATCCCAGCGTGGAAGATAGCTCCTGCTCTTATATGTGGAAATACAGTAATATTTAAGCCAGCATTTTCTACTCCTCTATCAGCAATAAAATTAGTAGAAATATTTGAAGAGGCTGGTTTGCCTCCTGGAGTTATAAATTTAGTAACGGGTAGTGGTTCAGAGATAGGACAATCCTTGGTAGAAGATAATAG
>Ga0310344_10003507_pt1 | contig 11664 bp, 9 predicted proteins | sample HC15DNA20200_MG_FD_203801 | JGI IMG/M metagenome (GOLD analysis project Ga0310344, IMG submission 203801) | Marine microbial communities from station ALOHA, North Pacific Subtropical Gyre - HC15-DNA-20-200_MG | ecosystem: Environmental > Aquatic > Marine > Oceanic | place: Pacific Ocean: North... | reverse complement strand
GTAGGTTTACATCTGCTGCATCGCTCAATAGTGATAGAAGCAAAATTGAGATTCTAAGACGCTGCGTTTTGGGTGCAATAGACGCAGGAGCAGAAAAAGTTCTATTAGCTAACGACTTCAGGAACCTGGGATTGAGAGCTGTCGATGGTTTAAATCTCGGTAGCAAAATCGAAGAAATGTCATTTCATCCTGAAGGTAGACGTACAGATACTACTGAAGCAGCAAAAATATTTAAAAAAGAAGGAGTTAAATCGATCATTTCTCTAGGAGGTGATGGGACGCAACGAGATCTGGTATTGGGATGGACAGACGCTCCTTTATTGCCAATTTCTACCGGAACCAATAACGTTTTCCCATTTATGGTGGATCCAACTGTTGCTGGTACTGCCGCAGGGCTTATTGCTTCTGATGAATTAATTATTGAGGAAGTATCTCAGCGGGCAAAGGTAATCCATGTTGAATTACCAAACGGAATTAAAGATTTGGCTTTGGTTGATGTGGTTTTGGTAGATGACCGGTTAACCGGTAGCAGAGCTGTCGTTAAACCCGATTCAGTAAAACAAGTTTTAGCCGCAATCGCTAATCCGGCTTCTATAGGGCTTGCTTCAATTGCCGGACGAAGCAAGCCGGTTTATTTCGACGATGAATCAGCTGTTTCAGTTATTTGCGATCCAAAAGCAAAGCAAGGTGTTTTCGCTCCCATCATGCCTGGTTCAGTATCTGATGTTGGGATTGTAGATATTAAAGAAGTGGAACTTGGTGAGACAATTGAACTTAATGGCCCCGGAGTATTGGCATTTGATGGAGAAAGAGATTTTGTAATGGGAGAAAATGAATCAGCAAAGGCTACAGTTTTACGCAATGGTCCAAAAGTTATAAATCCTAATTTTGCCGTTCAAACAGCAGCAGCCAATAAAGTATTTCTGAGGAAGAGGAATTCTTAATATGTCATCACCTATTTATATGCCGAAATTGGGTTTAACCATGACAGAAGGCACCTTGACGGAGTGGCTAGTCAATACAGGAGAGACCGTTACTAAAGGACAACCTGTTGCTTCAATAGAGACGGACAAAATAGAAACCGAGATAGAAGCTGAAGCTGAAGGACGCTTACATCAACTATGTAAATCTGGTGAAATTTTTGAATGTGGAGTGGTTTTGGGATGGGTCTTAGAAGAAGACGAAGAACCACCTGAGACACCAGAGATTCCAGAAGTTAAAAATGACCAGATAACAACTATCGAACAAAACGAAACCCCAGGAAAAGAAACTAAAACAAAGAGTGGTCGCATCGCAGCCTCCCCAGCTGCAAAACGACTCGCAAAAGAAAAAGAATTGGATCTTTCTACGATTTCTGGAAGCGGTCCCGGTGGAAGAATAGTAGTCGAGGATGTTGAAGCATTTGCAGTAAACACATCAAGCGACTCTATTCCAGGGACTCTCGACAGTAATGCCTCTCAAGCTGCAGTTAACGAAGCGCAAAAACTGGGAGTAGACCTAAGTGCGGTACAGGCATCTTCAACAGATAGGAAGATTAGAAAATCGGATGTCCAAGCACATATAAAGAACTCTTCAAGGTCTACATCAGAAAAACAGGAAAGCTTTTTTTATGAACCTATCGGTGAAGGGGAAAGGGTTCAGTTGACAGGAATGCGGAAAGTCATAGCTAACCGAATGCATTCAAGTCTTCAATCGATGGCACAACTAACTCTTCATATCGATGTTGAAATGGATAAAGCGATTTCTCTACGAAAAGAGATGGAAAGCGATGATGAATTACCAGGCTATACAGATTTTGTTATTGCATCAGTAGCACGGGCTTTGAAAGAACACCCGCAAGTAAATTCTCAAATGCTTGAAAATGAAATCCTTCAGTTGAGTGAAATAAACATTGGTATGGCTGTCGCTTTGAGTGATGGGCTGGTTGTACCTGTTGTCAGAAATGCCGACCAACTTTCCCTAAATGAAATCGCTAAAAACACTTCTCGTCTAGCAGGTCAAGCTCGAGACGGAAAATTAGCTTTGGAGGATCTTGAAGGAGGAACTTTTTCTGTTTCCTCATTAGGGATGTTCGGAGTTGATGGTTTTACACCAGTCATAAATCCTCCTAATGCAGCGATTCTAGGTGTAGGTAGGATTCGTGAGGATATAGCTTGGGACGACCAGACCCCGCGAAAAACATCCCGAATGGTGATAAGTCTCACTTGGGATCATCGTGTTTTGGACGGAGCTCCAGCAGCTGATTTTGCAAGCACGATAAAATCAGGTCTTGAAAATCCTGAGTCTCTTCTTAACGTCAACTAGTCTCAGCCATATGAACGGCTATTTCACCTGCAACTTGCACATTATTTAATATCAGATCGACATTTGCTTCAAGAGTTAGTCCTCCACTTGCATTCGAGACTTTTGTTAATAGAAAAGGGGTAATGGCATTTCCTGTAATACCAGCCGAAACTGCTTCATCTAGACTTTCGTTTATAGCATCTTCAACAATTTTTGTGTCTACGGATTTATCTTCTGGTATAGGAACAGCTACAAGTTGACCTGTGGTTAACCCAATCTCCCAATGTGTGTTTAACAGAAGAGCAACTTCTTTTGCTTCAGATGCGACAATTTTTAATTCTAAGTCTCTACCAGGTGTCCAGAATTCAGGAAAGATATTTGTTTTATAACCAATTATGGGTACGCCGAGCGTTTCCAAAGCTTCGAGTGTCTTTGGTATGTCAAGTATTGATTTAACACCTGCACAAACCACAGCAACAGGTATATCAGATAAAGCTTTAAGGTCAGCAGAGACATCGCCATCGGATCCGCGATGAACTCCACCAATCCCGCCAGTAGCGAAAACTTTAATGCCTGAAAGATAAGCAGCGAACATAGTAGATGCCACAGTGGTTGCACCTAATGACTTATTGGCAATTACTTCGCCTAAATTGTTGAAACTTGTTTTTGTAACTATGCCACTAGAACCCAAGAGTTCGATTTCTTCTCGACTGACTCCTACGCGTATATAGCCATCGATTAAAGCGACAGTAGCTGGTACAACTTGAAAATCTCTCAATATCGATTCAGCTTTGAGAGCTACATCAACATTTAACGGGGAAGGAAGTCCATGTGAGATCAGAGTCGACTCTAAAGCAACAACAGGTTTTTTCTCGTTTAAGGCGTCTTGAATTTCATCAGATATTTTTAACATCGGTATTTCATTCACGTATATATAACTACCTTAAAAATTCTTCTTTATTGCAAAAATAGTTATTAATAGAATGTTTTTAGAGTGACTTCAGATCCCTTTATGACCTTGAGTAAATTATTCGATGTTTGTTTATAGAATTGTTTGGATATTGGTAAATCTTGAGTGAAAACACACAGTTCAGTTTTCAAGAAATTTGATGGAGAAAAATATGACAGATCTTGACCCATACTCTCTTGCTGAGGAGGCTTCAGCAGTTTTGATTGATAAAACGAGTATCGCCAATCATGATATTGCTTTGGTTCTTGGTTCCGGATGGGCTTCAGCGATCGATGAGATCGGAGATATTTCGGCCGAAGTTGAAATGGCAACTTTGCCTGGTTTTCCTGAACCGACTGTATTGGGACATCGTAATTTAATCCGTTCTCTCAAAGTAAAAGATAAAAATGTGCTTGTTTTAGGTGGAAGAGCGCATTTATATGAAGGCCATCGAGTCGACACGGTTGTTCATGGCGTTCGAGTAGCAGTAGCTTCAGGTTGCAAAACTATTATTTTGACCAATGCGGCAGGTGGACTGAATCCTGAATGGTCTGTCGGCCAGCCAGTACTTATTTCTGATCAATTGAACCTTATGGGTCAGTCGCCGATGGCAGGACCGGCTCCACCAGAAGGTAAGGCAATTCGTTTTGTTGACCTAACAGAAGCCTATTCAGCGCGACTGCGACAATTAGCTCAAGAAGTAGACCCAACCCTACCCCAGGGTGTTTATGCGGGTTTACTAGGAGGTGCTTTTGAAACCCCGGCTGAAATAAAGATGTTTGCAAAAATGGGAGCTGATCTAGTTGGAATGTCTACTGTCTTAGAAACTATTGCAGCGCGACATCTTGGGGCTGAGGTTTTAGGAATTTCTCTTGTGACAAATCAGGCAGCTGGTATGTCTGAAGAGAACCTTGATCATGAGGATGTACTTGAGGCAGCGGCAGCTGCAGGTCCGCGGATGTTCAGTCTACTTTCGGGGATTTTGGAACGTCTGTGACGAAAGAAGCCAACTTAGACGAAGCATTAGAAGTAGCTAACAAATGGCTGATCAACGATCCTGACGAAACTACAAAAGTTGAAACCGAGAATCTTATTTCGCGCGGGGACATTGAATTTATTCAAAGATTTAGTAATTCTTTAGTCTTCGGCACTGCAGGTATACGTGGTGCTAGGGGGGCCGGACCTATGAGAATGAACAGAGTCATGGTCAGGGTCGTAGCAACTGCAATAGCGCAAGAATTATTAAGTGATGATCAAGGAGATGAACCCCCATTAGTAGTAGTTGGTTATGACGCGCGTTATAAGAGTCAGATTTTCGCTCAAGACTCCGTCAGGGTTTTGGCTGGACATGGAGTAAGAAGTTTAATTTTACCGAGACCTTTACCAACACCTGTTTTGGCTTACACCTCTTTATCTAAAAAAGCTAAAGCAGGAATAATGGTTACTGCTAGCCATAACCCAGCAGAAGATTCTGGGTACAAAGTTTATTGGGAAGACGGAGCTCAAATAGTAAACCCTGTCGACTTGAAGATAGCTAAAAGAATCGATTATAAAAATCCCCCCGCAAAGGAATCGTTAGCAGACTATGAAGATGCAGCGATTCTTAAGGGTGATGATGAGCTGATAAAAGAATATGTAGATTTTGCCTCTTCTTGTGTTTCACCTGAAAGCAAACGTGAAATAAACCAGATCTATACACCTCTACATGGAGTTGGTAAAGAAGTCTTCCTAGAGGTATTTGAAAAAGCAGGATTTAAAAAACCAGCATTGGTTGAGAGCCAAGCAGAACCAGATCCGGATTTCCCAACTGTTGTATTCCCAAACCCAGAAGAAGAAGGGGCTTTAGACCTTGCTATTGAACTTGCTGTTGAAAAAAACGCTGATCTGATAATTGCAAATGATCCCGATGCAGATCGACTGGCTGTCGTGGTTAGACATGAAAACAAATGGCGTTGCCTCAATGGAAATGAAATAGGTGTTTTGTTGGCAGAACACATCCTAAGTAAGGGAAAAGGAGAAGAGAGACTTGTTGTCACAACAGTTGTTTCATCCGGCTTACTTTCTAAAATTGCAGATTTTCACAAAGTTAAATATGCGGAAACACTAACTGGATTTAAATGGATCGTCCGCCCAGGGATAGATGATAAAAGATTGAGGTTTGTTTTCGGCTATGAAGAAGCACTTGGTTTTGCATTAGGCGACTCAGTGCGAGACAAAGATGGTATTACTTCTGCTTTAGTTTTTGCAGAATTAGCAGCTGAATTAAAAGCTGAAGACAAAACAGTAATTGATCTATTAGACGAATTATGGAACCGGCACGGTGTGCATAAAACAGCTTTGTTTACAAAAAGACTTGCCCCTGAAATAGACATTTCCGCAGACTTTATGTCTCCTTGGAGGGCCTCTCCGCCCGAACACATTGGTGAATTCGATGTTATCGAAGTAATTGATTTGTTAATTTCTGAGTCGGACTTGCCTCCAACAGATGCTCTTGTTATTAACCTTTCGAATGGTCGAATAGTCATCCGCCCCAGCGGAACTGAGCCAATGGTCAAGGTCTATATTGAGGTCACAGAATCAGTTATTAACGACGATGTCAGGTCGGCTGAAAGGTCAGCAGACCATAAGATAGAAGACCTATTGCATGGAGTTAGCAGTTTGTTCCAAGTAGAGAAAGATTGAAAAGAATGTCTACTTCCAATATTACGTTTCGGAAAACCGGTTCTTCAATAAAAGTTACTCCAGTAGACGAAGTCTCTCTTGAAGCCAGAGCGGCATCTCTAGCAACTCGGTCAATAAAAACTGATAGTAAAAGAGCAGCTCTTCATCTTGCAATTCGTTGTATGGATCTGACAACTCTTGAAGGAGCAGATACTCCAGAAAAAGTTGCTTCATTGTGTCAAAAAGCTAAACGTCCTGATCCATCCAACCATGATGTTCCTTCTGTAGCTGCAGTATGCATTTATCCAGAAATGGTTCATCATGCAGTGGAGGCAACCGAGGGTTCAAGCGTAAAGGTTGCAAGTGTCGCTGGTGCTTTTCCAAGTGGCCTATCAACTATTGAAGCACGAACAGCTGATATAGCAGATGCTGTCAAAAGAGGAGCTGATGAAATAGATATAGTTTTAAATCGTTCAGCTTTTCTTGCTGGTGATGAACAACGAGCATTTGAAGAGATTGTTGCTTCGAAAGATGCCTGTGGCAAAGCACATCTTAAAGTTATTTTAGAAGTAGGTGAACTGGGTAGCTATGACAAGATTCGGCAAGCCTCGATGCTTGCTATGACCGCTGGCGCCGATTTTATAAAAACTTCGACAGGAAAGATTTCTCAAGCATCAAGTTTGCCAAGAGTGTTATGCATGGCAGAAGCAGTAAGGGATTTTGCCCAGCAAACGGATATTTCTGTAGGTATTAAAGCTGCGGGTGGAATTCGCACAGCGAAACAAGCTTGGCATTATCTTGTTGTGATTGGAGAAACACTGGGGACTGAATGGTTAAGTCCCGAAATGTTTCGTATTGGCGCCTCGAGCCTACTAAATGATGTGTTACTTCAATTAAAACGTTTAGATTCAGGTAGCTATAGTGGCCCTGATTATGTAACGGTGGACTAATGGTTAATTCGAACTCTAAAGGTGGATCCAGTTTGGAAGATTTTGGGATCGAGTATGCGTCTGCGATTGAGTCAACGAGTCTTGTAAACATAAAAGATAAATACGGACTTTTCATCGACGGAAATTTTGTTGATTCTTCTTCCGGGAAATCTTTCAAAACTTTAGATCCTTCAACAGAAAAGCCGTTGTCGGTTGTTGCGGAAGCTTCATCAGATGATGTTGACCGTGCTGTGCGCGCAGCGGGTGTTGCTTATGAAAAGTATTGGAAGAAAATGCCTGGAGCGGATAGAGCGAGATATTTGTTTCGGATAGCACGCCATCTTCAAGAAAGAGCACGAGAGTTTGCTGTTTTGGAAACCTTAGATGGAGGAAAACCTATAAAGGAAAGTCGAGATGTTGACCTTCCTTTAGCAGCTGCTCATTTTTTCTACCATGCTGGCTGGGCAGACAAATTGGAGTACGCATTTCCGCAAAGACAGTTAGAACCTCATGGTGTCGTAGGGCAAATTATTCCATGGAACTTTCCCTTATTGATGGCGGCATGGAAATTAGCTCCAGCATTGGCTTGTGGAAATACTGTTGTCTTAAAACCTGCAGAAACAACACCATTAACTGCATTGTTGTTAGCTGAAATAATAAGAGACGTGGATTTACCTCCGGGTGTGGTGAATATTGTTACTGGAGCTGGGGAGACGGGTTCTGCGATCGTTGAACATCCAGAAGTTAACAAGCTTGCTTTCACAGGTTCCACCGAGGTGGGTAAGTTAATTCAACGTTCGGCAATAAGGCGCAATTTGCCTTTGACATTGGAGCTAGGAGGTAAGGCTCCACATGTTATTTTTGAAGATGCAGCACTGGATCAAGCAATCGAAGGCGTTATCAATGGAATTTTCTTTAATCAAGGACACGTGTGTTGTGCTGGATCAAGGTTGCTGGTTCAAGAGTCTATTGCTGATAATTTTATAGATCGACTCCAGAAACGAATTGAGTTATTAAGGGTCGGAAACCCTCTTGACAAAAATACTGATATTGGCGCAATAAATTCACAAGCCCAATTGGAGAGGATAGATCAACTCGTCAAAGCAGGTATTGAAGAAGGGGCTGAGGTGTTTAAACCGTCGTGTTCTTTGCCTGAGAATGGATATTGGTATCCTCCGACAGTTTTAACTGGAGTCCAACAAAGTCACCGTGTTGCTCGTGAAGAAATATTTGGACCTGTTCTAGTAGTGCAAACATTTCGAACCCCTGAAGAAGCTTTAGAAAAGGCAAACAATACTCCGTATGGTCTTTCCGCTGGTATATGGACCGAGAAAGGTTCTTTGATCCACTGGATGGCAGAGCGTTTGAGAGCGGGGGTTATTTGGGCTAATACATTTAACAAGTTTGATCCAACGAGTCCTTTTGGTGGTTATAAAGAAAGCGGTTTTGGACGTGAAGGTGGAATGCATGGTCTCGCTGCTTATTTAAAGAATAGTGGGGGGCGTTCATAGTGACAGGAAAGATCCCTATTGCAAAGACTTATAAACTTTTTATCGATGGAGCTTTTCCTCGGTCAGAATCAGGTCGAACTTTTTCTGTAAATGACACTGAAGGTGAGCTAATAGCAAATGTTTCTCAGGCTTCCAGAAAAGATTTTCGTGAAGCAGTTCGTGCCGCTAGAGCAGCACAACTTCCTTGGGCTTCAAGGACTGCTTATAACAGAGGTCAGATTCTTTACCGTGTCGCTGAAATGCTGGAATCTAGAAAAACTGAATTTGTAGAGTTGCTTAAAAGCATTGGTGTGAACAGTAGATCAGCAACACGTGAAATTGAAGACTCCATACAGAGATGGGTGTGGTATGCGGGTTGGTCAGACAAGTACAGTCAGATATTGGGATCTGTCAATCCTGTATCAGGTCCCTATTTCAATTTTACTGTTCCTGAACCGACAGGAGTGGTCGGGATTATTGCTCCAACTGAACCCTCCATGCTGGGATTGATCTCTAGGCTTGCACCGGCAATTGTTAGCGGAAACACGGTAGTAGTGGTTTCTGAAGGCCATAGCTCTCTGACCTCTGTAACTATTGGTGAAGTGTTGGCTACTTCAGATGTGCCAGCGGGTGTAGTAAATATATTAACTGGGGATCAAACTGACCTGCTCCCATGGATGGTAGGACATTTGGATGTTAATGCAATTGATATCAGTGGAATTAGTCAGGAAACTGATCTGACTCTTATTGAAGAAGCTGCTTCAAATGTTAAGCGGGTGGTTTCACGGCAAGTAAATGAGGAAAGTCTAGAACTTCTTTCTGATTTTTTGGAGATGAAAACAGTATGGCATCCAATAGGGAGATAATTTTTTAAATAGAGATTTTGTCAAGAATGAGTGGTGAAACATCTGGTGCTGTGTCTGATATTTCGATTGCTCCTTCTAAAGCGTCGATAGCGGGACTAAAACATTTTTCTGTGTCGCCGTGAAGTTCTAGTACGGGTTCCCCTTCGTTTATGTAAGCACCTGGTTTAGCCATGCAAATTATTCCGGCAGTGGGACTTACTGGGTCTTCTTTTTTAGCTCGACCTGCGCCTAAGCGCCAAGCAGCCACACCTACTGAACGGCAGTCCAACTTACTTAAGTAACCAGTAGATGAAGCGTTAATAGTTTTTTTGTACTCAGCTATTGGAAGATCTTTTGATAAGTCGCCTCCTTGAGCTGAAACCATTTTTTCAAAAATTTCCCTTGGTTTTCCAGATGCAAGCACCTCACTGGGATTTAAATCTACGTTAGAGAGATCCAACATTTCTTGAGCTAAAGCCAGAGTGATTTCAATAAGATCTTTTGGTCCTTTTCCCTCTAGAACGTCAAGTGATTCTGAAACTTCTAAAGCGTTACCTACGTTATTTCCTAAGACGGTTTCCATCGAAGTGATTAAAGCAACGGTTTTGACCCCTGAATTTTCGCCAAGCTCAACCATTGTTTTGGCTAATGTACGTGCTTGGTCAAAATCAACCATAAAAGCTCCTAATCCGGTTTTTACATCTAAGACGAGTGCTTCAGTGCCTTCTGCAATTTTTTTGGACATTATCGAGCTTGCGATAAGGGGGATTGAATCGACTGTATGGGTGACGTCTCTTAGAGCGTAAAGGCGTCTGTCTGCGGGATTAATATTTTCATTTGCTGCGGCGATAATTCCGCCAATTTCACTTAGTTGCGCGAGCATCTTTTTTTCACTAAGAGAAGCAGTCCAACCTGGAATAGATTCCATTTTGTCTAGAGTTCCACCGCTATGGCCTAACCCTCGGCCAGAAAGTTGGGGAACCGCTAAACCACAACTTGCGATTAAAGGAACGAGGATGAGGGAAACTTTGTCGCCTACACCGCCAGTTGAGTGTTTATCAACAGTTTTTTTGCCTACGCCGCTTAGATCTAAAGTAATGCCTGAATTGACCATTGCTTTAGTCCAATGTGCCAATTCTTCAGGTTCCATTCCATTGAAGAAGATTGACATTGCTAACGCTGCTGCTTGTTCGTCAGGTATGAGTTCACTTCCAGAAAAATTCTCTATAAACCAGTCGATTTGTTCTTTACTTAGAGTTCCACCGTCTCTTTTGGTTTGAATAATTCCGAGTGCGTCCATTAAGGATTGGTCCTGTCTCGCTCATTTAGGTCATCGACTGTAAAAGGATCTGAAAGCAGTTCAACTATCGATTTAGGTCCACCAGGCCCATCAACGATTAATTCTTTCCCTCCTGCTTCTATGAGTATCTGACGACAACGACCACATGGTGCTAGTGCTTCTCCTTCGGGGTTAGAAGCTACAGCTGCGATTAATCTGCCTGCTTTCCTTCTATGCAAGTCGCTTATCATGCCGCATTCAGCACAAAGAGTTAGACCAATGGAAGCGTTTTCGACGTTGCATCCTGTTACGATCTCGCCACTATCTGTCAGCCCAGCTGCACCAACAGGAAAATTCGAGTACGGGGCGTAAGCCATTGTTGCAGCTTCTTGTGCTTTTATGCGTAGGTTTTCCCAGTCAATTTTGTTACTTTCCATTAAATCATCCTGCCAGAAGGATGGATAAAGCACACACGAAGGGGTGCAAACCTTCTAATTTTTGGAGAGAGTTATATCGAAACGTGACATGGTTGTCGAAGCAATCAATAAAACCCACACAGCGCAAGCACCTAATAAGTGAGCGGTTACGACTGCGCTGGAGCTAACTTCGGTGAAAACATGAACTGCTCCCAGTAATACGTTCATTCCATATGCAAATGCAGCAAAATGGATTAGCAGTTGTTCGTTTTTTGGGCGTTGACGTTTCTTAGCGTTAGAAATCAAATATGCAATATAAATAATCCCTATTCCCGCTGCAAGTCTATGGAGATAATGAACAAATGTGTAGTGGTCTGAGATGTCAGGTTTTAACTGATTGTTCAAAAGAGGCCATCCGGAAAAATACCTGTTATGAACATAGGCACCAAGTAAAAGTAGCGCATATGAACCAAAAGCTCCCAAAGCTAGAAGTCGACTCCAATCTCTGCTACCGGTTGCTTCTAAATTTTCATTTCTATTTGTTGACACCAAGATCACAACTACCGTCAATAGGGCTATGACCACCATTGAGATTGCTAGGTGTATAGCCACGAGATCGGAGTCTAAATCTGCTTTGACGACACCTCTGCCAATCAGTGCTTGAACTACTACTGCTACGACTGCAGCTACTGAAAGTCTTCTGGCGGTTAGGTTGTTACGAAGATTTTTCCTGATGCTTATCGCCGTTAACAAAATCAGGATCCCTACAATCGCTGCTACCCATCTGTGTAACCATTCGATAAGCATGTGGT
>Ga0310344_10003506_pt1 | contig 11665 bp, 10 predicted proteins | sample HC15DNA20200_MG_FD_203801 | JGI IMG/M metagenome (GOLD analysis project Ga0310344, IMG submission 203801) | Marine microbial communities from station ALOHA, North Pacific Subtropical Gyre - HC15-DNA-20-200_MG | ecosystem: Environmental > Aquatic > Marine > Oceanic | place: Pacific Ocean: North... | reverse complement strand
AATTGTGGTTATGATTCGAATCCGGATGGGTCTTATGACTCCCCTCCAATCGCTCCTCAGATGTGGCATGCCAGCCACATAGTTTGTAACCAGACTTATATCGCCATCTTAGGCGCGTTGATGCATCGCGAGCGAACAGGATCAGGGCAGTACGTCGATGCTGCTATCAACCATGCTATTAATGTCAGTACGGAGATGGACATTCCGTTCTTCACCTACAACAGGACGACCGTGAAGCGACAGACAGGACGCCACGCCTCGACTACGAGGACGCCCAACGCCCAAGCGATGACCAAGGACGGACGCTATGTGAACGCAAGCCTTGGCATCGGTGTTGGGGCTAAGGTCCAGATTGATATGCTTCGTAAACAAGGCGTCGCGGACGACCTAGCCGATGCCAAGTACGATGACCCCGAGGTCTCTAGTGATCCGGTGGTTGGCCGACACGTCAACGACGTTATCAAGCGCTGGATTCGCTCCTACAAGTTGGACCAAGATCTATGGAAGATTGGCCAGGGATACAAGATGCACTGGGTACCTGTAAGAAGACCAGAGGAAAACCTTGATGATGCCCACTGGCGGGCCCGCAAGACATTTGCGGAGGTTGAACATGAGGACCTGGGCCGCACGTTTACCTACAACGGGGCCCCTTGGCTTGCGGAACACTGCCCCTGGTCTACCGGTCCCCGTGCGCCGCACCTAGGCGAACACAACGATGAAATCCTCGAGGCCCTTGGCCATGATGCCGGGTCGATCGCGGAGTTGAGTTCGCAGGGAGTCATCTGATTCTGTGACGATACCTTCGTCCCGATCTCGTTGACTTATAACACCGCCTAGATAGACTAGCCGCATTCTCGCTAGGGTCCGTATTGGAGGTCGCCATGAGGTTCTACTGGTTCCACCTGATGCCCTATCAGGATCTGCCCCCAGACTTCTCTACCAAGTATCCGAGTGTGTGGGTTGACCCCCCCAGCGACCTCTTCGATCCAGCTTCTGGCCATCGTATGTACAACGAATACATTGACGAACTCGAGTTTGCTGCGCAGATGGGCTTCGACGGGGTGTGTGTCAACGAGCATCATCAGAATGCCTATGGGCTCATGCCTTCACCGAACATCATCGCGGCCTCTCTCGCGCGAAGCACGGCCAACTGTGCTGTGGTGGTCCTTGGCAATAGCATTGCCCTCTACAACCCGCCGATTCGCGTGGCAGAGGAGTTCGCTATGCTGGACGTGATCAGTGGGGGAAGACTTGTCGCGGGCTTTCCCGTGGGGAGCTCCATGGACACCAATTACTGCTATGGTGCGACGCCGGCTACTCTGCGTGACAAATACGATGAAGCCCACGAACTAATCGTGAAGGCGTGGACCGAGAGTGAGCCATTTCATTTCAATGGGAAATACACTCAGTTGCGCTATGTGAACACGTGGCCCAAGCCGGTCCAGAAGCCCCATCCGCCGATTTGGGTTCCAGGCGGAGGGAGCATCGAGACGTGGAAGTGGGTCACCGAACGAAATTACCTGTACTCGTACCTAAGTTACTCGGGGTACAAGCGTGGCGAGCAAGTGCTGAGTGGGTTCTGGGAGACGGTTGATGAACTTGGTGTCGAACGAAATCCCTATCGGGCTGGTTTTCTCCAGCTGGTGGCGGTCGCGGGTTCAGACGCCGAGGCGGAAGAGTTGTATTGGCCCCACGCAAAGTACTTCTATGACAAATGCCTCCACATTTCGGCCAAGTTCGCCGAGGCGCCTGGCTATCGGACTGTGGACACGATCAAGGCGGGTCTCGAATCGCAATTTTCCTCGTCGGCTCGGGATAAGCGTAAGGAACTGACGTGGAAGGACTTGATAGATGGAGGCTTTGTGGTCGCTGGCAGCGCTGCGACGGTCAGAGAGCAGCTCGAGGATGTGATCAAGCGCCTAAACGTGGGACACTTGATGTTCTTGTCCCACTTCGGCGACATGCCGCGTGAAAAGACGATGTACAACACGGAGATGATTGCCAAAGAAGTGCTTCCGCATTTGCGACCGATGTGGTCTGAATGGGAAGACCACTGGTATCCAAAAGGTCTATCACAAGAAGAGTTGCGCACCCCCGCAGCGCTAGCAAACGGAAAGTAGAGGCTGCGATGGCTGAAAAGCAACGGGTCTCTGTAAGAGGCATGTTTGAAGTCGACGTGTGGACTGCGGGCTCCGGCCCGCCCTTAGTCTTCCTGCATGGCGTTGCTGGGCTTCCTGACTGGCCCGGCTGGCTGGATAAGTTCGTGCCGAATTATCGAGTGGTAGCGCCGATTCTCCCTGGCTTCGGGGAGTCGACAGGCGTCGAAAACCTGACGGACTTTCTGGGCCTGACGCTCTACCACCTCGATTTGTTCGATGCTTTGGGTATCGTTCGTCCTTCGGTGATTGGCCACTCGCTTGGCGGAGCAATTGCAGCCGAGATTGCGGCGATTTCGAATGCGACGATCAGCAAGCTTTGTCTTGTAGCCCCCTTTGGTTTGTGGGAGGACGAAAATCCGGTAGCAGACATTTTCGCCACGACTGAGAAAGACACCGTGCAACTCTCGTGGGCAGATCCCGAAGCGGCACTCAAGCTTGGCCTTTACGCTATCCCAACTGAATTCGAAGACAAGAAAGATGCTGTTATTGATCGGGCCAAATCACTTTCGACAGCCGGCAAGTTTCTCTGGCCGATACCGGACAAGGGGCTAAGCAAACGAATCCACCGGATAGTTGCGCCTACGTTGCTCATTTGGGGTGAACTGGACAAGATTGTGCCAGCATCTTACGGCGACGGCTTTCGGCAACATATCACGGGCTCTCGCCTAGTCACAATTCCAGGCGCCGGCCACTACCCTATGCTCGAACAGTCGGATAAGTTCGTTGCCGTTGCTCGAGAGTTCTTTGCCTAGCCTCTGTTCCTATCCAGAGCGGTGATTGGCCCCGGGAAAACCGGCAAAGGTCCCAATTGAAGTCCTAGTGTCCGGTCCACCGGGGTGAACGGCCCTCGAGAAAGGAGTGGCGCCCCTCCAGCCTGTCCTGTGTTTTCGCGGTGATGAGGCCTCCGTATGATTCGTACTCGAATGCGGCGATAGCCTCGCGGTTCAGGGCTTGACGCAGGGAGCGCTTACTTAGGCGAACGGCGACCGGGGCCGATTCCGCTATCTGGCTCGCCATGTCGAGGGCCGCACTGGTCAAGATGTCTTCCTCAACCACGTGGTTCACCAGTCCGATGCTGAGCGCCTCTTTGGCGTTTACGAATCGGGAGGTAAGAACTAGTTCAGCTGCCCTCGGGTAACGCACAACCGCTGGCAGGAGGAAGCTGACCCCAGAATCAGGAGTCAAGCCCCGCTTGACGAACATGGCGGAAAACCGGGTTCCTTGAGTTGCTATACGTATGTCGCACGAAAGCGCGAGGCCGAGCCCGCCCCCCACGACGTTTCCCTTTACGGCAGCGATGGTTGGCTTGTCCACGCGGAAAAGGTTAAGAGCTGACCAGCCGAGGTGGCCGGTATGACGAAGGTTCGCCTCCGGGGTATTGTTGTTGTCGGAGGGCGAGTCCGATGTCGCCCGCAGATCGGCACCGGCGCAAAAGCTGGAGCCGTTACCGGTTATGACTACTACCCGGACATCGTCGTCCTCGGCTGCCTGGTGACAGAAGCCATCGAGCAGTGTTGCAGTGTCGTGATCGATGGCGTTTAACCTATCTGGTCGGTTCAACGTGATCTTGGCTATGTGGCCGTCAACGGTGTAGAGGACGGCGTCCGAGATCATACGCCCTTCCATCTGGGAGCACGTTTCTCGAGGAAGGCGCTGCGACCCTCTTCCATATCGTCGGTTTTGAGATTTATGGAGACTTCGTACAGCTCAAGCTCATGGGCGGCCAGCATGTCGCGGTCAATTGGTCTTCGGAGTGCGCGTTTGGAGAGTCGTGCAGCCACCGGGGCCTGTCGGGCCATCTCAGCAGCCAACTCGTCGACGGCTTCTTCGAGTTTGCTGGGTTCGACCACTCGATTCACTAATCCGATTGCTAGTGCCTCGGATGCGTCGACGAAGCGTGAGGTGAAGGCAAGTTCGGCCGCTCGTGGATATCCCACAATGATGGGGAGAAGAAGACTGGTCCCCGAGTCCACGACATAGCCTCTTTTTGTAAATATTGCGGCGAAACGGGCATCTGCAGATGCAATACGCACGTCGCAGCCAAGGGCTAGGCCTAGACCGCCGCCGACGCAGTTTCCTTGCACTGCCGCGATCAGCGGTTTATCGAAACGGTACAGGTTGTACGCGCTCCATCCAAGATGCCCTTTGCGTTGGATCGCAGCCGTGGCACTGACGCGCTCTGAAGCGTCTTTACCCACTGAGGCTCGAAGATCCTGGCCTGCACAGAAGCTTGGTCCAGAACCGTTCAGGATAACTACCCACACGTCGTTGTCGTCTCGTGCGCGGGCAAGGGCATCGTCGAGCGCAAACGACATTTCCTCGTCGAATGCATTGAGTACCCCGGGTCGGTTCAAGGTCACTCTAGCGACGTGCCCCCGATTTTCGTAGAGGATTTTATCCGAATCCATGGCGCCTCCGCGCGGCATTGTAGAGGAACCTTGGACTAAGGTGAAACGGTGCCCCACTGTCGTTGATCGGATGAGAGTCCTCTGCAACAATGACGCGGTCCCAGGGTTTTAGGAAGTGGAGGCTCACATGGGGGATCTCGAGGGCAAGGTCGCAATAATCACTGGAGCGGGTCGTCTACGCGGGATTGGGAGGGCATGTGCGGTGTCCCTGGCAAAGTTGGGCTGCGACATTGTGCCCACCGGGACGGGACGTGCGGCCGACAGCTTTCCTCCCGACGAGAAGGAGGTTGGTTGGCGTGATGTCGAAAGCACCGCGGAAGAGGTACGTGCGCTAGGAAGACAAGCACTGCCCGTGACAGGAGACGTGACGAAGGCCGAGGACGTGGACCGTATGCTATCTGAGGTGATCCGGGAGTTTGGCCGGGTCGATATCTTGGTCAATAACGCTGCTTTTCGCCGCGGCGAGGATCGCGTGACCCCTGACAAACTTTCCGAGGAAGTTTTCCGGCGTGTCTTGGACATCAAGCTTGTAGGATCGTTTCTGTTCTCCAAGGCTGTCGCCGGGCAGCTCATTGAGCAGGGCGATGGTGGCAGGATCATTAATGTGTCATCGGTGGGAGGCAAGAGAGGTTCTGCAATAACGGGTGCATACGCGACAGCTAACTTCGGTTTGCAAGGGTTCACACAGGTGCTCGCACAGTGGCTTGGCCCATATGGAATCAGCTGCAATGCCGTCTGCCCTGGCGTGACTGACACTTCTCGTATGGACGACGTCGGGTACCCGCGTGACGAAAGGTGGAAGAAGCTAGAAATGACGATCCCGCTTCGTCGCGCCGCTAGTGACGATGAGATCGCCGACGTGATTTCGTTTCTGTGTTCGTCCAAGGGCGCCTATATTAACGGTCAGTCGATAAACGTCTGCGGCGGTATGGTGATGTGGTAGACGCGATCGCACCGCTGGGATAGGGGAGTTAGAACGAGGGCTGCTGATCTGGCAACAGGATAATCGTGGGCCCTCTTTCGTAAGACCCAGCCCGGTAGTCTATTGGAGGTCTTTTGATATACTCCGGGAAGTGCGGCTCCCTCAGGCGCACGAGTGGGGATATAGCTCAGTTGGGAGAGCGCCGCGTTCGCAATGCGGAGGCCGGGGGTTCGAATCCCCCTATCTCCACCACCCGGTACTCCGTGCTCTGCGCTGGACCAGTCAATTCCCCTGCCTTATGCTGCTCCGCGTGACGAGTATAGGTTTGGCCAGGAACGCTGCTAGTTGAGTAGTGCATCACACGAAAGAGGTCAAGTACTGACAGAGTCGTCAATTAAGTCGGGAGAACAGCTAGGGGTGCTCGCTGACGTGGAACTTCGGCGTGCTGTGGCCGAGGGCTGGGTTCGGTCGGACGCGGAAATCTCTGAAGGCTCGTATCAGCCTGCAAGCCTAGACTTGCGACTCGGACCGGTCGCTCATCGTCTGAGAAGCAGTTTTTTACCCTCGGAGCGCCGAGTCGAAGATCGTCTTGGCGATTACTCTATGGGCAGCGTTAGCTTACGCCGAGACGGGGGCATTCTGGAGAAAGACCGGCCGTATTTGATCCCTTTGCTTGAGGAGGTCAGGCTTCCTCCCTCAATTCGCGCCAAAGCAAACCCGCGGAGCTCCATCGGGCGCCTAGATGTTTTCACGAGAGTTATCAGTGACTACGGCCAGCGGTTCGACGATTTGCCAGCCGGATACGCCGGGCCGCTTTACCTGGAGGTCGTTTCCAGATCGTTTACTGTTCGGGTTCGGGAAGGCCTCTCCCTGAACCAGCTTCGACTCATTAGGGGCAGCGCCAAGCTAAGCGATGAACGAATTCGGGCCATGCACGGCAGTGATCCACTGTTATTCAAGCCGGCAACGCTAACCGATCCCCCAGTCGCGTTTAGCCAGGACTATGTCGATTCGGTTGTCCGAGGCGGAGGACTCTTTCTCAGTGTCGACCTAATGGAGCCGACAGGACGTGTTGGCTATCGAGCGAAGAAGAACAGTATGCTTGTGGACCTGTCGAAGATGCAGGCTCACGCCATTGGCGACTACTGGGAAGAGGTCAAAGCTGAGAAGAATGGGCGACTTATTCTCGAACCCGAGGAGTTCTACCTGTTGGTCTCGGAGGAACGAGTGTCCATTCCCCCCGGAGTTGCCGCAGAGATGACGGCCTACGACCCTACTAGTGGGGAGCTTCGTACGCACTATGCAGGTTTCTTCGACCCCGGTTTTGGCTATGATGAGACTCATCAATTGGCGGGCAGTAAAGCTGTTATGGAGGTCCGTGCCCATGATGTTCCATTCGCCTTGGAACATGGGCAGAAGATCGCGAAGCTCGAGTTCGAGCGCATGGCGAGTAGACCTGAACGGTTGTATGGCACAGGGTCAGTCGGTTCGTACTACCAGGACCAGACCTGGGCGATCAGCCGACACTTTATCCCACCAGAGTCGGCCTCTTCCGGGCAGACTGGCTTACCGGGCTTCTCTTAGACTTCTTGCTAGGCGGAGAGCGCGATAGTGATGGACATCTGGAGGATAACCAACGCTCGGGTTGACCCCCAGAATTAGCGATCCCTATACTGGCGTCCGCTATCCGGGACGACCTTATGGCTGACCTGCCAGTGTTGCATGGAATCCGCGTCCTCGACTTGACTGACCAAAGGGGCAGCCTGTGTGGTCGCATCCTGGCCGATCTCGGCGCAGATGTGATCAAAGTTGAGGCTCCTGCCGGCGGTAGTGAGCGGCGCGCAGGCCCCTTCTGGGATGATGACCCGAAGTCCGGGAACAGCCTTTGGTTCCTCGCCTACAATGCTGGCAAGCGGGGGATTACGCTCAATATTCACAAGATTGCGGGTCGACACGTTCTAAGTATGCTCGCCCGAAAGGCTTCGTTTCTCATCGAATCTGCCCCAGCTGGGACGTTTGATGAGTTGGGCATTGGATGGAACTCGTTGCACGCAATCAATCCATCGTTGATCTACGCTAGCGTCACAGATTTTGGCAGCGATGGCCCGTACGCGCATTATCAGAGTTCTGACCTTATCGCACTGGCAATGGGTGGGCTAATGTACACGCAGGGAGATGCCGACAGGGCTCCGGTCGGGTTCACTCTGGGACAGGCATATTTGCATGCTGGCGCCGAGGCCGCTGCAGGGGTCCTCATGGCCCATTACCAACGGGAGCGTAGTGGCGAGGGTCAGCGCGTCGACGTCTCGGCACAGGAGGCGGTCACCTGGGGGCTCATGAACGCTGCTCAGGTGTGGGATGTCAACCACATAAATACCATGCGGGGCGGGACGGTCCGCCCACGTCTTGATGGTGCCCACTACCGGATGCATTGGCCGACGAAAGATGGTTACGTCACTTTTTTCCCGCGGGGCGACTGGGGTGGGCTTTCGGCATGGATTCTGGACGAGGAGTTCTCTGATGACCCTGCGCTCTACAGGGACTGGTCATCGGTTGGCACGATGACTCTCACCCAGGCCGAGATGGATCACCTAGAGAAGCTTGCCATCGCATTCTTCGCGACCAAGTCGTCATTGGAACTTTATGAAGGGGCGGTCAAATGGCGCTTCAACCTCTATCCGGTGTTCACGACCCAACAACTCCTCCATTACACACAACTTCGCGAACGCGATTTCTGGATCGACGTGACGCACGAAGAACGGGGTGCCACGCTTACCTATCCCGGCAGCTTCGCTAAGACTTCTACAACTTCCCCAGCTGTTCGCGGCAGGGCACCTTTACTAGGAGAGCACAATGCACAGATCTATCAGGGTGAGCTGGGCCTAAGCGCTGCTGAGTTGGCGATTCTTTGGGGCGAGGGAACTATTTAGTGGGCACTCGACCGTTTGAAGGGCTTAAGGTCGCCGACTTCTCTTGGGTCGGCGTGGGCCCGATTACGACGCGTTACCTTGCTGATTATGGGGCCACTGTCATACGGGTCTAGAGCATGAAACGGCCCGACTTTCTGCGCACTGCCGCGCCCTTCCCGAATTGGGAGCCAGGCATCAATCGGAGTGGCTTCTTCGCCAACTACAACGGTGGCAAGATGAGCGCCAGCCTCAATCTCAAGCACGCGGGTGCGATGGAAGTGGCCAGGCGTTTCATAGCTTGGGCCGATGTGTTTGCCGAGAGTTTCACAGCGGGCACGATAGAGCGGCTCGGTCTTGGTTACGAGGAGGTTAGCAAGGTTAATCCAGGGATTATCTACTTCAGCTCGACCAACCAAGGGCAAACCGGCACCTATTGCATGCAACCTGGCTTCGGCACGCAACTGGTGTCCTTGGCTGGCTTCACCCAGATCATAGGATGGCCTGACGGTGAGCCTTGCGGGACGTATGGGGCGTATACGGATTTCATCAGCCCCCGGTATGGCATTGCGCTGGTGGCGGCTGCGTTAGATCGTCGACGTAAGACAGGCGAGGGCATGCGAATCGACTTGTCTCAGCTTGAGTCGGGCCTTCAATTCCTTGCGCCTTTACTGCTCGACTTTACAGCGAATGGCCGTGTCGCAGGGCGTGTGGGCAATAGGTCCATCGCCGCCGCACCTCACAATGCCTATCCTTGCGCGGGCCAAGACCGTTGGTGCGTGATTGCGGCCATGAACGATCAGCATTGGCATGCCCTTCGCCGGGCCATGGGTGATCCGCAATGGGCAGCCTCCTCCACCTTCACGACATTGATAGGACGCAAACGAAACGAGGATCGTCTGGACGAGTTGATCGGTAGGTGGACGAGGGGCTTCGAGGCTCAAGCTCTGATGCACATGCTTCAGTCGGCGGGCGTGCCTGCGGGCGTGGTACAAACGAGTGAGGAGTTGTTTGCTGACGAGCAACTCAAGTTCCGCAGGCATTTCTCTTTCGAGACACACCCCGAAATAGGTGTTCACGCCTACGACAATTTCGCACCGCGCTTGTTAGGTACGCCGGGTAGCGTGACGGGGCCGGCACCTTGTCTGGGGGAGCATAATGACCTGGTTTACTCGGACATATTGGGCTATACGAAGAAGGAGATTACTCGACTAAGCGCCGAGGGGGTTCTTGATTAGGGGGTGTCCGCCATGGTTGGTGCACTTGACGATCTAAACGTGGTCGACCTGTCGCGCTTCGCGCCGGGCTTCTTTGTTTCACAGTATTTAGGAGACATGGGCGCAAACGTTATTAAGGTTGACGCTCCACCACCGAAGGGGCGCCGTGAAGGGTTCACGGATCGGCCTCTCGAATACAAGGATGTGAAAGACGCCCGCGGCGCGGCCCTGAACACTCTGGAGCGCAACAAACGTCGTATCACCCTTAACTTAAAGGACAAAGACGCCCGTGGAGTCTTTTACCGGTTAGTTGAGCGCGCTGACGTTGTGCTTGAGGGCAACCGGCCTGGGGTGGCTGAGCGGCTAGGCATTGACTACGAAACGTGTCGTAAGTTTAACGAACGTATTGTCTATTGCTCATTGACCGGGTATGGCCAAGATGGTCCCTATGGGCAGCGCGCCGGCCACGACATCAATTACATATCTGTAGGGGGAGCGCTTGGCATCACCGGCACCACCGACGGCGTGCCAGCAATCCCAGCCAACATCGTCGCTGATTACGCTGGGGGAGCCCAGTTCGCGATTATTGGCGTTCTCACCGCGCTACTTGCAAGAAGCAGGACGGGGACCGGCCAGTTCGTTGACATCTCGATGACTGATGGGGTCTTTTCGCTACTGACGCAAGTTGTTCAGCAGTACCTCAACGATGGGGTAGTTCCTCGCGCGGGCAAGATGCGGTTGAATGGGGCCGAGCCCCACTACTCTGCCTATCAAGCGAAGGACGGTCGGTGGATTGCCATCGGGGCAAATGAGCCGTGGTTCTACAATAATTTATGTCAGTTAATAGGACGTGAGGACCTTGCTGAGCATCAGCATGACCTCGAACGCAAGGAAGAGGTCCGGCAAGCCTTCGAGCAAGCGTTCAGGGACAGAACGGCCCAGGAGTGGCACGAACTCCTCGCTGATGAGGACACGTGTGTAACCAAGATCCTCGACTTTGACGAAGTTGTGAATGACCCACAGATTCGGCATCGAGAGATGGTGCTGGAGCTAGACCACCCCGAGCTTGGGCAGGTGCAGCAGGTTGGCTTCCCAGTGAAACTCTCAGATACTCCGGGTACAGTGCGGCGCTTTGCTGGGCTCACGGGAGCGAACACCGAAGAGATCCTCACCGAACTGGGGTACGGCTTGGAAGAGGTGGCGCGCCTTCGAAAACAAGGCGCTGCGACCTAGCTAGAATCTTGCCGCGATTGAACGCTCATACTCGGGGAAGTAGCGACTTATTGCGGGCAGGTCAAACTGTCGAAGGATAGCCTCTTTGGGTTCACGGTCGAGGAGGAATTCGAAAGAGGCTTTAACAAGGGCTTCGGGGATAGCTTTGCCACCAGTCAACTGGTTGTAGAGGTCGCGGCTAAAACCGACCGAATGCTTGGTGCTCGACCCGTCGTCGCTGGTTACGACGACGGCTGCCACCCAGCCTTCACCGGACTCAGTTGTATGTACGTTGATATGGTGCATTGACTAATCAGCCGATCCCCAGATGCTTGGGCAGACCCTTCATCTTTCCGGAAGACATCTTCTTCATCATCTTGCGGACCTGCTGAAACTGACTCAACAACCGATTGACGTCTGTAGGGGTCGTACCACTGCCCGTGGCGATGCGCTTACGGCGGCTCCCGCCTATGATTTCGGGTTTGCTCCGTTCTTTTGGAGTCATTGACTGGATCATCGCTTCGACACGGATAAAGTTCTCTTCATCCATCGCGTTTTTGGGCATCTTGCTACCGAGGAACTTGCCACCGGGAAGCATCTCTAGGATCTGACTCATCGAACCAATCTTCTTCATTTGTTGGAGCTGGTCCAGGAAGTCTTCAAGATTGAAGCTGGCACGGCGAATCTTCTGTTCGAAATCTTTAGCCTTGTCTATATCGACCGTGTCTTCTGCTTTCTCTATTAGGGTTGCCATGTCGCCCATACCCAGGATCCGAGAGGCAAGTCGGTCAGGGTGGTAGAGCTCGAACGCGTCTGTCTTTTCTCCGCTTGCGATGAACTT
>Ga0310344_10003505_pt1 | contig 11665 bp, 7 predicted proteins | sample HC15DNA20200_MG_FD_203801 | JGI IMG/M metagenome (GOLD analysis project Ga0310344, IMG submission 203801) | Marine microbial communities from station ALOHA, North Pacific Subtropical Gyre - HC15-DNA-20-200_MG | ecosystem: Environmental > Aquatic > Marine > Oceanic | place: Pacific Ocean: North... | reverse complement strand
TATTCCTTAGAAAAAGAGTCGAGCAATTCTGAGGTTTTTTTTGTACTTTCCACTATGAAAGCTCCTCTGGAATAGTTAATGCCGTCAAGGTGAGTGGATTCCTTAAGCCATGACACTTCAGCTTCACTACTGAGAAGTTTATTGACTATTCTGTACGCTGAATTGGATTCTCCTGGCAGTACATAGCATTTAGGTCTAATTCTGGTTGATACTGTCACTTTGCCTTTAGGCTGTTCTAGATTTTCTATTTTTTCTAAATTTGCGGTAAAGAATGTCATAGATTTATAGACGTTAACGCCTAATTTAACAGGAAGACAGTGAGCAGTGACGTCGTATGGAGTCTTTGGAGTGCCGTCAATTAATCTTTCAACTGGGTATTGATGAGGTTCCAACAGTGTCCGAGCAAAGCTACCATATGGTTGATTTGTCAATATGACTATAGTTCCTGGAGGATATGGGTAACCCTCTGCTTGGAACGTCTCTTTCGCCTTGTGTATTTCAACGCCACCAATTTTCATCACGTTGAGTAATTCCCACAATGCGTGGGAGTCGTGTTGTTTTTCAGGTATCATGAATGCGAAGACGCTTTTTTTGTTACTGACAGCGTTTTGGCCTACCTGGTAAAAATTACGAAGCCATTTATCTCTATTTCTAGCAGCGTGATCCAAGCATGCCATGACTGCGGCAAAATCATAATCAACGATGTTACGAAGAGTCCACTTCCCAGGCTCCCAAGGTGCAGGATGGTTCCACGATATTTCTAGAGGCGATTCTCCCCGGTCAGAGCTTATTTGAGAATGAAGCAGTTCGATAGGCGTAGCTATCTTCACACTTGCGACTTCAGAAAGAAGTCTTATACCATTGTGATAGTGCTGATAGCCTCTGTTTGGGCTATAGGAATCATATACCACGTTCATTGCAATGCCAGTTTTCCCTTGAGAGATTAGATCGGCTGCAATAGAAGCGCCAAGTGTTGTTGCTTGACTTTGCAGTATGGGATCTATATTAGGCGCTATAGGATCTATAAGCGGAGGGAGGATCATTCTCATCCCGGTTGATCTAGTCTGGTGTAGATCAAATAGGATTTGCGGATGCCAGTTGTTTAGACAATGATCTACCACTAACTTAGTTTCCTTTTGTGTGAACATGAACCAGTCACGGTTATTGTCATGGCCTGTGTACTTGTTGTACAAGAAGGGTGGCATAACACCTTCGTAGGATTTTCCTATAGTACTTTCATACCACTTTTTCACTGAAATTAAGCCATCAGGATTTAAAGAAGGGAGTAGGAGAATAATGACATTATCCAATATTCTCCGAGTAGTCGGATCTTCGGAAGTCGCGAGATGATAGGCAAGGTTTACTGACATCTGAGTTGCACCCACTTCTGTCGCGTGAATGCTACATGTAACTGCAACAATGGTTTTGCCTTTGGAGAACAGTGCATCTAGTTCAGAGTCATTTACTTTTCTAGGGTCTGAGAGTTTCGCTTGTATCTCTTTATATTTTTCAAGGTTTTTAAGATTGTCAGGACTAGATATAAAGGACATTATGAAAGGGTTTTCTTCAGTACTGTGTCCTATCTCAATAGTCTTAACCCTTTCGGATCCTTTACTTATAAGCAAGAAATACTCTACGATTTCGGGCCAATCGGCAAGTCTTCTGTCTGACCCAATTGTAAAGCCCATAAATTCTTCGGGAGAGGGTATCGTTGAGGTGTCACCTTTGGAAATTGGGAGTGCCTCCTATATACTGACCAGTCTAAGCTAAACTTCAGTGTCGTATTAGTACTAAGATTTTACATCATATTACTGATGGAGGAAATTTTGACTAGTAAAAATTATTGGTTATTGAAATCTGAACCTGGGGCTTACTCGTTTGCCGATCTAATTAATGAAATAGACCAGACGGCCGAATGGGATGGAGTTAGAAGTTATTCGGGAAGAAATACCATGAGGGATGATATGAAATTGGGGGACAGAGTCTTGTTCTATCATTCAAATTCAAAGCCTAGTGCGGTGGTAGGCATAGCGGTGGTTGTTAAAGAGGGTTATCCTGATTACACTGCGTGGGATCCCAACTCAGAACATCCTGACCCTAAGAGTACTCCCGAGAAACCTGTCTGGTATATGGTTGACATCAAAGCGGAATCTGAATTCAAAAAACCAGTTTCATTGCAAGAGATTAAGAGAACACAGGGACTTGAGGATATGGTTCTTGTTAAGAATTCTAGATTGTCTGTACAGCCGGTTTCTGAAAAGGAATGGAATATAATTGTTTCGATTGGGATCGGGTAAAAATAGCAGGCTGTTTCAACTTGGAATATACTGGTCTTAGTAGATTAGGAAAGGGGATTCTTTAGTGTATGTGTAGTTGTATTTGACTGTACTTAACACGATTAGAAAGATGTCAAATAATGTTGGGTGAAGGATTTAGAAATAGGGCTGGTTTCCTTATAGCCGGATTGACAACGGGTCATGGTGTATTTCATTGGTTTACCCAGAGTCTGATTACCATGCTTCCTGAAATACAAGCGGCATTTGGGCTAAGTGGTGTTGCGGTGGGAGGTATCACTTCTACACGAGAACTTGTCTCAGGGTTAGTCACTTTACCTGCTGGCATAATAGTAGATTCTCTTAGGAAGTATTGGGGTCTCGTACTTGCTTTTTGTATGGCTGGATTTGGATTGGGATGGGTGATTATAGGTCTCTCGGCTCATTATTGGGTATTGTTGGTGGGTATGGCCGTGGTTGCTCTGGCGGCATCGATCTGGCATTTACCAGCGGCTGCATCTCTTTCATATCATTTTTCTGAGCGAAAAGGTACTGTTCTATCATTCCATGGGGTTGGTGGTCAAATAGGTGATGCTCTAGCACCCCCGGTCACGGGGATTTTATTAGGATTTATGGTTTGGCGGGAGATAATCAGTATATATGTTGCTATACCTATAGGGGCTGCCTTCATAGTTTATTGGGCATTCAAATATATAGGACGCTTAAGAGAAGAAGATTCCTCTAAGCCCTTTCACCGTGATGGTCAAATACGAACAACGAAAAGGGTTATGAGCAATCCAACCCTGTGGTTGTTAGCATTGACAGGTGGCATAAGAGGAATGGGATTTCTGGCGCTCACGACATTTCTCCCAATCTATTTGAACGACTTGGGGATGTCACCGTTGGTGAGGAGTATACACCTTGGTCTGCTTATGGCTGTGGGAATAGTATCTACCCCAATCGTCGGATATCTGTCAGACCTTTACGGTAGAAAGAGAGTTCTCGTGCCAGGGTTGTTGCTTTTAGCTGTATATTCATTTGCACTGGGCTCGTCCGGAGATGGGATCGTTCTGGTGGTATTAATCGCCCTGATGGGGACTTTTCTGTTCGGAGACCAACCTGTAATAACAGCATGGGCGCTTGACATAGCTGGTCATGAAGTGGCTACCACAGTTTTAGGGATTTTGAATTTCGAGCGTTTTATATTGGGGGCCACATCGCCCTTAATAGCTGGGTATATTTATGACAATCACGGATCTGATCTGACTTTCTCATATGTCGCGGTATTGTTTGCAATGGCTGCTTTAATTCTTTGTCTAGTTCGATCCTCCAAGGCATCTCATTAGAAACCGAATAATTTCTAAGGCCACCTTCATATGGAGCCGGCTATAACGTCTCCGAGCTTATCTGTGCGAGTTGTTTCTCCCCCATCTAATGAAATATCTGGGGTTCTATAACCTTCTGAAAGTACGCCTTCGACTGCACTCTCTATGGAAGAAGCTTCTGCTTCTAAATCAAATGAATACCGCAGCATCATGGCCAAACTCAATATAGTGCCTATTGGATTGGATATACCTTGTCCGGCAATATCCGGCGCACTCCCGTGGATTGGCTCATATAAACTTATGGTTTTCGTTTTGGAAGATGATGGTAGTCCGGCGAGGCTTGCTGAGGGTTGCATCCCCATGGAACCGGAAAGTACAGATGCTTCATCCGTTAATATGTCTCCGAATGTATTTTCAGCGACAATGACATCATAATGTCCTGGATCTTTTAGTAGTTGCATCGCTGCTGCATCAACCAGTATGTGTTCTAGTTCCACATCGGGATATTCCGATCCTATTTCGCTTGCTATTTCTCTCCACAGTCTACCTGTTTCAAGTACGTTGGCTTTATCTACGGAAGTTAGCCTTTTACGTCTTCCTCGAGCCATTTCAAATCCCACTCTCAGAATGCGGGAAATTTCCTGCTCAGTGTATTTGAGTGTGTCTACTCCCCTTCTACCGCGCGTTGTTTTCCAACGTTTCTTGGGCTTAGCGAAATATAAACCTCCAGTTAATTCACGCAATATAATCATGTCGACGCCCTTCAAGAATTCGGGTTTTAGAGGGCTTGAATTGACCAATTGTGGATAAACTTTTACAGGACGTAGATTGGCAAACAACCCCAAATTTTTGCGAAGCGCTAATATCCCGTCTTCGGGACGTGTATTTGCCCTAGGATCGTCCCATTTGGGTCCGCCGACTGCACCGAACAATATAGCGTCTTTCTCAAGGCACATGTTTAGTGTTTCTGTAGGTAAAGGGGTCCCGAAGTCGTCAATAGCATTTCCTCCAACTCTTCCATATTCAGTTTGGAAATCGTGATTGAATCGTCTTCCGACTGCATGCATCACTTTTACAGCTTCGGTTGTTACCTCTGGTCCAATGCCATCACCGGGTAGAACAGCTATTGAAAATTCCATGTAAATGTCCTCACTTTATTTGCTAGGTTATATTACTTATAAATTTAATTGTGTGAGGAGTATTATATGGGAAAAAAGATCAAAATTTCCTTAGACGTTACTGTGAGGTAGCAAAAATGAATAATGATAATCATCTGGATGCCATAGTTATAGGCATTGGAGGAATGGGGAGTGCGGCTCTCTATCAACTTGCCGTAAGAGGCCAAAGAGTTCTGGGAATAGAACAATTTTCAATAGGACATGAGCTAGGCTCTTCTCATGGTTTATCTCGCATCATCAGGATGGCATATTTTGAAGATCCCTCTTATGTTCCTCTTCTTAGACGATCTTACCAATTGTGGAGGGACTTGGAAGTACTATCTGACGACTCCCTTTTATATATTACTGGTGGACTTGATATAGGGCCTGATGGGAGTTCGTTGTTAGAAGGATCACTCAAATCCTGCATAGAACATCAACTACAACATGAGATTTTGACCGGTCGGGACCTCGGCATCAGATTTCCTGGCTTTGTGGTGCCAAATAATTTTAATGCTGTATATCAGCCGGACGCGGGATTTTTAGTGCCGGAAAAATGCATTGAGTTATACACTGCTATGGCTGAGGAACATGGTGCATGTATCCATCAAAATGAGAAAGTCCTAGATATAGATACTGCGTCTGATCCGGTTAAAATTACAACAGACAAAGGAGTTTACACTTCTGACGTCGTAGTGATCACTACAGGGGCATGGACAGCAAAATTAATCCCAGATTATCAAAAGCTTGCTATTCCAGAGCGTCAAGTACTGCTATGGACGCAGACGTTGAGCCCGGAATTATATACACCCGATAAGTTTCCCATTTTTTTGATGATGGGTAGCGACGATGATTTTGATAATGAGGGCCATTTTTACGGATATTATGGATTTCCGGAGTTAAGTTCTACTGGATTTAAGCTAGGTAAGTATCGTCATCTACGTCAGGTTATAGATCCTGACGAAATGGATCGAATACCCAATCAGGAAGACGAGATTCTATTGAGATCTTTCATAGAAAAATATTTGCCTGGGGCTGCGGGTGATACCTTGGCTATGAAAGCCTGTATATTCACCAACACCCCTGATGGCCATTTTCTTATAGATTTTGTAAATAAGAAAAAGAAAAATGTCATAGTCGCCTCTGGCTTCTCGGGGCATGGTTTTAAGTTTGCCAGTGTCGTCGGGGAAATAGTTGCCGACTTATCTTTGGAAAAACGTACTAATCACAATATTGAAATGTTCAAATTGGAACGTTTTTTGTAGATGTGTGAAACTTTATAATAGGGCAATAACAGCCGGTATCAAATTTAAATAAGTCCAAAAATAGGTGCTGCCACATGGGAAGAAAAATTCTCCGCCAGTAATTTGTAGCCCTCCGCATTTGGATGTAATCTGTCTGGAAGAAGATGGGCCTTTTCTGGCCCGAATAATTGCAGCCCGTTAACATAATGTAAATTTGTATCGCCTTGCGATTGCAGCAAGGTAACCGCAGTCTTAATTTCTTCCCTGATAATTTCCAAAGTTAGGCCAGCCGAGTTAGGTGTTTTCTCCCTGCCTGGAGCATGGATAGGTGATATTACAGCAAATGGTGTTAACCTGTGTTTCTCCCTAATTAATTTGACAAAGCCTACTATGTACGGCATCAATGTTCTCAAATTCATGCTGTCTTTAGTTTGTATATTTATACCAATTTTTATTGATATAAATTCTGCTGGCATGTCTCTAATCAATCTCGCCACCATAGGTTCTAAGTGACAATTTCCTGCGAAACCAAGACAGGAAAGGTCTAGTCCGTGATTCCGAGCGACAATGGCAGGCCATGTGCGGCTCGGGCTTTCTGCCGCTCGGCAGTGGGTTATTGAACTTCCGTATGTGATCCACTTCGGTCGAGACTCTTCATATTTTTCAATTGTTGCTGTTTCATTTAGTCCAATACTAATTAGACGAAATTCCGCAAAATGTGGTAGCCAGAGCTCCAATAATTTCTTACCGGATGGAAGATTTCTAAAACCAATTTCCCCATGGCCTTTTAAATCCATTGAATTGTGAAAAACACCATTTACATATAGGTCTACCAAACCGTCTTCATTGGTGGCCTTTACGTAAATCATTAGTTCTCTAGCAGTACTTAAGAAGGTGATTCGTACTCCAGCTGGCATGGCCGCAAATCCGCTTAATGCCTCTGGCGGGAATAGTTCCTTCTCATCATATGGTATACGCCACGGCATACTCCAGTCTTCGTTATTCATGATAGACACAGCACCTTGCCATGTAATTCTATTGTCTGTTGGGGATATGATCATAAAATACTTGTCTTTAAGCGCCTTGTTCCTCAGCAGATACTTTTTAGTTTTGCTTACTTTGAGTATTAGTGGCTACAATATTAATTAATTTACCGGGGATATAAATAATCTTCCTAATTTCTAATCCTTCAGTATGGTTCTTAATCTTGGGACTGTTTAGTGCCAGTTTTTGAGCGTTAGATTCATTGACGTCTGCTGATGTCTCTATTTTGTCTCTAACCTTTCCATTTACTTGTACGACCAATGTGATGACGTCATCAGCTGCAAGATTATGATCCCATTCAGGCCACTTTTCCATGTGAATACTATTTTTGTGGCCTGAATTCTCCCATAATTCGTCTGCTAAATGTGGTGCCATAGGGCTCATAAGAAGCAGTAAAGTGGATATGGCAGACTCCCATTCTTCAGAGTTCACGTTTCCCTTTTCCCATAGCTGATTAAGCCCATTGGAATATTCCATGAGTCCAGATAAGGCGGTATTAAATTTGAATTTATCCAAGTCTTCACCTACTCGTTGGATAGTCTTGTGTTGTAAACGCAGAAGGTTTCTAGACGCGCTCGGATCAGGTGATAAAGTATTTAGTGTTTTAGAATTTCTTGTTGACAAATCCCATACTCGATTCATCCATCGAGCCATGCCGTTTATGCCGGAGTCGCTCCAACTGCCCCCCTGATCCCATGGCCCCAGAAACATCAAAAAGCACCTCACAACATCAGCTCCGAATGCCTCAACGTAGTCATCGGGGGCAACTACATTACCACGGGATTTGCTCATTTTTTCGCGATCAGATCCCAGTATAATACCTTGATTGAATAATTTTAAAAATGGTTCGTCGAAGGATAGAAACCCTAAATCACGAAGACCTTTAATAAAAAAACGGGCATATAAGAGGTGCATGACAGCATGTTCAGCTCCACCTGTATACTGGTCAACCTGTCCCCATTTATCTAATGCGTCAGGATCGAATGGTCCGGTATGGTAATTTGGGTTTGGGTACCTCAGGAAATACCAGGATGAATCAACAAATGTGTCCATAGTGTCAGTTTCCCGCTTAGCAGGATTTTTGCAATTAGGGCATTTAGTGTTGACGAATTCCTCATGCAGTTCTAGAGGGGATTCTCCGGTTGGTTTGAATTCCGCGTCTTCTGGGAGTAGTAGTGGTAGGTCTTTTTCTGGTACAGGTACCACGCCACACTGTTCACAATAAATAATGGGAATAGGAGTGCCCCAGTATCTCTGGCGAGAAATTAGCCAGTCTCTCATTCTATATTGGATTGTACGCCTGCCCCAACTACTATCAGTAATATGGTCGGCGATTTTTTGCCAACCTTCTTCGCTTCTGAGTCCGTCAAATTGGCCTGAGTTTACCTGGATTCCTACATCCGTGTATGCCTCTTTCAGAGGCTCCCCGTTCCACGCCTCGGGTGCTATAACGGTCCGAATTTCTAGTCCATACTGGTTTGCGAATTCAAAATCTCTTTGGTCGTGGGCTGGAACCCCCATTACTATGCCTGTCCCGTACGTGCTTAAAACGTAATCTCCCACAAGTATGGGTATACGTTCCCCATTTAGTTTGTTTATGCAATAACTTCCTGTGAATACCCCTGTCTTTTCCTTTTCCGTCGAGAGTCTTTCTATTTCCGTTTGCCTCCGTGCCTGCTCTACATAGGACTCTACATCTTCTTTGTATGCAGTTGTAGTCAACTGAGTCACTAGGGGGTGTTCCGGTGCCATCACAACAAAGGTTACTCCGAAGATCGTATCTATTCTTGTTGTGAAGGTTGTAAGTGTATCCTTCTCAAGACCGTATTCAGATATATCAAAGTCGATCTCTACTCCCTCGCTTTTACCGATCCAATTAGTTTGCATAGTGTCTATCTTGTCGGGCCACTGTTTTTTTGAATGGTCCAACAATTCTTCGGCGTATTCAGTTATCTTAAAAAACCATTGATTGAGATTTCGCCGGATTACAGTGGCTCCGCATCTCTCACAGGTACCATCTTGCAGTACTTGCTCGTTGGCCAGAACAGTATTGTCATTTGGACACCAGTTAGCGGGGGCAAAGTCTCTGTAAGCTAGTCCTGATTTAAAAAACTGTAGAAAGATCCATTGATTCCATTGGTAATACTCGGGGAGGCATGTCACTAGTTCCTTATCCCAATCGTATATCGCCCCCATGCTTTTTAGTTGTCTACGCATGTTGTCTATATTTCCCATCGTCCAAGTATGAGGGTGCACACTTCGCTGAATCGCTGCATTTTCTGCTGGCAGGCCAAAAGCATCGAATCCCATGGGATGCAGTACGTTGTAGCCTTGCATCCTTTTAAATCTTGCATGAGTGTCGGAAGGCGCCATAGCGTACCAGTGCCCTATATGCAAGTCCCCTGATGGGTATGGGTACATTGTACATTCGTACCATTTTGGTCGAATGTCATTATCCTTCACGCTATTCGAACCGTTTTCGTTCCAACGTGACTGCCATTTGGCATCTATGGCCTGATGGTTGTATCTTTCCTCAGTGATTCTAATAGTGGTCATGTCAACCAGTCTCCCTTCCGCTATTCGCAAAATTAGCGCTGGAAAATCAAAAACTCGTCCCTAAAGACGAGAGACGGGTTGTGAATCTCGCATCTATTGTTGCTGAGGTATCACGGTTTTTTCTCCGACGATCCGCAATGAGTTTGGTCTTTATAGGTGTGGTGAAACTTGTAGTTCTGATTTTTAAATGTTGCATTCGAGCGGCGTCCCCGCCATAGCACCGTAGCACATGCTAATAAGCTAACATCGGTGAATCATGGAGTCAAGGCAGTGATCATCGTCTTCTTTGAATTACTTGTTCTCCGAAATCAGTGATTAGTTCCAGCGCGGAACGTTTATCTACTGATGACAACGCGAGATTGTTGATACCCGCAGCCTCTAGCATATCAATACGCTCATTGATCTGATCTCCTGTGCCAGTCAATGTTTTGCTGATAATTTCTCCTGGTACAAACTGATCTTCGCCGTCTTTCAAATAAGTATAGTGTCCTTCATGTACGTCAAGGTACAAACGATCTGTTTGGTGACGCCCTTTGTTTGTGGCGTAACTTTTTATGTATTCGTCATATGCTTTTGCTATGTCTGGATTACTGTCTCCCCGACTCGCACCTGGTCCGTAGTGATGTTCCCACATTCCGTGTACTGCTGAGGTTAAAGTTGGACCTATATTTCTCATGACTCTCTCGCTTTCGATAGTTTCTCCAGGTCGTAGCACGCAACAAGAGGTCAGTGCAGTAACATAAGGTTTATGCCCCGCCCCACCGTAAAGATCAAAAGTGTTTCCTGAAGCTTCCGCACTTTTCATGACTCTTGGTAGGCCCTTGCCCACGTTAGCTCCACCTCCCGATAATATCCAGCCGTTTGATATATCTCCCACCACTTTCTGACCTCTAGGTCCATCAGCTGCTAGCATAATTGGTATGGGATCCTCTATGTTGAAGAACTCATTTCTTCCTGAGTTTTCCTTTGTGTGGATCAATCTGATCCATCGTTCCTTTTTATCTTCTTTGAACAGAACGTCCTCACCTGAAAGCAGTCCTTTAACCTGAAGGGCATAATCTCTGAATTGCTGTATGGTAAGTCTTGGCAATCCCATCGTATTACGTCCAGTATATCCCGTACCAATACCTAAAATGACTCTCCCAGGTGCAAGTTTGTTTATTGTTGCAGCTGCTGCAGCTGTCACTGGAGCGATCCTGTTACTGGGAATAGCGACTAAGGTCCCTAGCTTTATTTTAGTAGTGTTCTGTGCCGCCAAGGCCATGGTGGCCCATACGTCAGACCATATTAATTGTGAGTCATAGAACCATGCATGAGTGAAACCAGCGTCTTCCGCTAGTTTCACTTCCTGCCATGCATCTGGCCTTGAGGGGATACCGATACCGTAGTCCATGAAATATGCCTCCAGTGCACTTACTCAGATAGCTTTGGGCATTACTAGTCCAACTAGAATGTAATTAGGTTTTCGTTTGTACTTTGCTATGATTCTCATCTCGATTATTCATGTCCGTATTATACAAATTGAAGAATGTTTAGCCACTTAGCAATCATGGCAATTTCTGGCTAACGCTCCTAAAATTCTGCGGTATAGTCTAGCTACTGCCTATCACTGATGACGGTTTAGCAATTTCATAGCTTATTCAATGGAGATTAATATTGGCGAATGGATCAGAGAGAAAATAGGCAACATTGGATCTGATGACAAGTTATTGCGGATAGATTAGCCAGCACAGTTGCGGAGCAAAATTTGTCGATAAATCAGGAAACTATTTTGTCATGGCGTCGCACTGTTTAAGTTACGGATCAGGCTACTTATTATTGGTGAATAGTACGGCTAGAATCAGTTCTAATGCTGGGTAAGAGCATTAGCCCTAATTTTCTCCACAGTTGACCAATACTCGTCTATATTGTCTAGAGAATAATTGATAAATCTAAGATTTTGAGTGTGGTTGATGAAAATGGGCTGAAATCCGGTTTCTAACAGTTTTGCGGGACTTCCCCAGGTGTGGACCACATAATTTTTGTAATCCTCTGGTACCTCTTTGTAGGAAATCTTGATTTCTTTG
>Ga0310344_10003504_pt1 | contig 11666 bp, 9 predicted proteins | sample HC15DNA20200_MG_FD_203801 | JGI IMG/M metagenome (GOLD analysis project Ga0310344, IMG submission 203801) | Marine microbial communities from station ALOHA, North Pacific Subtropical Gyre - HC15-DNA-20-200_MG | ecosystem: Environmental > Aquatic > Marine > Oceanic | place: Pacific Ocean: North... | reverse complement strand
ATCCTATTGAATCACTAAACCTTTGGAATGAACCAAAGGCAAAAGAAGTATTTAACTACATGAAACAACGCCTGAATCAAGAGAGACTCTACTCCCTTCCGAAACGCAATAACCCTTGGCCCTATGCAAAGAGGAAACCTCCAGAAGCGCAGTTAACAGGGAAAACGCCGCCAGCACTAGCTCGAGGTTTGCGAGCCCTTCTACGCAAAGCAGGGATGCACCCAGAAGATACGCAAGTACTCAAGATGGACATGACTGGCAAGAAGGCGTTAATTGTCTGCACGAATGCAGCTCGACTCGGCAATGGGAAACCTACTGGAGTTTTTGCATCTGAAATGACAGTTCCCTACTACATTTGGACTGATGCTGGTATGGAAGTTGATTTATCAAGTCCGCTTGGTGGAGTGATCCCAGTTGATCCTCAGTCGTACCTGCCAGTAATCCGAACAACCCACGATGACAGAGCGCTTGGCGATGCTTTACTGCAAAAGAAGCTTTCCGAATCTCTTCCAATTGAAGATGTCGATGTCGATAATTACGACGTCATATATTTCGCTGGAGGCTGGGGGGCTGCGTTTGATCTAGGGTTTTCCGAAAGTATTGGGGAAAAGGTGACAGAAGCTAACAGAAGGGGAAAGGTTCTTGGGGGCGTATGCCATGGACCTCTTGGCTTTCTGAAAGCCAAGGATGAAAACGGTGAACCGTTAGTTAAAGGGCGTCGCATTACTGCCGTGACCGACAAACAAGTTCGCGATCTTCGTATTACCTCAACACCACACCACCCAGAAACAGAATTACGTCGTTTGGAAGCTGATTTCCGTTGCGCCCACAAATTCAGAGATCCGTTTGCAAACTGGTGGGAAGTAGATGGGAATCTTGTTACCGGACAAAATCAAAATGCTGCACCTATGGTCGCTAGAGAAATCATGCAGCTACTAACCAACAAGTAAATCTTTCTTTCTGTATGTTCAACGGTTAACTGTTACCCAGTGAAGAACTTTTCAAATTAATTTCAGTCTTCGTCAGACTCGTTGGCGCCTTCCTGAATAGCTGAAACGACAGAGGAGTCTGCCAAAGTTGTAGTATCTCCAAGGTCACGGCCTTCCGCCACATCTCGAAGAAGTCTTCGCATAATTTTTCCTGAACGTGTTTTAGGTAAGTCTGGAACAAGAAAAACAGCTCTGGGCCGCGCAATCGGCCCAAGTTTCGTAGCTACATGAGCCCGTATCTCTTCACGAAGTTCGTCTGTGGAATCAAATCCTCCACGAAGAATGACGTAGCCTATGATTGCTTGTCCTGTCGTCTCATCAGTTGCTCCAACGACAGCCGCTTCTGCAACACTTGGGTGATCAACTAATGCAGATTCTACTTCAGCAGTTGAGATCCTGTGCCCTGAAACATTCATTACATCATCAACTCTCCCTAAAAGCCATAAGTAGCCATCCTCATCTACTTTCGCACCATCACCAGCGAAATATCGGCCTTCGTATGTACTCCAGTAGGTATCAAGGTACCGCTGCGGGTCACCCCAAATTCCTCTTAACATCGAAGGCCAGGGATGCGTGATAGTGAGATACCCACCGCCTTGCGTGACCTTATTGCCGTCATCGTCAACAACTTCTACATACACCCCGGGAATCGCAAAACATGCAGATCCTGGTTTCGTAGTTGTGACACCTGGAAGTGGGGTAATCATGTTGCCCCCTGTCTCTGTTTGCCACCAAGTATCAACTATCGGGGTCTGAGATCCGCCAATATTTTCGTGATACCACATCCATGCTTCAGGATTAATTGGTTCACCGACGGTTCCAAGAACACGAAGGCTAGTCAGATCATGTTTCCTGAGCTCTTCACTCCCCCATTTCATAAAGGTTCGAATAGCAGTTGGAGCTGTGTAGAGCTGTGTCACACCATATCTATCGATAATGTCCCATAGCCTATCCTTCGACCACGTAGACCTATCTCCTGACCCTCTGAGTTCTTGTCGTGGAGTATCCGGTGTCCCCTCATACATTACGGAGGTGCACCCATTCGCTAAGGGGCCATACACGATATAGCTATGGCCTGTAACCCAGCCAATATCAGCAGCACACCAATACACATCACTTTCAGGGTGGATATCAAAAACATACTTGTGGGTGAACGCCACCTGAGTGAGGTAGCCTCCGGTGGTGTGCATAATACCCTTTGGTTTTGCGGTGGTACCCGACGTGTACAGCAGATAAAGAAGTTGTTCACTGTCCATAGGTGGGGCTGGGCAATCGGCTGATACTTCCTGCATTAATTCGTGCCACCAGTGGTCTCGCCCTTGAACCATCGTTACAGGTGTATCGCAACGGTTTACAACGACTACATTTTTTACTGTGCCAGCACCATTCTCGAGTGCTGCATCTACGTTTACTTTCAAGGGTGAGGGTTCACCTCGCCTATATCCGGCGTCTGCTGTGATAATAAGCTTGGCATCAGCATCTTCACATCTATCAATGATGGCGTCAGGACTAAAGCCTCCAAAGATGACAGAATGAGCGACTCCGATTCGGGCGCATGCAAGCATAGCTATTGGTAGCTCTAAGATCATTGGCATGTATATCGCTACTCGGTCGGACTTCTGCAGTCCTAAATCTTTTAGGACATTGGCAAATTTGGAAACTTCATCAAGAAGCTCTTTATACGTTATCGACTTTGTATCTCCGGGTTCACCTTCCCAGTGAAATGCTACTTTTTCTCCGTTGCCATTCTCGATGTGCCGATCAAGACAATTGTACGTGATGTTTAATTCCCCTCCGAGGAACCACTTTGCATATGGAAGGTCCCATTCTAAAGTCGTATGGAAGTCCTGAGACCATGTCAGTAGCTCTCGTGCTTGACGAGCCCAGAATGCTTCGTAGTCGGCATCTGCTTCTTCATATAAACTCTGGTCCGCCGTTAGGGCGCCTCTTTGAAACGCTGCAGATGGTGGAAATGAGCGATTCTCAGTATAAAACTCTTCAATAGCTTGATTGGACACTGTGCCCCCTTTGATGACGTTATTGATGAGAATACCCTTTGCGAAGAATACGGGCCAAAATCTCTTACCTGATTAATTCAGGGCTGGATCTTCCATTCAATAACGGTAAATCCTCCCAGCCCATTGGGATCAAGTAGAGCTTCAGCTTCAGTTGCTCTACTTCGTGCAGCTAATGCTTCAATATTTGGATTTGATGCATTCTCGAGCCATACTCGTTTTCCTTCTTCAACGAGTTCCGAAATTCCAAGTGATTGCAACCACTCGTGTTGGAACTGAATGGAATCTGGGGTTCGTACGAAACTAATTTGCTTAAGATCTACATCAGTCGTTATGTCCTGACTGCCTGGTTCGACCAATGGACTTTCGCCTGGACCATGACCCCTGTATGTTCGGAGCCACTTATGATTTGTCGGTGCAGGAAAAGATGGAAGAGCGTAGTCAACTACTACTACTCTTCCAGATTCGATTAAATCGAGTGCATCATACAGCCAGCGGCGAGCCATAGTCTGGTATGGAATTCGGGTACCCGAACTTTGAGCGATACCGAATAGATCGTTTAGATCTTTATCGGCTTTGATGAGCACTTCGTGAAATAGCCCGTTACTAGATCCGACACATACCTGAGACCACTCACCGGTTTTTTCACTCTCGTATATATCAAAGGGGAGATTGTCTAGTAACTCATTTGCAAAAATGACACCTGTAACTTTTTTGTCCGGAAGTTGACCAGACGATTGCACACCCTCTGGATGTTGTGACCGCTGAAGTACGCTCTCTTCTACTGTTATGTATCTGAGGGCCCTCTGGCAGTCTGGCTGCGCCTTTAGAATTGACCTTGCAAGAGTTCCTGTGCCAGCTCCTGCTTCAATGAAATAAAAGGGGTCGGGTTTTCCTAATTCTTTCCACCATTTATCAAGTGCATTTGCTACTAGCTTTCCAAAAAGCGGACCTGTCTCTGGACTAGTTATAAAATCTTTTCTTCTTCCAGCTCCTCCACTTGCATAAAACCCTAATGAAGGGTGATAGAGGGCTAATTCCATGAATCTACTAAATGGCATCACTCCATTTAAGGTAATTTCTTGGGCTATCTCTTCATGAAGGTTCATCGTAGATATATACGCACACGCTTTGAAAGTCGTCAACTATGAAGAAAAATTATCCGCCAAATGCTATAAGACTGACATCTGTGAAATGGGTGACAATTCCGGGCGCAACTCCGAAGGCAATAGTGGTACCTGCAGTCAACACAAGAGCGGCTAAGAGTGAGACAGGTACTTTTACTTCTCCTACGTGTGTTTCATGAGGGTCTTCAACCCACATGCGCATAGCTATTTTTCCGTAATACCCAAAGGCGATGACAGCATTGATCGCTGCTACTACAGCCAATCCATATCCCCAGTTTGTACTGGCGCTGGTAAGGGAAGTAAATACTGAGAATTTTGCATACCAACCTCCCAGCGGAGGTATGCCTGCAAGTGACGCTAGGAAAACTGTCATTACTATCGCGAGGCTTGGAGATGTACGAAATAGCCCGTTGTAGCTTTCGAGACCAGCCGTTTTGGTTTTTCTAGAAACGGCGAGGATTATTCCAAACGCCCCAATATTCATTGCTGCATAGATCACAAGATAGGTGACAACAGCAGAAACGGCTTTGTCGGCTATTGCTGGGCCTTCCCCCGCTACGGCGAGCGGAGCAAGCATAAATCCTGCTTGTGCAATACCAGAGTATGCCATTAGGCGAACAATATTTGTTTGCCTCAATGCCATTACATTTCCCGCAGTCATTGACAAAGCAGCGAGAATCCAGATTAGTGGCTGGAAAACATCTTCCTGACCGATGAAACCAATGACCACTAAGTTCATGAGGGCAACAAATCCTGCTGCCTTAGAAGCAACAGCTAAAAAGGCAGTAACAGGTGTCGGTGCCCCTTCATAGGTGTCCGGAGCCCATGTGTGGAAAGGGAATGCAGATACTTTGAAACCAAATCCAATGATCACGAATGTTATTCCTAAAGTAATTACTGGGGTATTAGCGCCGCCGCTTGCTATCGATTCATTTATTTCTTCAAGAATTGTGCTTCCGCTGACACCAAATATCAACGACATTCCATACAGCATGATCGCCGAAGCGAAAACTCCCATCAAATAATACTTAAGACCTGCTTCATTGCTTTTGTGATCTTTTTTACGCCAAGCAGCTAATAAGTAAGCAGGGATTGAAAGCAGCTCAAGTGCGACAAAGATGGTAATAAGATCTCGGGCAGAAGCCATCAGTACCATCCCAAGAACTGAGGAGATAAGCATTCCGTAGTACTCGTTTTCCCAGTACTCTCCTTCAGCTATGTAATTCGTTGATAGCAGAACGACTAAGTAACCGCTCAGGAGGAATAATGCTTTGATTATGAGGGAGTATTTGTCGACAACGAATGCTCCCTTGAACATTGATCTATCTTCTGAGTCTATTGCAAGAGTGAGTATAGGAATAAGAGGTATCAGCATTACTATCCCTGCAAGAGCCGACGTAATTGAGCGTCCCTTCTCTAACCAAATGACATCGATCAAAGTCAGCAAAGCGCCACCGCCTAGAAGACAAAGTTCGGGGGCGACAGCATGCCAGTCGATTGGTGGACGTTCAAATGCCCCTGAAGAGGCAAGAAGGCCAAAAGCGGATGAGAAAGCGTCAATCATGAATTACTATTCCTTCATCGATTCCGCAGTTTCTCTGACATTTGCAAAGCATTCTTTGCCCAGATCTGCGCCCTCTACTTCTAGACAATTTTCTATTTCTTCGCCTTGGATATCTACCGTCAGGGATTTAACCACAGCGTCATCTGTAGTTGTAAAGATTGGCCGCGGATACAAGCCAAACAAAAGAATGAGGGCAAGAATGGGCGCCCAGGCTATCCACTCATGTTTTTTAACATCGGTAATTTCCTCATTATCAGCGAATTCTTCCTTTGGATTTCCCATCGCAGTCTTCTGCAACATCCACAATAGATACCCAGCTGCAAGAACAGTTCCGAGAGCTGCTACTACCATATAGCCACGGAAAGTGCTCTCTGGAAGGATAGAAGCTGGGTTATAGCTTGCAAGGATTGCCGGGAATTCACCCCAGAAACCTGCAAGGCCAGGCAACCCAAGTGAGGCCATTGCTGAGAACCCAAGTATCCAACCTAATCTCGGCGCAGAGACAAGAAGGCCACCTAGTCGACCCATATCCAACGTGTGATAACGGTCCTTCATAGATCCAGCTATGAAGAAAAGCATCCCCGTTATTAGGCCGTGAGCAACCATACCGAAGATTGCGGCATTAATTCCGAAGTCAGTTAATGTGGAGATTCCTAACATCACAAAACCCATGTGAGCTACGGATGAAAACGCTATAAGTCTCTTCATGTCGCGCTGCGCTAAGCACCCAAGCGCACCATAGATGATACCGATAACTGCTAACAAGCCTATAAAGGGAGCCCAAGCAGAAGCAGCTTCAGGAAGCATAGGAATAGCAATTCGAATAAACCCATAAGTACCAAGTTTCAAGAGAACAGCGGCAAGAATAACTGAACCTACCGTGGGTGCCTGCGTGTGTGCATCAGGGAGCCATGTATGAAATGGAAACATTGGTACTTTAACTCCGAAACCTACAAACATTCCAGCAAAAATCCAGAGCTGAGCAGACCTACTAATACCTAAAGATGCTCCTTCCGAGAGGGACACAATTGAGAAGGTATTCGCCTGATCACCAACGATCGAACCATCTGCGAGGAAATACAAGGCTAAGAAACTAACTAACATCAGTGCAGAGCCAAACATCGTATATAGGAAAAACTTGAGAGAGGCGTAACGCCGATCATCCCCGCCCCATACAGCAATCATGAAGAACATCGGCAAGAGGACAACTTCGAAGAATACAAAGAAGAGGATTAAGTCTTGAGATGCAAAAGTGCCGATCATTCCGGTCTCAAGAATGAGGATGAGGGCCAAAATAGCTTTCGGGTTACGGGGCTCGGGGAAATGGCCGAACGTGTAAACCAGACAAAGCGGAACGATGAGCAGCGTTAGGGCGATCAATGGGAGAGACATCCCATCTACTCCTAAGATGTAACGGCTATTAATTACGTTGATCCACTCTTTATCGACGACATACTGCAAATCTCCTGACCTACCGTAATCAAAATCAAAAAGCATGAAGACCCCAAGCGCGGCCGTCACGAGTGTGGTTCCTAAAGCTACGGCTTTAACCAGTTCCTCTTGAGCTTTGGGGATTAGCATAACGACCGCCGCCCCAATAAGAGGAAGAAATACCATAAGGCTCAGTAGCCAGTTGTTGTCATATTCCATATCAGATTTCTCCTAAACAAACACGATAAGTAAGCCAGCCAGAATTGTGGTGGCCGCGAACATAATTGCGGCGTATTGGTGAATTTTGCCGCGTTGGATAATAGTTCGAGTAGTCTCACCAAGACCTTCAGATGCCTTACCTGAAAGGTTTACTACTCCATCGACCATATTTTGGTCTATTTTTTCATATACGAAAGTGGCTGCGCGAGCCGTTTGTTTCCCTACTTGATTCACTGCTTCGTCAATGCCCTTTTGGTTCGTCCAATATGTCGCATCGGCTACGGGACCTTTTGTTCCATTTGCAATGATGTCTGTGTAGAGATGATCTAGATAGTACTTCTGCTTTAGGAGAGTGTGCCCTGCTTTGGCTACCTTGCTCTTCTCCGTTAACCCATTCGTCAACTCAGTTGCTGCCGGGCTTTGAGCATTCACTTTTACAAAGAAATAGTAACCGGCAGCACTAACCCCAATGATCGCGACAACTGTGGAGAAGATAGCAAGGGACCAGCTTGGCGTTCCGTGGGCTATCGGAGGGAAGTATGTTGCGACCGGCTCCACATAATGGCCGAACCTTTCCTGCCATCCGGCTTTACTGCCAGTTAGGAAACCTACGGGGAAGTTTAGGAAACCAGCGCCGGTGGCCATGACAGCGAGAATTATAAGGGGAATTGTGATGCGCTTTCCTGATTCGTGTGGGTCGCCGTGCCCATGGGTGTCGCCACGGAATTCTCCGAAGAATGTTAGGTAAATTACTCGTGTCATGTAGGCGCAGGTCAAAGCAGCTCCAATAATTCCCATTACTAAGGCGAAAACGTAGGTTCCATTACCGCCAGTACCGCCGAACAAGCCCCAGCCTCCGGTACCCACAAGTATCTCGTCCTTCGACCAGAAGCCTGCCAGAGGTGGGAGTCCCATCAAAGCAATCGTGCAGACTATAAATGTTTTATAGGTCGTGGGCATAAACTTTCGCATGCCGCCCATAGATTTCTTCATATCGAAACTATGCACAGAGTGACTTACTGAGCCAGCTCCGAGGAATAGTCCTGCTTTGAAGAAGGCGTGGGTAAATAGATGGAAAACAGCTGCAGTCCAAGCTCCCACGCCGAGAGCCATAACCATATACCCCAGCTGGGAAACGGTTGAATAAGCCAATACTTTCTTTATGTCATCTTGTACAAACGCCAAAAGGCCAGCTCCTACTAAAGTCACTGAGCCGACAAGAGCAAGAACATTAAAGCTTGAACCCGCAATATCAAAGCCTTCGAAAAATACTCCGTAGAGTCTGGCAACCATATAAATTCCTGCAACGACCATTGTTGCTGCATGGATCAGTGCTGAGACGGGGGTAGGTCCTGCCATAGCGTCTGGAAGCCAGGTATGAAGAATAAATTGTCCTGATTTAGACATGACTGCAGCTGTTAGACATAGAGAAGCTATGAGGAGAGTCGACTGTCCGATCTCATTATTGATTGCAGCATTATTAATATCTACAATGCTCCAACTCCCCGCAGACCAAAATAGGACAATCATTCCGACAAGCAGCCCCATGTCGCCCACTCGGTTAGTTAAAAAGGCTTTTAAGGCTGCGTCAGAATTTGGTTTTTCTTCCCACCAGTGCCCTATGAGCGCGAATGAACAGACGCCAACTAGCTCCCATCCAACAATAGTTTGCAGGATATTCTCGCTTAGGACAAAGAAGAGCATAGATGCTGAGAAGAGGCTTAGGAAGGCAAAATAGTGTGTGTAACGCCGATCGCCTGCGACGTATTCAGTTGAATATATGTGAACGAGAAGCGAGATCGCTGTTACGACAAAAAGCATCATTACCGCTAAGCCATCGACCATAATGCCGACCTGGAAACTTCTTCCGCCGCTTTCCCACCAGGTAAACCTCTCTATTACGGGTTTTATACCTACGGAACTGTAACCATCTTTTTCTTCAGCGAATGCTGAAACAACTATCTGTTCACTCGATGCAGGCCCTAGTTCATTGAGCGATGTTCTCTGGATTTCCTCGTTGAGAATCCCCTCGTGGGCTGCTTTATCTGAGTGCTTTTCCTCATCATGATATTCTTGCTTCTCGGTGTAGCTATCTGCATTGTTAACCTGACCAATCCATTGCCCAACACAGCAGATAGCAAAAATGAATGCAACAGCTATTGAGATGATGCCGAATTCAGCTCCTTTGTATTTCATCCGTTTTCCAAAGAAAAGGATGAGGACAAATGAGATTGCCGGAAGTGCAGGAATTATCCATGCTTTTTCTAAAAACCATCCACCAGCTTGGATCAATGATGTCGGGCCTTCGCCTGCTAGTGCACTCAAAGCTTCCATTTCACCCTTTCATCGAATCGATAGACGATAGATCGACACTGCTTCGGTTGCGGAAAATGAGTAGAACAATCGCGAGTCCCACTCCTACCTCTGCGGCTGCGATAGCTATGACGAATAATGCAAAAACTTCGCCAGCAATGTTATTGGTCATAGTTCCGAAAGCAACGAGGTTGATGTTTACTGCATTCAGTATTAATTCAATGGACATAAGAACCATGACGCCGTTCTTACGGGCGAGAACACCATAAACCCCGATGCAAAAGAGTACGGAGCTAAGAAGGAGGAACTGAACTAATAGCATGTTACTCCTTCCTCGCAACTACGACTGCACCGATCAAAGCTGCAAGTAGCAGAACTGAGACGGCTTCGAAGGGGACGATATAGTCAGCAAAAATAGAGTCAGATACCATAGCCGCATTAGTTACGGACTCACGTGGTAATTCGGCATCTCGAAAAGTATCTATGAGGGCGTAGGTCATAACTCCGAACATTAAGGCAGCGATAATGGCTGGGAGCGTACGATTAGGCATGTTGAGATCGGCTTCTTCGCCCAAGCTTGCTTTTGTTAGCATTACTCCAAACAGGAGCAGCACAACCACAGCACCGATGTATACGAGGACTTGTGTTACACCGACAAATTCAGCTCCGAGAAGAAGGAATTGGCCTGCTACTCCACCTAAGACGACTACGAGCCAAAGTGCAGCATGGACTACATTTTTTGTGCGTACTACCTTTAACGCCGCGCAGATCATGATCAGAGCCATAATCCCGAAGAAAACGTTCTGGGCGACCATTAGCGAGGAACCTTTCTCTGCTTCTGTTCAGATCCAGCTTCGTATTCTTCGTAATCAGGGACGGTATGCATCCATTCGCTCAATCGTTCCTTGTCATGGAGAAGGTCAGCGAGCCGAAGTTCAGAGAATTCATATTCGGGAGTCCAGAAAAGAGCATCAAAGGGGCATACCTCAACACAGATCCCGCAGAACATGCATAGTGAATAGTCGATGTCGAAGCGGTCTAAAGCATTTACTTTACGTGGCTGCCCTCCTGCTCGTCGCGGTGGTGCCAGCTCTTTATGTCCTTCTATATATATGCACCAGTCAGGGCATTCCCTTGCGCAAAGCATACACGCAGTGCAGTTTCCTTCGTGGAGGGCTATGACACCTCTAGCTCTAGTGGGGGGAGCTTCTTTTTCGTGCGGGTATTGGACAGTAAGTGCCCCTTCGCTCGGCTTTGGTACCGGATTCTTAATACCGCCTGGGAAAAGAGTCTTAATCATGGTGCGGAAAGTGACTTTGAGGCCTTTAAGTATTCCTGGAATTTGTGACATTACACGACCACCTTTAGAACGCCGGTTAGAGCTATATTGGCAAGGCTTAGCGGTATGAGGAATTTCCATGCAAGCCGTTGCAACTGGTCCTCGCGGAATCTTGGGAATGTGAATCTAAACCAGAAAATCAAGAAAGCAATGGCCATCATTTTCCCTGCGAGAATCAAAGGCCCTATGACATTGAATATGTCATTAGTTGGGTCTATTCCCGGGATGTACCAACCTCCAAAGAAAAGTACTGCGGCTATAGCTGAAAAGACACCGGCTGATGCGAACTCACCAATGAAGAAAAGAAGGAACCGAATGCCTGAATATTCAGTAAGGTACCCTGTGACAAGTTCAGATTCAGCTACAGGCATATCAAATGGTGCCTGAGTGAGTTCAGCTTGAACTGCAACCATAAAGATGAAGAATCCTATGAATTGGGTCAGTATAAATGGGTTTCCAATACCCCCCCATCCCAGAATTTCTCCTTCCGCTTGAGCTAGAACAATTCCTTGCATGTTCATCGTTCCGGCTTGGATGACGACACCGACGACGGCGAGAATAAGTGGAAGCTCGTAGGCAATAAGCTGTCCGGCTGCACGAATGCCACCAAGGAGTGAGTATTTATTGGCCGAGGCCCAGCCGGCCATAAGTATTCCTATGACAGAGACA
>Ga0310344_10003503_pt1 | contig 11666 bp, 11 predicted proteins | sample HC15DNA20200_MG_FD_203801 | JGI IMG/M metagenome (GOLD analysis project Ga0310344, IMG submission 203801) | Marine microbial communities from station ALOHA, North Pacific Subtropical Gyre - HC15-DNA-20-200_MG | ecosystem: Environmental > Aquatic > Marine > Oceanic | place: Pacific Ocean: North... | reverse complement strand
CGGCCTGCAAAGCCGTAAAGCCGCGGGTTCAAATCCCGCCCGGTGCTCGACTAATCGGGCGATCCGTGACCGCGGATCGGGGCGGCCGATGAGCAACGAGGGAACCCATGGATGAACAGGGACCGACTGACGAGGTCGAGACCACCACCGACGACCGCGCCCACGAGCCGGATTCGACGCTGCCCCATACCCCCCCCTTAGGGATCAAGGCCGTTCACCCGGGCGACGAACCCCCGGTGGGTCCGCCCGACCTGGGAGGTACCACGCCACGCCGCGAGCGTCCGGCAGGCAATGGGTTGGCAGCCATGGCGGCCACCGTTGGTGTAGTGCTGGCGATCATGGGTACGTTCCTGCCGTGGATCGTCGTGGACCGGCCCGATGGGGTGGTCGACCATCTGATCGGATGGGACCTCGTTGGTAATGCTGTGCTGGTTCTCGTAACTGGCCTGATCGCAGCTGGGGTGACCGGGGCGTTGTGGGTCGGCCAGCGGGGCCTTGTGCACAAATTGGTGCTGCTAGGCGCGGGCGGCGTCCTATTGGCCGTGGCCGGTCTGGAGATCTCTGACGTGCGTTCCTTCGACACCGTGGCGATGCTTGAGCGGTCGGTGGGCAGCGGCCTACCGGTGGTGGCGCTCGGCGGTGTGCTCTTGGTCGGTGGAGCGTTGCTGGACCGTGGTCCGTGGTCGTTCGGTTCTAGATGACCGGTACCCTGTGGCCTTCCGGGGCCGTTAGCTCAGTTGGCTAGAGCACCTGCATGACGCGCAGGGGGTCGGGGGTTCGAATCCCTCACGGCCCACCACGGTGATTCGGCTAGTCATCGTCCTCAACGAATCCCAGGGTGTTTCGAAGGCCGGCGAGGTCTCCGATGAACTCCAGCGGGGGTTGCTGCTGACCATCAACGGCATTGCTGCCGGAATGCGTAACACCGGCTAAGCGGAGCTTGGCTAGCCGGGCTCAGACAGCATGAGGGCCAGTTCACGAAGTGAGTCCAGGGAGTGGCCCTCCACGAAGCGGTCCACGTGGGGTAGGGCGGCGGCCATGCCCCGGACCAACGGGGCATACCCGGGACTGGCCTTCAGGGGGTTCACCCACACCACCCGGTGGGCCACCCGTTGCAGACGGGCCATTTGCTCGCCCAGAACCTCGGGCTGGCCGCGGTCCCAGCCGTCGGACAGCACCACGACGATGGCTCCCCGGGCCATCCCCGGGACCCCCCAACGGTCGTTGAAGGAACGCAATCCGTCGCCCAGCCGGGTCCCACCCGACCAGTCGGTAACGGCCTCGGCGGCCCGGGCCAGGGCGGCGTCGGGGTCACGGGTCGACAACTCGCGGGTCAGACGGGTCAACCGTGTACCTAGGGCGAAGGCCTCCACGTCGCGACGGCCGACCATGGCTGCGTGCAGGAACCGGACGAGGGCCCGGGCATAGGGCTCCATCGACCCCGACACGTCCAGGAGCAGCACGAGGCGGCGGCGCCGCTCCCCGGGTTCGGCGAACACCCGGCGCATGGGCTCTCCCCCGGTTCGTAGCGCCTCGCGCACGGTCCGACGGAGATCAGGACGACCCCGACGAGAGGTCGGTCGGAGCCGACGACAGCGCCGGGTGGCGCCGAACAGCCGCAGCCGGGACATCAGGTCATGGAGTTCGGCCAACTCCCCGTCGGTGCACTCGGCGAAGTCTCGGGACCCGAGCACTTCAGCCCGGGACCAGCGCACGCTCAGGCGGTCGTCGCCCCGGTCCCCCTCCTCGTCGGCAGGGCCCGGGGAATCATCGGCAGTGTCGAGAACCAGGGTTACGGGTGAGTGCTCCACCGGGACCCGACCACCGGTCGGCGCCCCCGTCCAGTGGTGCTCGAAGACCGCGTCGAACCGCTCCACGTCCTCCGGTCGGCGGACCAAGGTGGCCCGGCCCGACCAGTAGACCCCGGACCGGCTGGTGGCACCGACCTCGGCCACGGCCCGCCCGAACTCCAGGGTGCATCCGGGGGGAACGTCCAACCCGGCCCGACGGAGCTCGTCGACGAAGCGGACTAGGTGACGGTCAAGGGTGAGCCGAACCTCAACGGCCACCGCTCAGGCCCCGCGCAGCAGAGCTACTACCTCACCGAAGCCACGGGACCGCAGGCGGTCCTGGTCCTCGCGGTACTTCAGGAGGGCTCCGATGGTGAACTCCATGGCCGTCTCGTCAAGGTCGTCCACGCCTACCAACACCAGCGCCTCGGCCCAGTCGAGAGTCTCGGCCACACCGGGTGGCTTGTACAGGCCCATGTCCCGCAGTTCGGCCGCCACCGTGGCCACGTCCCGGGCCAGGGCGGCCGGCACGTGGGGAGCCCGGACCCGCAGGATTTCCACCTCGCGGTCCACGTCTGGGTGCTGAACCCAGTGGTAGAGGCAGCGACGCTTGAGGGCGTCGTGGACGTCGCGGGTGCGGTTTGAGGTGATCACCACCACCGGGGGAATCTCAGCCCGGAAGGTCCCCAACTCGGGAACGGTGACGGCGTAGTCGGAAAGGATCTCCAGCAGGAAGGCCTCAAACTCGTCGTCGGCCCGGTCCACTTCGTCGATCAGCAGCACCGGCGGAATTCCGGACGGGGCGACCAACGAACGGAGCAGTGGTCGCCGGACCAGGAAGCGTTCGTCGTAGAGCTCGTCCTCCACATCGGCCACTTCGGCCTGGGCTGTGGCACCCGTCGCTTCGGCGGCTCGCAGGTGCAGAAGTTGGCGGGAGTAGTCCCACTCGTAGACAGCCTGGGAGGCGTCTAGGCCCTCGTAGCATTGGAGGCGGATCAGCTCTCCTCCCGTCCAGGAGGCCAGTACCCGTGCCACCTCGGTTTTTCCCACGCCGGCCTCGCCCTCCAGCAGCAGCGGACGGCGGAGACGCAGGGCTAGGTAGATGGCGGTGGCCAGTCCCTCGTCGGCCAGGTAGTCCTGGTCGTACAGGGCAGAGACAACATCGTCAACCGAGGCGACCTCGTTTGCTGGGGTATCCGGAACCATGCCCGTCAGGCTAGAGCGACGGAGGCCGGCGTCAGCCGTCCGCCGCCCGGAGCGGTCAGCAGCCTGCTTCCTCCAGGCCACGGCGGGTAGGAACCTGGGTCAGGTGGTACCGGTACTCGCCTCCCGCGTTGAGATCGCTGGGCGGTTCCAGGCCGTCAGTTAGCTCTGGTGGCGTATCAGCGGGGAGTTGTATGGCAACGCCAACGAGGGAGTCACCGTCGAGAGCCTCATAGGCGACGAGGGCTATAACTGCCTCGACTACGAGTGGCGGAAGGTGCTGTAACCGTTGGGCGGCGGTGGGTGACGAGAGGCGCCCACCCCGTCAGGCGAGAAACCTCCATGTCCGGACCTTATGCATGGATAGGTTCCTCAAAACCTTTGGAACAAAATATTAAATAGGCTTGTGTGATGAATCCGTCCCCTTATGTTCGCTTGGTCCAGACGAACAACGCTTTGCGCCTTGAAGGACAAGACCTTCCGAACTATGGGTGATGTGCCTAATCGCCAGATGACTCAAGGAGTCGTTGACTCGGTGATTGACCTAATTGGTGGCACGCCGGTGCTTCAACTCGACCGTTTGGTTTCGCATATGTGCCTACACGGCAGAGTGTTGTTGAAGTTGGAGTACTTGAACCCCGGATCAAGCAAGAAGGATCGTGTAGCACTTGAGATAATCAGAAATGCGAAGCGGGATGGATCGCTCGCCCCTGGTCAGACTGTGGTTGAACTCACAAGTGGCAACACGGGAACAGGCCTTGCGATCGTTTGCGGGGCTCTTGGTCACCCGTTTGTTGCGGTGATGTCACGGGGCAATAGCGTCGAACGAGCACAGATGATGGAGGCACTGGGAGCAACGGTCGAGTTGGTCGATCAGGCTCCTGGTGGCAGCCCCGGCCAGGTATCAGGAACGGACCTAGCCTTGGTCGAGGCCCGGACGAGGCAAGTGGCAGAGGACCTCGGTGCATTTCGAGCTGATCAATTCCTACTTCTTGGCAGCGTTCAGGCACATGAGCGTTATACGGGACCAGAACTCTGGGCCCAAAGCGATGGGCAAATCGATGCTTTTGTTGATTTTGTTGGATCTGCGGGTTCGTTTACCGGGGTCATGCGTGCCCTAAGAAAGTCTCATTCCGGGGTTCGGGGCTATGTCGTAGAACCTGCTACTGCAGCGGTTCTCTCTGGTGCTTCGATAAGTAAGTCGGATCACAGAATCCAAGGGGGTGGCTATTCAATGAACGAACTACCCCTCCTTGACCGGTCGCTTGTAGACGGCTACCTGACAGTCGATGACGAAACCGTGATTCGAACGACGCGGTTGCTCGCTCAACTCGAAGGGGTCTTTGCCGGTTTCTCCACTGGAGCGAACGTGGCCGCAGCCCTCGATCTCTTAGAAGGATCAGACGGATCTATTTCGGTTGCCGCGCTAGCTTGCGATAGCGGGCTGAAGTACTTGTCTACCGACCTCTATTCGTGACACCACCTTCTTTCTTACACCACCTTCTTTCTTCTTGTGGGGCACTAGCGGGACGACCTGTCTCAGGAAGCATCGGGAGTGGCGACGCGTTCGCTGCTGGGCTTGTGCTCGGCCCGGTGAAAGGTGACATCGCCAGCCAACTACCGACAGCGGTAGCAATGGCTGTGCTGAAGTTAGGCATTGAAGGAGACCATTTTTTAGGCAGCAAAAGTGATATCGATGGGATCCTCGCTGGTACTCAGCGTGAAGTGAACCGGTAAACACCATTTGGGCTTATCGGTTGGTACAATCGAGTCCTCAATTCTTTGAGATTAGTTGGCATCCAGAATCGGCAATACCTCTTGAGCAGTCAACGCAATAAGGTCATCAACCCTCTCTGTGGGTAAAGGAAATAGTGCCACAGTATCTGCACCCGCTTCACCGAAGGCTCTAATTTTATTTGCACATTCTTCTGGAGTACCAGCGATTGTTAGGTCCTCAATCCACTGACTGGGTAGATGCTCGGCAAATGATTCTGCCCCGTGCTTATTCAGCAATTCTTCGATCTCAGCAGAGTTTCCGTAGATATCGGTAAGAGCGTTAGTTCCATGAGATTTGTAGAAACTCAGTGGACCCCGAACGGCATCACGAGCGACTTGCGGGTCCCTGTCGACCGAATAGAGAGCGAAGACAGTTATATGGTGATTTTCGGCTCGTCCTGTTGCTTCAGCCCCAATATCAATCTGTTGCTTTGCCCAGCGGACGTAATTGTGGCTTGCTGCAACCGATAGAACGGTCCCGTTGGCAATACTCCCAGACAATTGAAGCATCCTGGGCCCGCTCACTCCCATATGGATCGGTGTAGGTGACAATTCTGGGTAGGTGAGTTGGACCTTGTCAAAGGAAAACGTATTTCCTTCGAAGGTCAATTCTTGGCCTTCTAGCAGTGCCCTGACTGACTCCACGCACTCGCGCATGGTGGCTAAGGGGGAGGGCGGATGGAGACCCATCTGCCGCAGCCAGGCGGGGACCCCAAGTCCAATTCCGGCAGTAAAACGCCTAGGGTGCGCTCTCGATAGCGTTGATATTTCCATTGCAAGAACGGCGGGGTGACGTACTACAGCTGAGACAATTCCAGTAGCAACCTTAATTTCGCTGGTTGCGTCAAGAACCATGGTGGCACCAGAGATCCCGCCGGTGAAGAAGTAGTCTTCAGCAAGCCATATCTCATCAAAGCCGACTGCTTCAGCAGTGTTCGCGCCCGAAATAAGTTGTTCGGGTGCAATAGCACTTCCCATGACTAGGCCAATAGAAGGTTTCGGCATTACTATTTGGATCCTTTCAGATGGAGGTGTCTCCCTAACATGGGGAAAGATCAGACTCGTTCTCTAATTGCTGCAGTAGTTGAGGCCTATAACGCCAAAGATCTGGAGAGCCTCAGGAATCTCTATCACCGTGAAGCGACCTATTGGAGCGCTCTCACAGATCTTTGTGAAGGTCGGGATGCGATTTTGGCTCACGTCCAGGAACTGTTCACCGCTTTGCCTGACGAGCGGATGAGGGCAAAGGTCGTCGTCGTGGAGGGAGAAACAGCTATTGCAGAATTCGAGAGTTCTGGGCGTGACGCAGATGGTGCCGAGTACCGGATTGGATTCACCGAAGTTTTCAAAATTACCGATGGCTTGATCGACAGTGTCAGGGTCTATATCGATCCGAAGGACGTTGAAGTAATCGGTGGCCATCATTGAGTTGCGAAACACTCCACCTGGCGAGAAGGTCCGATTTCACTTAGTTGAGGTCGCTGAGTGCGGCACCGGTCGTGAACGAGATCGCATCGATCTTGGAACGAGCACCCGACCGGCAATTCTGTTGGGCTAGGGGTTTCACCGCGGAGGATGATCCTTTCTGATCGGTCGTTTGAATCGATCGATGGGACTGCTGAAAGTAGGGCTCTGGTGTAGGGATGTTTGGGGTCGCTGAAGAGCTCGTTGGTTTCGGATACTTCAACGATGCGGCCGAGGTACATGACGGCTACCCGATGGGCAATTTTGCGAACCGTACTTAGGTCATGGCTGATGAACAGATAGGACACAGCGTTAGTTTCTTGGATGTCCTTGAGCAGAGAGATGATTCGGCTTCGGATTGACTGGTCAAGGCTTGACGTTGGCTCATCGAGAACGATGAGATCAGGTCCACTCATCAAGGCTCGGGCGATTGCGACACGTTGTTGCTGTCCACCCGAGAGTTGGTTGGGCTTCCTTGTCAGGTATTCCTCGCCAAGTCCTACAAGGCGAAGAGTTTCTGTAATAGCTCTTGAGGTTTTTCCCGAGTCGGTGTTTGAGGCTAGAAGTCTGGCCGGCTCACGTAGCGTGGTTTTCACTCGGAATTTTGGGTTTAGCGATGATCGAGGGTGCTGGAAGACCATCTGCACTCGTGCTCGGAACTGAGACTCGTTTAGACGTCCCGCAACGTCCTGTCCATTGAACAGAACTCGCCCCGACGTGGGAGAGTTGAGTCCGACAAGTATCCGGCCCAGCGTTGTCTTCCCGCATCCGGATTCTCCGACCAAACCAAGGGTCTCACCGCGTTCGAGTTGAAGGTCGACGCCGCGGACCGCGGGAACCGCGCCTACACCACGACCGAAGGTCTTGTGGAGGTCTTGAATATCTAGAAGGGTCACGGTGCCTCTGTTATCTCTGCGAAACAGGAAAGTCGATGTCCTGGGGAAATCTCTCTAAGTGTTGGGTATTCGTTACAACTGTCATGGGCCAGGAGGCAGCGATGTCCAAAGCGACAACCGGTGAGAGCGAAATCCACCCCGACATCTCGAATTCGATGGTCAACTTCCTGCACCACAGATTCGAGGAGGTAACGGGTGTAGGGGTGCGTGGGGTGATTGAGTAACTCGACTACGGGGAGTTCTTCCATCACCTGTCCGCCGTACATCACTGCCACCCGATCTGCCATTTCGACTACCGCCCCCAGATCGTGGGTGATGAAGATCACGCCGCAACCGATTTCTTCTACCAGCGCTTTGATGAGCTCAAATATTTGGGCCTGAACCGTAACGTCAAGCGCTGTAGTGGGCTCGTCAGCAATAAGGAGTCGAGGCTTACAACTGATCGCCATGGCAATCATGATTCGTTGGCACATTCCTCCCGATAACTGGTGTGGATAGCTGCGGGCCACTCGCTCTGGCCCAGCTATGCCGACATGACCAATCATCTCGATAGCTGTCTGAAGAGCCGAGCTGCGATCCACCTGCTGGTTGATCTGGATGGCCCGGGCTACTTGAGAGCCAACTCGCATAGTCGGATTTAGAGCACCGACGGGTTGTTGAAAGATCATCGATATCTGGCTGGCTTCTCGCTCGACGACTCCGTGGGGACGGGCCAGATTCTTACCTTCGAGTTGCACTTCTCCTGCAGTCATATCTACACCGAACGGCAACAGGCCCATGACGGCCAGAGCAGCCATAGTTTTTCCTGAACCTGATTCGCCAACCAGGGCAAGGATTTCTCCGGGGTCCACGGAAAATTCAACCTCACGGAGTATGGGATATGGGCTACCGGTCACTTCGACGTTGAGACCAGTAGCCCTGAAGAGACTCATGCTGTTGCCTCGGTGAGGTCGTCACCAATGAAGTGAAATGCCATCACAGCGAGAACGATCATTCCCCCGGGGAATAGAGAGGTCCACCATTCACCAGTGATGATGTCGCCTGCACCTTCTCCGACCATCACGCCCCATTCGGCCTGAGGAGGTTGGATTCCGACGCTCAGAAAGGCAAGTCCAGCAACCGTTAGGACGGCCCATCCTGTCACGAGGGTGGCTGAAACGAGCGCTGGTCGTAGGGAGTTGGGCATCACATGACGAAATGCAACCCTGAGCGGAGTGTTGCCAGCTAACCGCGCAGCGTCTGCATATTCCTGCTCACGCTCTATAAGAGCCTGCGCTCGAGTCAGTCGAATGAAGTAGGGGACGTAGGCGGCGGCGACGGCAATTACGACGTTAAGTAGAGATTCGTCTAGAGCGGCAACAATGATTAGAGCTAAGACGAAACCCGGAAAGGCCAAGAGGATGTCGGTAAGTCGCATGATGATCTCATCGACCCGGCCGCCGAAGTAACCAGATACGACTCCGACGGTTGAACCGATCACCATTGCGACAAGTGCAATTATCAGGCCTATGGAGAGGTCTAAACGGGCAGCATTAACAGCTCGGGAAAATACGTCTCGTCCGTATTCGTCAGTTCCAAACCAATGTTCCGCAGACGGAGGAGAGAACATCTCCGTGATGTTGGTGCGGAGCGGGTCGCCGACGAAGAAGGGTCCGATGGCTGCTAGGCCTACGAACATTGTCAGAAGGATCAGACCAACGGTGAATAAGGGATTAGATCGCATGAACGAGAGCCATCGTCCTGGTAGCGACTGCTCTTCGGGCACGTAAACGCGCTGAATCACAAACTGGGAATCGGCCGGTTTCTTTGGTGAAGGCTCTGGGGTCTGAGTCATTTTGTCAGCCCACTCCCGAGTCGAATTCGAGGGTCGATGATTGCGTAGGCAATGTCGATGACCATGTTGAGAAATACGTACATCACGCCTACGAAGACCACGAAGCCTTGCAAGGCTTCAAGGTCCCTAGTCGTGATCGCATCGAAGGCGTAACGGCCAATGCCGGGCCACGAGAAAAGGAACTCAACGAGGATATTTCCGCCGAGCATGAAGCCGAACACAATCCCGATGGTTGTCGTGACGGGAATCAGGGCGTTCCGGAATCCATCCACGAAGAGGATTTGCGTCCGTGGAACCCCAACCGCCTTAGCAGTACGAACAAAGTCACTGTCCAACGCCTCGATCATTGCTGACCGAACCATTTTCAGAATCGGTGCAGCAAGGACGAACGCCAAAGTGATTACGGGCAGGGCAAGATACCGAAACGCTTCCATGGTGATATCTGGGCGACCGGAGAGTATCCCATCGATTGTGTAGAAGCCTGTAAACGTCCCCGGGTCTTCGCTCCCGACGGCCAATCGATCTACCGGGCCAGGGAACCACCCCCACTTGAAGGCAAAAAAGAAGGTCAAGAGCAAACCCAACCAAAACAGGGCCATTGCCGAGCCGACAACCGCGAAGATCCGCGAAAGTCGATCTACCCAAGTATTTTGGCGGTGTGCTGACAACACGCCGAGGCTTACTCCAACGACGGTAGCGAGCACTACCGAGTAGACAGCAAGCTCTAGGGATGCAGGAAGCCGGTCGAGCAGTTCCCTGGTCACACTCTGGTTAGTTCGGATAGAAATGCCCAAGTCACCCTGAGCGACACCAGAGACGTAGTCGACGAATTGGACGTGTAGGGGATCGTTGAGCCCATATTTGTCGGCTATTTGGTCAATCAACTCCTGGTTGGCATAGGGGCCCGCTCTTACCGCAGCTGCATCCCCGGGGAGCACCCTGACAATAAAGAAGACGACTACGACGATGCCAAGAATCGTGAGTAGTGAGGTGGCTACACGCCTCAAGAGGTATTTCCTCAATGCCGAGCCTCTCTAGTCACACCGATTTACAACTAAAACGGTATCTGCTGCGTGAGCGCGGCTGAAGGTAGACAAGACTCCACTGGATTAGCCGGTATCACGTCAGCAGATGGGCGGGGGAGCCGGAACTTCCCCGCCCATCGCTTGACTTTGTTTTCTTTGAGTCTTCTTGCCCCTTAGCCACTTCTCCCGAGTGCTTCGAGGCGTGGAACGGAGCTGAAGTCCTTCTTGACTCCGGTGATTCCGGCTTGGGTTGCAATCACCCAGTCGGCTGACCAGAGGTATACCCGAGAGGCCTCGTCAACCATGATCTGTTGGGCTTCGAGGGACAACTCGGCTCGGCGAGCCTTGTCGGTCTCAAACTTGCCTTCACTCACGACCTCGTCGAGGCGCTCGTTGCAGCCATCAGCGAAGTTCACGAATGAACCGCAACCCCCAAGGAAGGTCATCTGGTAGAAGGGATCGTCACCCCATGAGAACCACTGGTGGAAAGCCATCGGCATCCCACGAGTGTTGCGAAGGTCCTGGTACTCGCCGTCAGGGAGGATGTTGATCTGTAGGTCAATGCCGATCTGCCGGAGGTTGTCCTGGATCAGGACTGCGGCCTGCTGCATTTGCGTCTGGGACTGCTGGACTCCCAGCTCGATTGAGAAGGGCTCAACCCCGGACGCTTCGAAGGCCTCCCTGGCCTTGTCCAGATCAAAGCTGTACACGCCGGCAGCGTCGCCCTGATAGGTCTCCATTGGAGAGGTAACCAGAGTCCCTGCTGTCTGGGCGTAGCCATACATGATGTTTTCCAGAATGGCGTCATAAGGCACAGCCCAAGAGATGGCCTGGCGAACCAACTTGTTGTCCAACGGAGCGAATGCTCGGTTCATGTACAAGTAGTTGATCCTTGAGGAAGGAGCCCGATACACAGTGATGTTCGGGTCGTCTTCAAGTGTCGGTATCAGCCGTGGTGGAACACCCATGATCACGTCAAGCTCTCCGTTTTGGAGGAGCTGGACACGCTGTTCCGCATCGGGGACGTGCTTGACGATCACCCCACAGTTGTTGACTTCGCCGGGGAACCCTGGGTTCGGATCGAGGACCAATTCCCCGGTAGCTCGATCCCAGTTCGTCAACGTGTATGGACCCGAAGAGTTGTTGTGGTCAACGAAGTAGTCGAAGGCCCACGGGTCCTCTTCGGTGGAGTTTGCCTCAGCTAGCTCCTTGTCAATGGGTGCGAACACCTGGAAGGTGAGGAACCGCTCAAGCAGTGCGGTTGGGCGGTTGGCGCTGACCGTAAAGGTGCGGTCATCAACTACCTCGATCAAATCCGAGGAGTCGATATCCACGAACGGCAAAAGCAGCGGGATATAACTTCCAGCGGAGTCGATCGCCCTCTTGAACGTGTACACGAAGTCGTGAGCGGTGATTGGCTTACCATCACCGAACTTGGCGTCGTCGTTAACGACGAACGTCGCAGAACTCCGGTCGTCGGACCACTCGACTGACTCGATCAGTGCACTCGGAACGGTCTCCTGGGTTCCTTCCAGAATCCCGCCGTCGTTGAGGGCGTAGGTCTGGTCCAGGGGAGGCCAACTCAACGCACGCGTCGTCGTGTATGCCCCAGTGCTCCGGAACAAATGCAACTCGAGGATGTCTGTATCTGACTCATCCGAAACCCGCAACGGGTCAC
>Ga0310344_10003502_pt1 | contig 11670 bp, 7 predicted proteins | sample HC15DNA20200_MG_FD_203801 | JGI IMG/M metagenome (GOLD analysis project Ga0310344, IMG submission 203801) | Marine microbial communities from station ALOHA, North Pacific Subtropical Gyre - HC15-DNA-20-200_MG | ecosystem: Environmental > Aquatic > Marine > Oceanic | place: Pacific Ocean: North... | reverse complement strand
TGGAGCGCGCCCCCAACATCTGGCCAGTGACCGGTGCTCGAATTGAAGGCTACCACCTTGCTGCCATAGAAAATCGGTCGGATGAGCTTGACGTCATTGGCGTGTATGCCGCCGGAGTAGGGATCGTTAAAGATATAGACATCGCCGGGGTCAAATTTATCTTCGGTCCATTCCCGCACCACCTTCACGGAGGGCTCGAACGAGCCGATATGCGGCGCCTGGTCGCGGTTACCATGAGCGACGAGGCGCCCTTCGGCGGTAAGTAATGCGCAGGAATGGTCGTGTCCTTCGCTGATGGTCGGCGCGTAGGCGAGGCGGGCGATCATTTCGCTACCCTCGTCGCACATGGCGCCGAGCGCGTTGCGCAAAACTTCGAATGTGATCGGGTTCAACTGCATAGCCCTATCCTACTCTGCAAATGAGGTTTCGTCGCGGATCTACTTCGACGCTCGATCCTGGAATGACCAGCGTAGTGCTGTCGAGTTGTTCGATCACCGCTGGGCCGGCGATGTCACTACCGGCTGGGAGCGTGTCGCGCTGATAGACCGCTGTCTCGGTCCAACCGGCGGGTTCGAAATAAACCTGGCGTGTACCGCTTGGCTTGGCCTCGCCATTTTTCGCGCCGGCAAAAACCGGGGCTGCCGGAGCGCTTTGTGTTCCCTCAGCGCGGACTCGGGCATTGACCAGCTCCAGCTCGGCGAGGTCCGCCGGCAGAGTATAACCGTATTCCTCCGTGTGCTTTTCGTGAAAGGAATCGAAGATTACGCGGATATCTTCCTCTGCAAGTGTTTCTTTACCAGCGTCCAGCGTGAGGCCACCGGAGACTTGACCGTAATAGCGCACATCCAGCTGGCGGTGGAGCGCGATGCGGTCGTCCGGTACACCCTCCTCCGCAAGACGGGCGTACGCCCTAGCCGAGAGATCAGCGAAGGCGTCGTTGATCTCGGTTACGTCGAAGCGCGTGTCGGTGGCGAAGATGGATTGCACAAAATCATGGCGCACATCGACCGACAAGACACCGAGCGCCGAGCCAAGGCCGGGCACATAGGGAATGAGCACCTCGGGAATACCAAGCTCTTTGGCAAGCTCGAAGGCGTGTAGCGGCCCGGCACCGCCGAAGGCCGCGAGTGCGAACTCGCGCGGATCGTGGCCGCGCCGCACAGTCATAAGGCGGATTGCTCCAGCCATGTTGGCGCGCATGATTCTAAGAATGCCAGCCGCTGCCTCGTCGCGCGAACAGTTGAGCGGTCCAGTGACTCGATCGACGGCGGCTTGGGCTAGGTCGAGTCCGAGTGAAACGCGACCGGCAAGCTTGGTATCTGCGCCGAGCCGGCCGAGCACGAGGTTGGCATCGGTTACCGTTGGCACCTCGCCGCCTTGACGGTAGCAGGCCGGGCCAGGTCGTGCCCCGGCGCTCTCCGGTCCAACCTTAAGCACCCCGCCGGCATCGACCCGGGCAATTGAGCCGCCACCGGCTCCGATGGTTGCAACGTCGACGGAAGGAAAATTGATTGTGATGTTGAAATTGATGTTCCACTCGGCACGGATCATCGGTCGACCATCGCGTGCTAGTGAAACATCCGCGCTGGTGCCGCCTACATCAAGATTGATAACGTTGGGACGGTTGGTTGTCTGCCCGAGATTGGCACCGGCCATGACACCGGCGGCCGGGCCGGACTGGCAGATGCGCGCTGGAATATCCCGTGCCGCCTCGACCGACATAACACCCCCGCCAGAATGGGTGATCAACATCGGTCCGTTATAGCCAAATTTCTTTAGACGATTGGAAAGAGTCGAGAGATAGCGGTCAAGCACCGGACCGAGATAAGCGTTCACCACCGTCGTGCTGGTTCGTTCGAACTCGCGAATCTCCGGCAGGATGTCGGACGAGATGCTGACATAGGCATCCGGTATCTCTGCGCCTAGAATATCGCGTGCCCGGCGCTCGTGTTCGCCGTTGATATAGCTATGAAGGAAATTGATAGCGATCGCCTCAGTGCCCTGTTCGCGCAGCTTAGTTGCGATGGCGCGCAAACCTTCTTCGTCGAGATCCTCGATTACCTCGCCTTCATAGGTCGTGCGCTGGCGCACAGTGTGAGTGTCGCGTCGGGAGACGAGCGTCGGCGCCGGGTCCCAGTCGGAATCGTAAAGCGTCGGGCGGGCGGCACGGGCAGCGTGTAGCACATCGGTAAAGCCCGCCGTAGTGACCAGCGCGGTGCGAGCACCGGTGCGCATGATGATAGTGTTGGTGGCGATGGTGGTGCCGATCTTGATCAGCTTGATATCTATGGGTTGGATATCAAGCGCGGCGATTCCGTTGATCATGCCGTCGATAAAATCCGGCGGCGTCGAGGAGGATTTGGCGACAGTCGCTTTGCTGGTCTCTTCATCAAAGCAGATCACATCGGTAAAGGTGCCGCCAACATCCACGGCCAAGACATAACGCGGCATATCAATCCGTCTTTCTCTTGTTGATCAGAGCAAGAATATGGGCCGGGGTGAGCGGCACGGCATTGCATTTAACACCGAGGGGGCGGAGCGCGTCTTCCACTGCCGCGGCGCAGACGGCGGGCGCGGCAATGGCGCCGCCTTCGCCGACGCCCTTGACGCCGAGCGGGTTGCGACTCGACGGCCTGTCGAGGTGGTGAATTTCGATATCAGGAATCTCCATGGTGCTCGGTATCAAATAGTCCATGAAGGTCGTGGTCAACAATTGCCCATTCTCATCGAAGAAGATTTTTTCATAGAGCGCGCCACCAATCCCTTGCGCCACGCCACCGCGCACCTGTCCTTCGACGATGGTCGGATTAATCATGTTGCCGCAATCATGGACAGCAATATATTTGCGAATGTTCGATATGCCGGTTTCTATATCAACATCGATAATCGCGCCATGCACGCCATTGGCGTATTCGGCGCCCTGCGGGCGGTAATACTCGGTCGCGCGGAGACCTGGTTCCACGCCAGGTTCGAGGTCGAAGATCGGGTTTGCCTGAGCGGCGAGCTCGCTGAGGCCGACAGCATGGCCTGGCACACCCTTCACCTGCACCGATCCTGCAACGAGCTCCAAATCCTCGACTGCCGCTTCGAGTTGCGTGGCAGCAAGCGCAAGCGCTTTCTTCCGCACTTTAGCCGCGGCTTTGACGGCGGCGGTGCCGCCGATCACCGCCGACCGGCTGGCGAGCGTGCCGACACCCCAGGCAAAGGTGTCTGTACGTCCGCTCTCGACCACTACCATGTCAAGATCGGCACCGAGCGCCTCGGCGACAATCTGGGTTAGGGAAGTGTGGTGGCCTTGGCCTTGCGCCGGATAGCCAGTGGCGACATGGATGAAGCCTGTAGGCTCGATACGAACCTCGACCCCTTCATAGGGTGCAATGCCCGTGCCCTCGACATAGAAGGCGATCGCGATACCTCGATAAATTCCCTTCTGTTGTAGATCCTTCTGCGCTGCCCGAACGGCGTCATAATTGAGCGCTTTTAGGACGATATCGAGCTCAGCGGGGTAGTCGCAGTCCTGATGAATGAGCTTGGCGCCGTTCTGAAACACGGTGCCGGCATCGAAGGGGCATTCCGCCGGCGTCACCAGATTGCGCTGGCGCAACACCGTCGGGTCGATTTCGAGCTTGTGCGCCAGGCGGTTCATCATGGTCTCCATCACGAAAGCGCCATGTGGCTGGCCGGCGCCGCGATAGGGTCCGACGGTCACGGTGTTGGTATAGACCGCATTATATTCAAGGCGGAGATTGGGGATTTTGTAGGGTCCTGGCAAGATGCCCTGGCAGCAGATCGCGTTGATTGGGCCATAGGGGCAATAGGCACCGCTATCGAAATAAAATCTATCATTGAGACCCAACAGCTTGCCGTCTTTATCCGCCGCGAGGGCTACCTCATGGACCATTAGTCGCTCGTGATTGGAGCCAAGGAAATGCTCCTGGCGGTCCTCGATCCATTTGATCGGCCGGCCGAGAAGGCGTGCGGCGAAGGGTACGAGCAATTCTTCGGCATAAAGCAACATTAGCTTGACGCCAAAACCGCCGCCTACCTCCGGCGCGATCACCGTAATTCGACCTTCTGCCATGGAGAGCTTCTCAGCCAGTACGCCGCGTGTGCCGACTGGCATCTGGGTTGAGTCCCAAACAGTTAGATGGCCCGTGCTCGAGTTATATTCAGCAACGACACCGCGCGTCTCGATCGGCTGGGCCGCACCGCGCTCGGGTCGAAGTACCTCGCGAACAATTACATCGGCCTGTTTGAAGGCGCGCGCAACATCGCCACTTTCGTTTATCGTGCGGCAAGCAATGTTGGATTCCGTATCGTCATGCACCAGTGGTGCGCCATCCGCAGCAGCGGCCATCACATCAACCGCCGCGTCGCGCACCTCATAGCGCACATCGATTAGATCTAGCGCGTCCTCACAGAGATAGCGCGTTTCGCCTATGACGAAAGCCACCGGCTCACCGGCAAAGCGTACTTGGTCCGCTGCCAGGGCCTGGTGGGTGCGAGGAGAAACGAAGCCTGGGTCGTCATTTAGCAGCGGCATGGGGTCGTTAGCCGCACCTAGATCTTCATGGGTCAACACCGCATGTATGCCCGGCAGGGCAAGCGCCGCGCTCGTATTGATGGAGAGTATGCAGGCGCTTGCATGTGGGCTTCGGAGGACCGCGCCATGAAGCATATCCGACAGTTTGATATCGTCGATGAAGACCGCTCGACCGGTCAACAGATTTGCGTCTTCGCGACGCTTGATGCGCTCGCCGACGAAGCGGGTCGCCATATCTCTATGGCTCCATGCGTGTACCGGAATTGCGGTACAAATATGTTCGTAGCGTCATACGGGTGGGCTTTCGTTGGCGCATCAAGAAAATGTCGACGCATACCCTAGGCCGAGAAAACGGCGTGGGGCAAGGCGGATTTATGGGCGCAATTAAGCTAAAATCGATGTGCAAATTAGTCTTCAGAGGAGCATGAATCTCATGGCGCGGTCAGAAGCACAGTTGACGGACGCAATCAGCGCCTATCAGCGGGGAAATCGTGGCGAAGTGTTAAGGATATGCCGCGCCATTTTGGTGCGCACGCCGGATGATCCAGGCGCGCTTTATGTAATGGGCGTCTCTCAGGCTGATGCGGGCGAGCTATACGAGGCGCTGCGGGCGCTGGAGCGCGCCGCTGTTCTGTCGCCGGACCGAGCAAACTTCTATATCACCCTAGGCAATCTCTATCTGCGTCTCGAGCGTAACGCTGCCGCTGCCGGGTCCTTTCGCAAAGCGCTTGTCATCGCGCCGCAATCGGCGCCGGCCCATATCAATCTGGCAACTACCCTCAAGAGGCAGGGGCTTCTCGAGGATGCAGTCGTTGAGTTTCGCTCCGCACTTCGCCTGTTACGAGGTCCACAGATTCCTGGGGGCGCGTCAATCGACCCTTCGCAGCAGGAGACCTTCCAATTCGCTTCGCGCGCCAAGCTCGTTCACGACATTGAGCAATATGAGTATCTTCTCGATCGGGGCGCCTTACCGCCGTCATTCGCAAGCGAAATCGACAGACATCGGGAGGTGCTTTCGGAGTTGGAGCATGTCGATTCGAACGGTGATACCACGCACCGCCACGCGCTAACGCCCAATCAGCAGGCGCGCCTCGCCGGCAGCTTCAACCGCCTCAACTATCTGCCGCCAGAGAGCGAATGGTCGAATGTGGCACTCGATCCGACGCTTGCCTACGCCGGATTACAGGCAGACTACACCGCCGCCAGGCCGCCGGTGGTAGTGGTCGATAATTTTCTTACCGATGCTGCGCTGGTTGCGTTACGCAGTTTTTGCCTCGAGGCAACCATCTGGTTCGACTGTAAGGAATATGGCGGTTATCTCGGCGCTTATCTAAACGAAGGATTCGATAGCCCGGTTCTTTTCGCCCTGGCACGCGACCTCAAGGAGCGTCTTCCGGACATCTTCCATTCTCATCGCCTCGCTCAGATGTGGGCCTTTAAATATGGTGCGGAGGGCTCTGGCACACGGCTCCATGCAGACAAGGCGGCGGTCAATCTCAATTTCTGGATTACGCCGGATGAAGCCTGCGCGGACGATAACTGCGGTGGTCTGCGTCTTTACGATATTGCGATCCCGCCAGATTGGTGCTTCGAGAATTACAATCACCAGGAAACAGCACTCCGAGCGGAGATTGCGCGGCGGGGAGGAGCGGCGATGGACATTCCCTACAAGTGTAATCGCGCAGTGATTTTTGATTCAAGCCTTATCCACGAGACCATCCCTTATAGTTTCATCAAGGGATACGAAAATCGGCGGATAAACGTCACCATGTTATTCGGTGAACGTACCGAAACCGACGGCTAGGCTTTATATTTACGCTTGAGTTCCGCCGAACCAGAGTTCTTTGACCTTGCTGCCCGCTTCGCGCACCAGGCGCTTACCTTCGCCATAGCTCGCCAGACCAGTGGCGTGGTGGGTCGCCCCCTGGTCGCGTCCATGGACGGGTCAGCGACCAATACATGGTCGCGCATTGGTGCGAAATCGAGAGTGTGCCACCGGCTTCACCAACGGTCTGTCCAATCGCGTATCTTGGCGCTCGACGGGCCGCGGTATTCAAAAGTCTGGAGAATATGAACTAGCGCGTCAGACCAAGCCCGTGCCAACCCGTCCACCGAATTGGTCAGGATGGAATTGGCGAGGTCCCGCCCCGGCAGCGCCGCCTTAAGCCATCCATCCATCCTACCGCTTTCCAGTCGGGTTATAGCTTATTTCGTCCGCGGCGCTCGGCCGAGGATCATATCGGCAGCTTTTTCCGCAATCATAATTGTCGGCGCCGCCGTATTAGCGGCGGGGATCTGCGGCATTACCGACGCGTCAGCCACCCGAAGGCCTGTCAATCCGTGAAGGCGCAACGCGGCATCCACCACCGCATCGTCGCTCGTACCCATCTTACAGGTGCCGACGGGATGCCACACGGTAGTGGCGTTGGCGCGCACCCAGGCATCGATGTCGTCGTCCGACTTCACACCCTTGCCCGGTGATAATTCTTCGCCGCGATAGGGTGCGAAGGCATTTTGCGCCATGATCTCTCGCACCAGCCGCACGCCATCGCGCATCACCTGCCGGTCAGTCTCGGTGGCTAGGGAATTCGGTTCAATGTTCGGCGCGGCGAACGGGTCGGCAGACCTGATCGCAATTCGTCCACGGCTTTCCGGGCGCGCCAGATAGAAATGGGTTAGGTAGCCGTGCTTGCCCTGTTTGGCTCGCGTCGTATCTAGTGAGAGGCCTGGGATAAAGGAGATCTGGACATCGGGGATATCGAGCTCGGGTCGTGTCCGGAGGAAGCCCCCGGCCTCGAGGGCGATGGAAGCGCCTGGTCCATCGCCAAACAGCCAGACCCGTAGGAGTGCTAGCGCCGCGCGGTCGGCACGGAACAGGCGGTAGAGGGTCACCGGCTTCAGACAATGATTCTGTACATAGGCGCCGACATGGTCATGCAGATTGGCGCCAACACCGGGTAGCTCGGCGACGACCGGGATGTCGAGCGATTTCAACAACGCCCTGTCGCCGATGCCAGAAAGCTGTAGCAGTGCCGGCGAATTAATGGCGCCGCCGCACAGGACCACTTCGCGCTCGGCATGCACGAATTTTTTGCTGCTGCCCTTACCACACAGGGCATATTCGACGCCGGTGACGCGGCCATTCTTCACAACGAGGCGCGTCACATGGGCGCGGGTGACCACTTTAAGATTGGGGCGTTCGAGCGCCGGCGTGATATAGGCAGTAGCGGTTGAGACGCGCCGGCCCTTGTCGATATTGAAATCCTGCCGCCCCATACCTTCCTGCTGAGCGCCGTTGAAATCGTCCGTCTCGGGATGGTCGGCTTGGCGGCAGGCCTGAAGAAACACGCTATAGAGCGGATTGTCCGACTTTGCGCGGCTGACGATAAACGGGCCGTCATTGCCGTGATAGGCGTCGCGCCGCTCGCTATGGCCCTCTGCATATTTGAAATAAGGCAGCACCTCGTCATAGGACCAGCCGTTGAGCCCCAAGGCGGCCCAATTGTCGTAATCCCAACGGTGGCCGCGCATATACATCATGCCGTTGATCGAGGAGGTGCCACCCAGAACCTTACCGCGCGGCCAGGGTATTCTACGGTTGTCCATATGGGGTTCCGGTGCGCTCTCATAGCCCCAATTGGTTGATTTGATGAAGTAGCTGAGCCCGCCCATCATCGGAATACGCAGCATCGGATGGCGGTAGGGCCCGCCAGCTTCAAGTACTAGAACGGAGACGCCGGTCTCCGCCGAGAGACGGTTGGCAAGAACGCAGCCGGCGGTGCCGGCGCCGACGATAACAAAGTCGAATTGCTTCATGGGGCCTATACCTTCAATATTCTTGTCGAGCCTGTCACGAGCCCGGATGTTTTCGTCATGATGTATCCCACGCTGTTCTCCCCCCTTCAGGTGGGCGCGCACAAATTGCGCAACCGTGTCGTCCACACCGCCACGGTTTCCGGCTATGGTGCGAATACCCGGCCAACCGATCGTTTGATCGACTATCACCGAGCACGTGCCGCTGGCGGTACGGCGATGATAGTGACCGAGTTGATGCCGGTACACCCCACATCGCTGGCCAATCCATTTTTGGTCAGTCTGTTCGACGAGAGCAATCTTGATCCTCTCAAGCGCTGGGCTGATGCCGTAGAATCGGAGGGGTGTCGTCTGGTCGGGCAGCTTGGCCATGTTGGACGGCAGCAATTGTGGAGTCCGCTGGCGACGCCGATAAGCGCTTCGGCGCGACCTGACCCGTTGAGCTGGACCGTGCCGCACAAGATGACGGTGGGCGAGGTTGAGGAGATGGTAGCGAGCTTTGTCGAAGCTGCTGAACGCCTGCAGCGCTCAGGCTTCAGCGGTGTCGAATTGCATGGAGCACACGGCTATTTGCTTACCCAATTCATGTCACCTTTCTCCAACGACCGCGATGATAAATATGGCGGCAGTCGCGAAGGGCGCCTGACCTTCGTGCGTGAAATGATAGACGGCATCCGAGCGCGCTGCGGTACGGAATTCCTGATGGGCCTTAAAATGCCGTGTGACGAAGGTGTCGCTGGCGGTATCGACCCGAAAGAAGCGGAGGAGGCCGTCAAGCTATTCGTTGCCGGCGGCGGTTTGGATTATTTTGCCTTCAGCCAGGGTAATTTCAGCCCCAGCCTTGAAGACCATTGCCCGGACATGCATTTTCCGCACCGGCCGTTTCAGCATCTACATGCGCAAATGCGCAAAAAATGCGGCGGCGTGCCGGTGATGACGCTCGGGCGTATCGAAACGCCGCACGCTGCAGAGCAGACACTCAAAGAGGGCTGTGGCGATATGGTCGGGTTCAGCCGGGCGCTGGTGAGCGATGCCGCCTGGGCTGCCAAGGCGCAGAACGGCCGCGAAGGCCATATCCGTCCGTGTATTTATTGCAATTATTGTTGGGGTGAAATCCATGCTGGGCGGGGCATGACCTGCGTGCACAATCCAGAACTGGCGCGACCCGATGAAATTGGGTGGGCGCCGAAATCAACATCGGCAAAGAAGCGTGTCGCCATTATTGGTGCCGGCGTTGCCGGGCTCGAGGCGGCTTGGATCGCGGCAGCGCGCGGCCATGAGGTGCATCTCTTCGGCGCTTCGCCAGAACCGGGCGGGGCGGCGCTGTGGGAGTCGCGTTTGCCGGGGCGGGCCGATATTGCCGATGCGATCTCCTTTCAGCGCCGCCGGGCGGAAGAACATGGCGTTACCTTCCATCTTGGTGCGTCCGCCACCGTGGAGACCATCGCCGCGCTTGATCCGGACCTTGTGATCCTTGCAACTGGTGCCGAGGCAATCTGGCCGGCGAGCCTCGCGGTTGGCACGAAGGCGTGCGACCTCAGATCTGCGACCTCGGATCTGCTACGATCCGATGCAAACCATAAGGGTACCGCTGTGCTGTTTGATCAGGACCACACCGCGACGGTTTACGCTGCGGCGGAACTGTTCAACGAGCGGTACTCAAGAACGGTTATCATGACGCCACGACCAACGATCGGCTCAAAGGTGAATTATCTTTCTATGATTGGGGTATTTCGCCGTATGGCGGGGCTCCGTGTCGAAATCATTCCGCTGAGTCTGCCGCTGGCACTCAAAAGTAGGCGCCTCAGCTACCGCAATGCGCTCAATGGTGATGAGGGAGATATCGAGGATGTGGCCTGCCTCGTTTATGCTACGCCGCGCGCGGTACGAGACGACCTGGCCGCGGATCTCTCGGAGCGCGGAATTGCGGTTGAAGTCATCGGCGATTGCCGCGCACCACGCACTATGGCCGCCGCCATACATGAAGGGCACGAGGCAGGGCAATTATGTTGATTGAAAAGCGCGGGCATTCTGGACTATTGATTTGTTTGGGGCGGCACCGTAAGCCGTGTGCGGGAGATGGCAAGATATGAGCAATATGTTGGAGGTTGAGGACCTCACAAAAATTTTCGTCATCGCCAAGGACGCTAATCTGATAGCGGTCAACAATGTTTCCTTTAGTCTGAAGCGCGGAGAAACCCTGGGCCTTGTGGGGGAAAGCGGGTCGGGTAAGACCACCGTCGGGCGCTGTATTTTACGCCTGATCGAGCCAACGGAGGGCCGCGTCGTGCTCGATGGTCAAGATATCACCGAGTTCGATGTCAAGCGACTACGCGATTTGCGAGCCAATATGCAGCTTGTATTTCAGGACCCCTTTGGCTCGCTCAATCCTCGTTTAACTGTTTCGCAAACCATCGAAGAGCCGCTCGCTCTGCACGGTATGGGGCGTGACGAACGCCGCGAGCGAGTCTCGGAGATGATGAGTCTCGTTGGACTCAACGAGCATTTTTACAATTATTATCCCGCCGACTTGACGGCGAGTGAGCAGCAGCGCACCGGTATTGCTCGGGCGCTAGCCACCAAGCCCGAATTTGTCGTGCTTGACGAACCCACCTCCATGCTCGACCCTTCGGCGCGGGCCGAAATTCTGGATGTTTTGAAGAAGATTCAACAGGAGCTCGGTACCGCCTACATCTTCATTTCACACGACCTCACCTCAGTGGCCAAGATCAGCCACCGAATTGCCATCATGTATCTCGGCCATATCGTCGAGCATGCACCGACCGAGGTGATAATGGAGAGCCAGCGCCACCCCTATAGCCGAGCACTTTTATCCGCGGTGCTGTTCCCGGACCCCGCGCGGCCGCCGGACCCCTATGTTATAGAGGGCGAAATTCCGACAGCTATTAATCCCAAGCCAGAATGTCCGCTTTATGGCCGTTGCCCGATCCGAGAAGACGCCTGCAAGGAAGCGGTGCCCCCAATGGTCGAAATCGAGCCAGATCATTTCTCCGCCTGTCGTCGCTGGCGCGACGTGGCGGCGAGTACTCAAGTATAGAATTTGGTCACAAACTCTCAACACGCCGTGAGCAATTGCCGCACTTTCTGTTGGCCTGAAATTGTAAAGATGCTAGCTTAAGCGGTAATTCTAATGATCGTTAGTTAGTGTCTAGAGCAATCAAAAACACCAGCATTAACACCAAGGGAGATTTGGTCATGAAAATGGGAGTTACGTTAAGACATAGCGTATTGGGCGCGGTGGCGGCGGCACTGATCGCAGCTGGCACCGCCCTAGCGCCAGGTCTTGCTAAGGC
>Ga0310344_10003500_pt1 | contig 11674 bp, 11 predicted proteins | sample HC15DNA20200_MG_FD_203801 | JGI IMG/M metagenome (GOLD analysis project Ga0310344, IMG submission 203801) | Marine microbial communities from station ALOHA, North Pacific Subtropical Gyre - HC15-DNA-20-200_MG | ecosystem: Environmental > Aquatic > Marine > Oceanic | place: Pacific Ocean: North... | reverse complement strand
TTAACTAGTACCGAATTCCCATGAAGACAAGTAAGCCCTCTGTTCGTCGGATAGATCTTGTAGCTCTCCACCCATAAGAAACAGTTTCTTTTTAGCTATTTCTTCATCAACCTCTTTTGGCAACTTATAAACAATATTCTCTAATGATTTATGGTTTTCATTAATCCATTTTGCTGCAAGTGCCTGATTTGCAAAAGACATATCCATAACAGAAGCTGGGTGTCCTGTAGAAGCAACCAGGTTAACTAACCTTCCTTCTCCGATAACAAATATTTCCTTGTCTTTATAAGTATATCTTTCTACAAATTCTCTGACTTTGGTAACATTTTCTGCATTATTAGATAAGTACTCCAAGTCAATTTCAACATCAAAGTGTCCTGCATTAGCAAGAATTACACCATTCTTCATAACTGAAAATAAGTCTTTGCTTATTACATGCTTGTTGCCAGTTACAGTTATTATCAAATCTGCTACTTGAGCAAGAGTGTTTGATGAAACCACGTTGTATCCCTGCATCTGTGCTTCAAGAGCTCTTACTGGATTTGTCTCAACAACATATACCTTTGCCCCCATTCCGTCAGCTCTTTCTGCAACACCTTTTCCACAATCACCAAAACCTATAACTCCTACATTCAATCCAGCAATTAAGATATCCGTTGCTCTTATTACCCCGTCCAAAGAACTTTGGCCAGTACCAAAACGATTATCAAACAAATGTTTAGTATCTGAGTCGTTTACAGCAACTGCTGGAAATCTTAATTTGTTTTCTTTCTCCATAGCTCTTAGCCTAATAACCCCTGTTGTAGTCTCTTCCATTGATCCCATAACTTTTATATCTACTCTATCTGTATGCAGGAGAGTAACTAAATCGGCACCATCATCCATAGTTATATCTGGCTCTGTATCAAGTACAGAATTTAAATGTGCATAAAAATCTTCATTGGAAACACCTCTAATCGCATGAACATCTATCCCTTGCTCTGCTAAATAAGCAGCTACGGAATCATTTGTAGAGAGTGGGTTTGAAGCACATAAAGATACTTCTGCTCCTCCATTCTGTAGGGCCAACATTAAGTTCGCTGTCTCTTTTGTTACATGCATGCAGGCTCCAATCTTTATTCCATTAAGAGGTTTCGAGGTTGAAAAATCATTATTTATTTCTCCTAGGACCTGCATTTGTCTAGATGCCCACTCAACTTCTGCATGTCCGTCTTGTGCTAGGTCAGGATTCTTTATTGTTGACATAACTTACCCTTTCAGCAACTTCTTCAACTCTTCAATAGTGTCTATGTTCATAGTATCTATTCCTAATTCTTCTGCTAAATAAATACTAATTAGGTCCCCTAGTAGTATTAAATACATCAAAGCGCCAAATATATCTTTTGATGAAGATTTGATACTAGAGTAAGATACTTTTTTTTCTAATAGCTTTTCTGTATAGTTAAATCTTTTAATTATTTGTTCATGTTCATTAGGTTCATCTCTTAGCATTACTAAATGATAATTCTCCATACTAAATTCAGGATCAGAATCCCAGGACAATATCTCATTATGATGAACTTCTGGAATATCTCCCACGAATGCTCTAGATTTAGCATTTTCATTTATTTGAGTTTTCCACCTACTTGCTACAAGCCTTGTCATAGGAGTGCCTCCATAAATCAAACAAGTCTTTCTCTTCATCTCTTTAGCTAAGTTATGAGCTGATGAAAATAATTCCTCATCTATATCTTCATTTGTTTCTTCTTGGATTCTTGAAGTAATATTTGTACCCTCATTGTTGTCAACAAATCTGCAGACTGCTTGTGTTAGGTAGCCAAAAGCGTTCCGCGGTTGAAGCCCACTAGGGATTTTGATATATTCCCTTCCATGAGTTTTTGCCTCATCTATTAATTGCCCTCCACTAGAAATAACTGCCCAATCTAAATTATTCTTAATAGCATCATTTAAGCCTGAAATTGTTTCTTCAGTATTACCAGAATATGAAATAAACAAACAAAAAGGATTCTGTTCAGAAATGTGTGAAGGGATAGAGTAATCTTTTCTTACAATTACATTTCTAGTTGAAACTGTATTAGAAACTAGCTTAAGAACATCACCAGCTATACCTGACCCACCCATTCCCATAACAAGTAGAGATTCATACTTGATTGATTCAATACCCTTCGAGTATTCGAGTTCCTCTGTTATTTGAGACCGTAAAGGGTTCTTCCCTTCTTCCAATCTAGTTTTTATATACTCTTCCATTTACACTCCAATTATATTCTTAATTTGTTCAATTACATCTGACAATATTTCTTGATCATTAGCTTCAACATTAACTCTTAGTTTCTCTTCTGTATTTGAACCCCTAATATTAAACCAGTAATCATCAGCAAAATAAGTTAATCCGTCAAGCTTATCAAATGAGCCCCCAAAAGACGACTCAATACTGTTTAAGCTATCTATCACATCCTCAACTTCAAAATTTATCTCTCCAGATGATGGGCGGAACTTGTAATCAAGAAGTAAATCAGAAGATTTATTTCCTTTACTAGACAATATTTCAAGAAAAACTAGTAAAGTCAGAATTGCAGAATCTGCATAATAATTTTCCTTATAGTAAAAATGTGCACTATGCTCTCCTCCAAAATCAGCTTCTTCCTTATGCATAATTTCCTTAATGTAAGAATGCCCTACCTTGGAGCGAATCATCGTAACCCCTCGGTTTAATAAATAATTTACTACTGAGGGAGAGACACTTACGTTATGTACAACTTTCAAATTTTTATTCTTACGATACAACCAATCAGAAATAATTGCCGTCATCATGCTACCCGTAATAATATTTCCCTTGTCGTCTAGGAAAACTGCTCTATCAGCATCTCCATCAAAAGCTACACCAAAATCTAATTTATTTGTAAGTACAAAATCTACAAGATCTTCTAAGTTCTCTTTGCTTGATGGGTCTGGTGGGTGGTGGGGAAAGTTTCCATCTGGTTCTAAATATATACCTGAATATTCTATACCCAAGTTTTCAAGAATTTCTGGAATAAACGCACCAGCAACTCCACTGCCTCCATCCAACCCAATTTTTAGATCTGTGTTTATTTCTTTGAAATTTACAATGGACTTTATATGTTTAAGATAATCCTCAAAAATATCCTCCTTAGAAATAGAAGTTGATTCTTTATATTTATTTGAGAGACTTACAAGTTCTTTTATCTCTTCTAATCCGCTCTCTATGCCAATTGGTTTTGCACCAGCCTTACATAACTTAAAACCATTCCAGTTCTTCGGATTATGAGATGCCGTAATCATAGCCCCGGGCATATTTAATAGTCCTGACATTGTATAAACGACATCCGTTGGAACTAGGCCTATGTATTTTATTTTTTTTCCATTTGACATAATGCCTGAAGAGAAAGCATTGAATAAGCTCTCTGAAGATAGCCGAGCATCATGCCCTATAACAAATGTATCGTCGTTTATATATTTACTTAATGCATAGCCAATATCAAAAGACAATTGTTCATCAATCTCGTTCGGATATATGCCTCTAATATCATATGCTTTAAATAAAGAATCTAGTTTATCTCTCATGAAATACCCATTATTGTATAGTCTATGACTACCCATTATACTTCAGAAAATTTCTCAATAGTTATACCTATTTATAATGAAGAAGAAATTCTAGAGAGTTCATTTAATGAAATAGCTTCTATTTGTGAAAAAACACGAATTAAATATGAAATAATTCTTGTAGAAAATGGTTCAACTGACAAAACTAAAGAAATTGCTTCGAAATTAACAAATACTAATTCAAAAACAAAAGTAATTAATTTAACTAATCCAAATTATGGAAATGCATTAAAGCAGGGTTTTTTAGCCTCGAAAAATGATCTGATAGTCTCTTTTGACATAGATTATTTTTCTGAATCCTTTCTTAACGAAGCCTTATTTCTAGAAAGAGAATTTACAGCACTCACAGCTTCAAAAAGAATGTCAGCATCAAAGGACGATAGGAAAATAGTAAGAAAGCTTGCGACTAAATTATTCGTTTTAATTTTGAAAACATTATTTAGCACTAATTTATCAGATACCCATGGAATGAAGGCAATAAGACGAGTTGGTGTGGTAGAACATATTGGAAAAGTAGTATCGACTCAAGATTTATTTGATACAGAGCTTCTTCTCAGAATAGAGAGGTCAAACCAACTAATTAAAGAGGTACCAGCAAATGTAAACGAGATAAGACCTAGTGTTTCATTAATATTTACTAGGATTCCAAGAACTTTATTTTCACTAATGAGATTGAGATTTTACTTATCTAAAGAAGGTTTAAAAACAAAAACTTTATAAATTACATATTTTAGTGGGAGTATCGAACCGTGTATAAGTATAGTAACAATCAAAAAGTCTCTCTGGTTTTGCTGAACTGCTGTATTGAAAAGATTAATTACATACCATACTGCAAGAGGGGCAAAGAGGCTAATTAAAGTAACTGAAAAGAAATTTCTAAACTCTTTGAATGTTCCATATAGGGATTCAAAATTAAAAACAATCTTCCTTGTTAAAAGATATGCCACTACAACCCCTATTGAAAACTGGAAGGTATTAGATAGGTAAGTCCTAAGAGGGAAAGGAACCATAACTAAAAGATAAAATTGAAAAAGATTAATCAAAAAAATTCCAAATAGAAAATTAATCACTCCCACAATATAAGTCCTAAAAAGCTCTTCCGATGAGAAATTCTTGAATTGGAATGGGATAAGTTTCTTAATTTTATTAATCATTCTTTACCATCCTAATATTCTTCTTATTCAAAAATATACTAATAGAGATAAGTAGAATAGATAGAATTAATGAAACCAACTCTATAGTATCTCTCTTAAATTCCAACTCAACATAATTAGTTGAAGGGACAATGAGCATAAATGAAGGATCTATCCTGTAGGGGCCGTAACCAGAATTAAGCTCCCAGTTTGGGAAATAAGATATTTTCACTATGTGTGGTCTGCCAACAAATTCTGTTTCAAAACTTATCTTATTATCACTTATGACTACATTAGATATCCCTTCCTGGTCAATTGTTTTGGTTATGGTTGTATTCAAATTGCTAAATATATCCTTTTCAGAAGGAGGAATTTCAACAAAGTGTTTGCTTGGCTGAAGATTGTAGAAATTATTAATCGAATATTCATAAAATCTACTTTCCCTTTCCCTGAACAATGAAGAGAGGACTCTTCTTGAAGTATTCTCTAAAAATATAACTTCAATCTCTCTTTGGAGAGGAACTATTTTATAAGACTCTTTTACCCCAAAAATCCCAAACCTGTTTACCTTATTTATATATATCAAATCTTTACTCTTTATTGCCTCTTCAAATAGTTTTTCACTATTAGTAATGTAATAATCTACTCCGAGCTCCTTTAGGTAATGAATTCCTCTCTCAAAATCTCCATTGAAATACCTAAGTCCCCCAACCGGGTTTGAAGGCTTCTCTGACAAGCTTGAAACAGAAATGAAATGAAATGGAGTTGTAATACTTGAATCGAAATATAATCCCTCCATACTTGAATGATCCGTATACATTGGAAGAGTCATTAAAACCATCGGAGTTCCATATTCATTAAGATCAGGGTTAGCTTCCCAAGTTATCCTGCCCGGAGGTAAATTATTTAATTCTTCATATAATGATGAGATATCACTCCAATTCTGCTTGCCTTCATATCCAGTAAAATTCCAATTAATCCAGTTCGGTAAAAAAGAAAGGCTGGCAAAGACACCGGTAAATAATACGAGTCCAATTAGAGACTGGGTATCTTTTGTGAGAAATAGAAAGATAAACAGGAGGAAAAGAATTCCTAATAGAACATATGTAGTAAATTCATATTTTTTTCCCCAGGAATTAAAAAAGGAATACCCCAGGGGGAAAAAAGAGAATGAGAGAAGAGTCAAAATTCGATTTATATAAAGCCCTGAAGAGGCAATCTTTCTAAGTATAATTTTAAATGCAAGACCAAAGAGAACAACTGTACCTAAATTAAATAAAGGAACTAGCCTTCCATTCCATAATGCGCCAGGGGGTATAACAAAAAAAAGAAACGCATTTGCAGCAACCATATAAAAGCCTATATGTAAAATTACTTTTTCATTAAACATCTCTCGAAAAAAAATAATAAAGAATACGGAAGAGAATACTATTAATGGCATCATGTCATCTTTAATTAGATCACTAGTTCTTGTAAATGGCGTATAAGCCATATCTGTTGTATAGCCCAATTTAGTCAACATTGGGATAAGCCATAAAACAGAAAGGCCTAAAAATACATTAATGAATTTAATTTTATTGATTAATTCAGTTTTTATATAAATTAACTTGTAGAACGTAATTATAGAGAAGAAAATAAACGGAATGAGGTGGCTTAATATACATAAAGCAAATAAGATTGCTGAAGATATGAACTTTCTTCTGGTTACCTCCTTCGCTAGGCTGTTATATGCGAGCATTCCAAAAGCTACAGAATAAGTGAACGAATATTGACCAGCTAATGTAGATGCTAAATTGCCTCCATAAATAGTAAATGATTCTGTAAGTACAAAGAGGACCCCGCAGACAAATCCAGGTAAACTAAACATTTCATTATCATCTCTGAAAAGTTTATCAAAAGCATAAACTACTCCTAGAACACTACCGATCACCATTAATTTGAATGAAATACCAAATGGTAGGATAGTAGATAAGGCTGAAACAACTAACGGTGGGAAAGGGAAATAAAAATAATACAATGGAATTCCAGCAAACCACATATTGGACCAACCCATAAGTTTCAAATTAGGAAAAAAGTTTTTTGCAAAATAATCAACTGCAGCAACATGTGCACCCATGTCTCCACCTGTTGGCATATTATCTGTGAAAACAAGGTCTATTCTAAGAAGAAAGATTACCGCTAGATAAAATAAATATTTTACGTAGGTCTTATCTATTTTGAATTCCTTACTTTGCATTGTTCTCAATATTTTTCCCTAAGTATTTAGACTTCCTTATTCCATCCTCAGACCACTCAGCATACCAATAAGGGCCGTGGGGACATGATTGGCAAGATTCCTTACCACATTTTATATTCTTTTTTCGATAAGAAACCTTCTTCTTGTCTACATTTTCATTTAGCTTATTATCAATAAGAAACTGCAGCCTTCGTAAATCAGATTCCGAAAGCTCTCCTAATATCTCTAATAGTTCTTTATCTACCATTAATAAAATGGTACTTGATATGAATAATCTTTTTTAGTTTCTTAATATAGATTTAATGAAAAAAGTTGTAATTTTATGTGGTGGTATTGGTGGAGCCAAATTAGTAAAAGGCTTCTACAACAATACTGACATCGATTTAACCGTAATTGTCAATACTGGTGATGATGCATTTATACATGGAGTATGTTTATCACCGGACATAGATTCAGTAATCTATGCATTAGCTGAGATTGAAGGTGAGCAAGGGTGGGGGCGAAAAGGAGATTCTTTTACTGCTAACAAAATTTTCTCAGAATTAATCGGAGGTTTTGAATTCAAGTTAGGAGATATGGACCTTGGTCTTAATCTATATAGAACCGAAATGATTAAAAAAGGGAAAACCCTCACAGAAATAACGCATTTAATATCTAAGCACTTTGGTCTTAAAGAAAATATATACCCTATGAGTAATGATCCTGTGCAAACCAAAATACTTACTAACGATGAAAGATTACTTGATTTTCAAGATTATTTTGTATTAGAAAAAGCTGTTCCGAAGATTAAAGAAGTATTTTATACAGGTTCTGCTGAAGCAACTGTAAACAATGAAGTCGTAAAGATTATTAAAGATAGCGATTTGATTGTTATTGCTCCATCAAATCCGATTCTTTCCATACAACCTATTTTGTCTATAGATAAATACTCAGAGGCAATAAAAAACCACAAGAAGGTTATTTTAGTTAGCCCATTTATAGGAAGTAAAACAATAAAAGGGCCAGCAGCACATAATTTTTTAGATTTAGGATTTGTACCAGATGTCTGTGGTCTAGAGAATTATTATAAAGGTATTGTTGATAAAATTATTATAAATTATGGTGACAGAAAAAAGGTTAACTCTGTAGAAATATTGGAAACAAATACAATAATGAGCACTAAAGAAAATTCTATCGATTTAGCTAATTATATTTTAGATCAATGAATCCGATTGAGATAACTCCGCTTATAGGTTTTCCAGAGGTTAAGGAGGGAGATGATTTAGGGCATCTAATCGTTGACACATGCTCAAAGCAGAAATTAGATATAATTGATGGCTCTATTCTTGTTGTCGCGCAAAAGATAGTTTCGAAAGCTGAAGGACAATTGGTCAAACTGGCTAATGAAGAAGATTACCTACAACTCCTAGAGAAAGAAGCAAAGAAAATTATACGCAAACGAGGAAATACAATAATTGCAGAAACTCAGCATGGTTTTATTTGTGCAAACGCGGGTATTGATAGATCGAATATAAAAAAAGGGCATGCACTCCTTCTCCCTGAAGATCCAGATAAATCTGCAGAGAAGATTCGTAAGTATATAGAAAATAAATTAGGCCTACATTTAGGAGTAATAATTTCTGATACATTTGGGCGTGTATGGAGAAATGGACAAATTAATTTAGCAATAGGAGTATCCGGAATAGGTCCTATAAAAAGCTATATAGGAGAAAAAGACACATTTGAAAATGAACTAAATGTTACGGAAATTGCAGTAGTCGACGAGTTATCCTCTGCCGCAGAATTAGTAATGGGTAAAACTGAAAGAATTCCCGTTGCATTAATTAATAACTATAAATTTAATAAATCGGAAGAAAAGATTGATAAGATAATTAGAAAACAATCAGATGATTATTTTCTTTAATTCTTTACCCAGCTAATTACCTCTGAAATCCCTTCAGAAATAAGTGTTTCTGAATACCAACCAATTGTTTCTTTTGCAAGAGAAGAATCTAAGACGCTCCTTAACAACTCTCCTTCTCTAGCTTCTTCAAAATTAATTTCACATTTATTACTTATAGCTTGTTCAATTAGAGCAACTAGTTCAAGGACACTTGTCTCGATGCCTGAACCAATGTTCAAATTATGGTTTCCCTCCGACAACAAACATTTGTGTATAGCACTCACAACATCTTCTACAAAAACAAAATCTCTAGTCTGTTTACCAGTCCCATAAACTGTTGGATTGTTTCCATCAATCATTTTTCTGGTGAAAATTGAGATTACCCCGGCCTCACCATGAGGGTCTTGTCTTGGTCCATAAACATTAGCAAGATTTAATATCGAATACTTAATTGATGTACCATTAAAAGATTGTTCTATTAGCATATTTAATCTTTTCTTAGAGCTGCCGTAAGGTGAAGCTGGCTCAGATCCAAAATCATCTTCTTTTGTTGGGATATTTTTTGGATCTCCATAAATTGTGCCACCTGAAGAAGTAAAAAGAAACCTAGTACAATTGGTCTCTTTTATTGCATCAATTAGTTTGAGAGGTTGATTGATATTATATTCTTCATCAAGATTAGGGTTGTCTACAGAAACTGTTACTGAAGATTGTGCTGCTAAATGAAAACAATAATCTGGGTTGAATTTCTTTATTTCTGAAAGGGCTTCATCTGAACCAATTTCTTTTTCTATAAAGACTAGGCTGCCTAAATCATCTAAATTTTCTTTTTTCCCAGTGATCAAGTTGTCAACAACGAGAACTTCGTGATTTTCTCTAAGTAAACTGCCTACAAGATGACTACCAATAAAACCTGCTCCTCCGGTTACAAGAGATTTCATTTTTGACATTTATCTAAGATTAACAATAAATTTCATCTTCAATTATAGAATTTGGTTCTAATTTAATATTAGGGCCAATAATTGAATTAATTACTGTTGTATTTTCTTCAATAATGCAATCTTGCATAACAACTGAATTTTCTATCTTTGCTGATTCATGAACAAAAGAGCTGGTATGAATCCAGAAATCGTCTCCCGAGCAACTTGCTTCAATGAATGACTCCCTCGTTCCAACATCAGAAATATCACCTTTTAATGAGCAATTAAGGAGCGCATTTTTGTTTGCTAAAAATGGAAATACCTCTCTTTCAAATGACACTGCTTTCTCAATTAATCCTGGGTTGTCTTCTTTAGCTTTGTCATGATATTTAGTTAAATCATGCGATTGTAAGTAATATAGGCCAACACTTATATTGTTTCCCAAAGATGTTTTATTTATTGGCTTCTCAATAAATCCGCTAATTTGACCCGCTTCATTAAATGAAACAAGGCCAAATCTGCTTGGATCTTCTACATTAATTGTGCTCAAAACAGATTTGTCAGAAGAAGATATGAATTCAAGAAAATAATCCAAATTTAAATTAAATAAAAGATCACCATTTACACATATAAAATTTTCTGGGAAGAGTTCAATATTGTTTAATATAAATCCTGCAGTGTCGTACTTTACGTCTTCATAGAAAATTTCCACAATATAATCTGATTTATTTCTATAATCTTCCCAGTACTCCCTATGTCTCTCTGCTGCAACAAATATATATTCATTCAGACCAACATCAGAAAACTTTTGAAGCATATGATCAATAATTGAAACACCTCTTATAGAGAGCAATGCTTTTGGGCCCTCCTTAGACAATGGATGAAGCCTAGTTGCTTCACCTCCTACAAGAAATATAGTTTTAAATTCACTCATGACTAGATACATTCTCTAAGAAATCAAATAAACTTTGAGAGGTCAAAGAACCATATAAGGTTTCATCCCAAAGATTGCTTGCAAATACTTCAGAGTGATACCTCTCACAATTCCTTACAAACTTATCCTTTAGTAGGGGGATTGCTTCATCGCGCCTTGCTGGATGCCCAATCGGATAGAGAATTTCTTTTTTTTCCGAATGAGTTCCATCCTTATATTCAAAATAAACTTTGTTAGGTATATACCTCTTTTCGATATCATAATAATCTTTTGTATATTGTTTATTTTCAATTGTTTTGAACCTCTTTCTTAAAGATTCAACCTCGTGAATCTTCTCATAAGAATCTTGGTAAGAAGAGGTTGTAAGCTCCCCGTCAAGGAGTGCAACTGACGTCATATACTCTAAAGAATGATCTCTTGCAGAAGGGTTATCTAGTGGTCCTGATTTGCTTATAATCCTCAAAGCTGGTTCATGAGTCTCAATAATTATAGATTTTATGTCATCAAACCTATCCATAAAGATAGGGTGGAGAGATATTGCAGCTTCAACAGCAGATTGTCCGTGAAATTCTGCTGGATAAGCAACTTTGTATAGTATATTCCTTACCACCCAGTCATCTAGATCTTTTCCTAGCACAATACTCTCCCCGTCCAAGAAAACTTTTTCAAAACCCCATACTTCATCAGTTTGCACTGAAGAATAATTTGAGTCATTATATGAACTAACTTGTGCTAACCATAAACCTCTAGATGTTGCATCTCCTGCTGCCCAACTTTTTCGCCTCCCTATATTTGGTTCATGACGATATGCTCTAAGGTTAAGACCGTCACTCAGGACATTATTTATAGTTCTGGAAATAGAGGTTTTACTAGAATTATTGATTAATAAAGAAGAATATGCTGCTGTGGCTAGTTTTACATAGAATACATGATCATATCCTTTTTCAT
>Ga0310344_10003499_pt1 | contig 11675 bp, 12 predicted proteins | sample HC15DNA20200_MG_FD_203801 | JGI IMG/M metagenome (GOLD analysis project Ga0310344, IMG submission 203801) | Marine microbial communities from station ALOHA, North Pacific Subtropical Gyre - HC15-DNA-20-200_MG | ecosystem: Environmental > Aquatic > Marine > Oceanic | place: Pacific Ocean: North... | reverse complement strand
GTATGTTAAGCAGCAACCATTTACCCCTATTTCGATCAGGCATTGACGCAATAAAATAGGAGCCAATCAATGCACCAATACCAGAGACACTCAGTAGTAACCCTTGCCTTGCGGCAGAGCTAGATAGTGTTTCAAAAAATCCTCCTACTAAAGGCACAGACCCTATAGCAGAAAGCTTGAAGCCGATTAAACCATCCGATATATATGCTGGTAAAAATATTCCTTCAGCTGAGAGTGTTTTACCCATTTCAACCATTAAAATAGTATCTGTAAACGCGGGCAACAAAAACATATATGGCATCGAAAAAACAAACGACATCAATGTAAAGACTAAAAGAGAGTAAATTGCTTTATTCGAGTAAATATAGCGTACTCCCTCCCCTATCTCAGACAATACTCCAGTGCCTTTTATACTAACACCGCCAGAAACTGGCAATTTTACTAGAAAAAACGCCCCATACATATATAAAACTGACATGACAAAATACACACCTTCTATACTCCACAAAGCTATTAGAAACCCTGCCAACGCGGGTCCTATAAGGCGGAATAAGTTCATTGCAGCACCATTCAAAGTTACAGCATTAGTTATAAGCCTAGGGCCAACAAGTTCAGGGATAATTGCCTGCCTTGCCGGCATCATTAAACTCATCACAACACCTTGTAAGAAAGAAGCAGCCATTAAGTGCACCCATGTTACCGACCCAAAAACGATAGAAAAACCAACCATCATTGTTACTAGAGCAGATGCTATATGTCCCGCTATTAGAACTTTTTTCTTAGAAATATTATCAGCTAAAACTCCTCCAAATAGTGAAAGGAATAACATTGGGACTGCATTTGCTAGCGCTAAAACTCCAAGTAAAGTTATGTTGTGAGTTAATTCATAGACAAACCAGGACCGAGCAACCATCTGCATATTCATTGCAGCCATTTGACCTAATATTACGATGTAATAGGTCCGAAAAGACGGAACAGAAAGCGAAGCCAATGTTGATACACGAGACCCACCATCAGAAGAATTAGAAATCGAATCGCCATCAGGACTCTCAACAGGTTCACTCTCTTCTATTCCAGATTTCTCAGTATCTAATCGGCTCAATATATCTCCTACTCCGCTCGTCTTATTGCGGTAATTAGCGCTCTCAACCCAACTAAAGAATCTTCAATTTCATCCTTGTTTAATTCGCTAAGCCTGTTATCCCACCAACTCTTGCGAGAATAAAGCAGGCTCCCAACTAGTTCTTGACCTTTTTTAGACAATTCACAAGATACAGACCTTCGATCATCGGTCCCCGTTTTACGGACAACAAGATCTTTCTCTACTAATCTATCAACAAGACCAGTAATATTAGGCAAAGATACCCCTAAAAGCGAGGCTATAACACTCATACGGGAAACACCATTCCGGTGAAGGGCGAACATAACTCTCACCTGAGGCATGGTCAAATCGACATCCATCCATTCTTCCGATATCCGAGATCGTAGTTGATGAAACAGACTGTCCAGCAAGTGATAAAGTTCACTAGGGGGTTTAGTTTTAACTATATTAGACTTATCAGTACTATTATTTAACATCAGCCTATTTATGATACAAAGTAATTAACATTATGTAAATATTTAACTTCATCTAAACTATTATACCTAGGTACAATTCTCTAATCTCTGCGATCAATCGCTCCAGATCTGGTAGTATTAAACTTGGTATTTCAATTTTGAGGGAGAGTTTATGTCAGTGGAACAGACTTTAATACTTGTTAAGCCAGATGGCGTTCAAAGAGGTTTGACGGGTGAGATAATAAACCGGTTGGAAAAAAGAGGGCTACAAATAGTAGGAGCAAAACTGATTCACCCAACGAGAGCAATAGCAGAAGAACATTACCGAGAGCATGTTGGTAAACCCTTTTACGAGGGTCTAATTGAATTTATCACTTCAGGACCAGTCCTTGCGATGGTAATTCAAGGAGAAAGAGCAATCACCATATCGAGACAGACCATGGGGTCGACTGATCCCGCAGAGGCGGCCCCTGGAACAATAAGAGGAGACCTTGGTTTAACGGTTGGCCGAAACCTGGTCCATGGTTCAGACTCTGCAAAAAGGGGTACCGAAGAGATAAAAATATGGTTTGATCAGTCGGAGATAATTAGCTTTGAGCAAACCTTGCATCCTTGGATCATTGAATCCTAACCAAATTCTTTGCATCCCTCCAGATGCGTTCTAAATCGTAATAGTTTCGACCTGTAGGAGAAAATATATGGACAATAACGTCGCTGTAGTCCATCAAAATCCACCCAGACTGGGCATCGCCTTCCGAACGAAGCAACTCTCTTTTATCTTTAAAAATATTTTTATCGATGGCTTCTCTAATGGAATTTATTTGGCGGTCCGAACTAGCGGAAAGCAAAATAAAAGCGTCAGCATAAGAGCATACTTCTCTAACATCCAGCAAAAGTATATCGTGCGCTTGAAGATCCTCCGCTACATCAATAATCTCTCTTGCTATTTCAAAAGGTTTTACAGAACCATCATCCATGTTAGTTTTATCATCTACCATGTGCTTTATTTTATTGCACTAAATAATCAGCTTCAATACAAATCAAAGTTCAATTAGGAGTTAAATAATGTCATTAGCAATAATATTGGCGGGAATTGCCTTACTTATCGGAGGTTTGGCTGATTTACTGTACAGAGTAGCACAGGATCGAGGTATTGATTCGGGAGTATTTGTATTTTGGCAATCAATCATTTTCTCTGCAATTTTATGGGTCTATGCGATAGCTTCTGGTGATATTTCAAAATTAGATGCTTTTACCTGGATAGTCGGTTTGCCAGCAGGAGCTCTAGGTTATATGGGATTGACCTTATTTATAATTAGTGTGAAAACCGGTGACGTTAGTGTAAATGCGCCAATATTTAGATTGAATTTTGTTATAACTAGCGCAGGAGCGATGCTTCTATTAGGGGAATCAGTTGTATGGGCAAAGCTACTTGGGATTACGTTTGCTCTACTAAGTGTAATATCTTTTGCTGGTATTAAATCGTTTAATTTTAGTAGTAAACAAGCATCATCCCTCGCTCTTGTTTCAATAGGATCCATTATTTTTGGTGTGGTAGGCATATTGATCAAATATGCTCTGAATAACGACGCTGAGCCTATACCATTATTGATGACTCAAACTATCGCTTTCCAGATAGCAGCAACTATTTACGTCGTGTACGCCAAAAAATGGAAACCCAACAAAGCAACGAGGCTGTACTCTCCTTGGATCGCAATATTACAGCTAATATGGGCTTCTTTAACGTTAACAGCGTTATCATTCGGTGAGGCTAGTATCATTTACCCTATAGTCCAGCTAAGTTTCGTTATAACAGCAATACTCGGGATCATTCTTTTACACGAAGACCTTACAAAGGGTAAAGGGATAGGAATAGTATTAGCTTTAGGGGCAGTAGGGGCACTTGCTATCGCCTAACAGGACATCTGATAAAGAACCACTGAATCGCTGTGATAATTGATAGTCAAACTTATTGGCATTTAACTATTTTTCGAGTATGCTGATGCCCATCATGAAAACAAAAAGTCGCGTCGTAGTCGCTATGAGCGGAGGAGTTGATTCGTCCGTAGCAGCTTATTTATTAAAAAAACAAGGTTATGAAGTAATCGGTGTCACTATGAGACTTTGGAGTGCAGAAGTTGAAATGGCTTCGAAACATAATCGCCAATGCTGCTCTATAGAAGATACCCAAGATGCAAAAAGAGTCTGCCAAATCCTAGAAATTCCTCATTATGTACTAAATTTTGAAAAAGAATTTCAGAAACATGTTATGGGTTATTTCATCCAGGAATACAAACAAGGGAGAACCCCACACCCCTGTATCGCCTGCAACGATAAAATAAAATTTGCATTCTTTTTAGATAGAGCAATGACTTTAGATGCAGATTTTATAGCAACCGGTCATTATGCAAAACTCATTAAAAAAGGAGAAGAGTTTCATTTAGAAAGGGCCGTCGATAAAGCAAAAGATCAAACTTATGTTTTATACGGTTTATCTCAAAAGGATTTAAAAAGATCACTATTTCCTATTGGAGATCTGCCAAAAGAAGAAGTACGGATCATAGCAAAGGAACTAGAATTACCTGTTGCTGACAAGCCAGACTCCCAGGAAATTTGTTTCGTACCTAACGGTGATTATCGCGAGTTCCTTATAGATAAAATTGAGTTCACAACTGGGCCAATAATAGATCTAGATGGTAATACCATTGGTAGCCATAATGGAACTGCGGGCTATACAATTGGCCAACGTAAAGGCCTACCATCAAGTAATACTGGTAAACGGCAATTTGTTGTAAATATAGATGCAGAATCTAACACGATAGTTGTAGGCGACCAGGAAAGCCTCTTTTCTACAGGTCTCTCAGCATCTGACTCCAATTTCATTACTGAAAACATGGTTGAGGTACTAAAGAAAAACCCTGACGTAACCGCAAAACTTCGTTACCAAGCACCTATGATAAAAGCAAAATTTATACCTGGTGAGAATGATTCCTCGTTTGCCCTAGAGTTTGATTCTCCACAAAGAGCCGTTACACCTGGCCAAGCAGTAGTACTTTATCAAAACGATGTATTAGTAGGTGGGGGTAAGATTGATCAGGGTACACAAACTGATTCTGACGAAACATCCCGAAATAGGATAGAATTAGCGGCGGGGGAAAAATAGATGTCCATTATCGCAATCACTTTAGCGACTAGAAATTGGCTAAAAAAGAAAAATTTAGATACGAGTGGGGCTTACTATAACGGTGATTCCCAAGGATACATATCCACGGATTTCCTATATGGAGCGATCGAGGCGGCAGAGCAAACTATTTTACAATCAATAGAAACTTTCTCTGAGAAAGAGATGCTTTGGAGACCGTACCCTGAAACACCTTCTACTGGCTTCTTGATATGGCATGTCGCGCGAGTTCAAGACGTTTTAATACACAAGTATATTCTTGAACAACCTGAGATATGGTCAAGTCAAGGATGGGCACAACAATTCGGACTCCCTTTAGACGAGACAGGCCAAGACTACACCGGCGAACAAATTTCACATTTCGAAGAACCACCTAAATCAGAATTGGTTGAATATTTGAAGGCAACTTTCCGAGCAGCACTTCGCTCAGTTGAGCAGTTGGGTGCCGATCAAAATAACCTTTCAAACGAAAAAATGATGCAAAGCATGCGCTACCTGATAATTTTGAACACCCATGTCAACCTCCATGCAGGTTCAATCAATTACATTAGAGAAGTTTTAGCAGCATCAAGGGAGACTCCTGAAGTCCCATACGAAGCATCTTAAACTCAATAATAATGCCTAATAATCCAACGGAAAAACCCACTTTAGCATATGAGCTAAAATTAGCGAGGCTAGGAGCAAATAATATTGCAGGGGTTGATGAGGCAGGAAGAGGATCCCTAGCAGGGCCAGTTGCTGCGGCAGCTGTCATACTACCTGATGACCCGCTTCCTTGGTTTGAACAGGTCAATGATAGTAAGTTGCTTACAAGCAGAACAAGAGAAAAGTTATACAAAGAAATCATTCAAGATGCCCGTGTCGGACTAGCCATGGTTCCATCAACAACTATTGATCAAATAGGGATCGTAAAAGCTACGGAAAAAGCGATGCTAGATGCGATTTCTGTACTAGCCCTAAATGTAGATGGTCTTTTAATTGATGCCATGGAACTTCCCAAAGCTGCTATTCAACACAAATTATCAATAGTCCGGGGAGATCAACTATCTATCTCAATAGCTAGCGCATCCATAGTCGCAAAGGTAGCAAGGGATTCGTTGATGAGAGATTTAGATGGACAATTTCCAGGATATGGTTGGGTACGAAATAAAGGTTACGGGACGGATGGACACCAAAAAGCTCTATCTAAACTGGGCCCAAGCCCGCTCCATCGACGTAGTTTCCTTTCAAACCTTAATTTGTCTTAAACTTGACACTGAATGCCAGCGTGATTACTATATCCCAACACGGATAGGTGGTAGGGAAATCGAGGACCCAATATCTTTTGAATAATAAATTTACGTTTAACACCGAGATGGTAGTGAATAAACTCCAGACTATTAATTTAAGCAAAATTGCGGTAAGCAAGATTGTCTATTCGGGAATACCGTTATCGATTGATTCAAAGAGACTAAAGTGAATCCTTTATTTACTAATACGTGTACTCACATTAATGCATATATTCCACTGCATATTGTCTCAATTTATGGTCCTGAAACCACTTAGATACTTGATCTTTAATAAGGAAACTATACATTGATCGCACTATCCACCCTGCTCTACTCAGTCGAATTATTTATCGTATTTATCTTAGTATTAGGACTATCTGCGGCAGAAACAGCTTTTTCAATCGTAAAAGGAGACAATCTTGAGCGATTAGTACAACGACGATCAGCTGGTGCACGTAGACTGGAATCACTCCAAGAGAAAAACACTTCGGTATTGATATCTCTATTGATGACGAAAACGATATTGATCGTATCCTTTATTGTTATAAGTATAGATTTTGGTAAAACAGTATATGACGGTGCTTGGGCAGAGCTTATATCTGCAGCAGCGGGCTTAGTAATCGTGCTAGTAACACAAACCATTGGCCAACTCTGGGGAACAAATAGCCCCGAAACGATTGCACTAAGATTTACTGGACCCGTCTCAGCATTAACTAAAGCACTATCGCCTATAGTAAAGATTGTGACCTCTCTCGCAATTCCCCCTATAACAAAATTATTGAGGAAAACATCGGACACCAATGGTAATGGAAATGAAATTCCAAACCTTGAAAGCGTGGAAACACTAGGAACAGACACTGAGTCTTCAAGAAACACAGAAGACAATGAGCTGGGCCGCCAAATCATGAGGGGCGCCTTACGACTCGAATCAATGTCAGTTAAGGAAATCATGGTTCCTCGTCCAGACATAATAAGTATAGCAACGGACAAAACTGTGCGAGAAGGAATAGATGTTGTGCTAAATGCAGGTTACAGCCGTATACCCTTATATCATGAAACACTAGATAATATACGAGGAGTCGTGTACGCAAAAGATCTGCTTGCAGTATCCCAAAAAGAGCCAGCAGCAAATCTAGTAAGCGTTGCGCGATCTGCACTACTTATACCTGAAACAAAAAAATTAGGTTCACTACTTCGTGAATTCCAGGAAAAAAGAATACAAATAGCACTAGTCATCGACGAATATGGAAGCTTATCTGGGTTAGTCACTAATGAAGATCTATTAGAAGAAATAGTAGGCGATATAGAAGATGAATTCACAGTAGCAGAACCTATCATTGAACAAATCAATGAAGATACAGCAATAATAGATGCGAGGGCGCCTTTACAATACGTCAATGATCTATTTAAAGTCGATCTTGAAGCAGAAGGATCAGCTACCTTAGGTGGACTGATTTATGATAGGTTAGCCAGAATGCCTCACCCCGGAGATATAGTGGAGGATGAACAAGTTCGAATACGGGTACTAACAACCTCAGGGCGTAGAATAAGAAGAGTAAGAGTTAACCGGCTAAATACCGAACAAAATGGAAGTCCAAGCGGCCAATAACAATAGACATTCTGTAGTATATTTTATCTAGAGCTAATAAATATCCAATTAGTCGAGGATAAGCTTTTAATTAGGACCATATGAATAGCAGTTTAGCTATAAATTATCCCTAAGATAGAACAACATATTCTGATGGTCCCTGATCGAAAAGTCAGCAAGGGTTAGTCCAAAATAACAACATAGAACGTGATAATAACCCCTAAAAAATAAACAACTAACTGAATAAAATAAAAGAACCCCCCCGAAAGGGGGTTCTTTTATTTGAATTTTCCCTTAGATTATGTAATCTATTCGCCGGTTATAGGATCCGGTAAGAGAGTAGCTTTCACATGTAAAGCAGTTGTTGCAGAAGCTCCATCACGAGCGCCTGTTGCTTTAAGTGTATACACTCCAACACCAAGTCCAGATGGAATCGCTGGGCTACCAGCAGAACCTAGAGTTTCCTCTACAGCTCCTGATCCATTGGTCGTAGCACTGCCTACCGTATAATCACCGCCAGGACCATCAGCTTCAACTATAGTCACTGTAATCGTATCTTTACGGGCAAATCCCGCCAAAGTTACTTTCAAGGTTTCTTGACCAGCAACATTTCTAACTGTAGATACAGCTATTGAAGAAGACCTAGCAGCATTACCGTCAGCGCCTTTTCTACCATCTGATCCATCTGACCCGTCCGCGCCTGCCGGTCCTGCTGGACCTGTTGCGCCTGCCGGACCCGCTGGACCCGCTGCACCTGCTGCTCCTGCTGCACCTGCTGCACCTGCCGGGCCTGCTTCACCAGCAGGGCCTGCACACGCAGAGATTAACAGCATTCCTATTAAAGATAGTATAACTAGGGGGTAAATCGCTTTCCCTTTGAACACGACTGTTCCTCCTTCTAGGAGATTGAGATTTATAAACGGAAATCTATTCCGATTAACCACATATGTGGTCCAATACGGTCATGATAGGCAATCTATGTTAGGTGTGTCAAGTAATTTGACATAGGAAATCTTTTAAATGTGCTTAATATTAATCAAACAGTACCAACCACTGCTATAATAACAATCCGAGATGCTAGCGTCTTTTTGGAGAGGTGGCCGAGCGGTTTAAGGCGTCGCTCTCGAAAAGCGGAGTCTCCTTATGGGGGACCGTGGGTTCGAATCCCACCCTCTCCGCGGAGAGATGCTGGAGTGGCTGAACAGGCACGCCTGGAAAGCGTGTAGAGTCTGTAAGGGCTCTCGCGGGTTCGAATCCCGCTCTCTCCGCCAGTTTATCAGTCATGAGGAATGTGCTTATGGATATATCAATCGTTGTTATTATTGCAATAGTTATATTTATTTTAACGGTATTATATTTAGGCTGGGCATCCAAATTTAAAACCAAACGTAAAGAGGAATACGAGGAAATTATAGAGACCATTATTAAAGAACAGTTAGGAACCGCTTTCCCTGATGCGATCAATAAATCTTCTGATTATTTGATCAAATTAAACCAACAGCATATGCAATCCTTAACAAAAGATTTTGAAGACAAAAGAACCCAAATTGAAAAAAGTATGGAAAGAATCTTCGGCAGTCTTCAGAATTTGACAACATCTACTGGAGAATTGGGCAGCAAGATTACTACTGAGATAAAAAACGTTGGGGAACAAACAAGTGAATTGAGAAACACTACAGCCCATCTTAATAATTTGCTCGATAATAATCCTAAAAGAGGTCAATGGGGTGAGAGAGTTACAGAAGATATACTACGATCATTGGGTTTTGTAGAAGGCATAGGATATCAAAAGCAACAGAGCCATCATGGAGAAGATGGTGGAACAAGACCAGACTATGAATTCCCTTTACCTGGTGGCCTCAAAGTATATATGGACGTCAAATTTCCATTTACAGCGTACGAAGAGTACTTCAATGAAGAATCGACCCCAAAAAAAGAAGAGCATAGAAAACGTTTTCTACAAGATGTAGAAAGGAAAGTAAAAACTTTACCAAAATACATAAATGTCTCAGAAGGTACAGTTGATTACGTTTTCATGTTCATACCAAATGAAGCAGTCATGTCTTTCCTATACGAAAGTGATCAAAGTCTCTTCGAAAAAGCTTTACGCCAAAGAGTACTACTTTTATCACCTATTACTCTTTATTCGGCATTATCAACAATAAGGCATATCCTAGATACTATAAAAATAAGACAGTCAGCGAATGAAATTACAGAGCTAATGAGTATTTTTGATGCAGAGTGGCAAAAATTTAAATCCCAATACGACAGACTTGGAAACCAAATTCAAACCGTGCAAAATACTTATTCTGATGATTTATCAAGAAGGATTCGAATGTTAGAAAAACCTTTAGACAAAATAAACGAATTAAAATCAGACATCTATCTAACTAGAACTGAAAATGCTATTGAAGATAAGCCGGAAGCGCTTAATGAAGATGACTAAAATATCGATACAGAGCTATGCCATAGTAGGTTTTGTAAACAAAGTAAGAGAGGAAGGATGGAAAAAGACCTAGAGTTTTGGTTGTCTTTCCATGCTATACCGGGTTTCAAAGCAAATCATTTTGCTTTGCTCAAATCAGGATTTGATAATTTAGGGAAAGCATGGAGAGCGTCAAAAGATGATCTTGCTAAATTAGGAATACCAAAATCAATCATTAACCATATTGTGTCCAAGCGATCTAAGCAAAACCCGGAAGAGCAACTGGAAAAATTGGAGAGATATGGAGCGAATGCTATTACTAGCGATAACCTTTTTTTTCAAGAGAACCTACAAAAACTTTTCCCAGTATCTCCCATTATTTACTATAAAGGGGAGCTATCATTACTTGAGAAAGAATCCATTTCTCTTATAGGCGGTCATCAAACTACAGACTACTCCCGACAAGTAGCGCAGAATATTATGAAGGACCTTATTGCATATGGGTACATTTTTGTTGGAGGATTAGCAAAAGGCATGGATTCACTTTGCCATAATACCGCTCATATCCAAAAAGGTGTCACAGTAGGAGTACTCTCTTCAGGGATAGATATTATATACCCCCCTGAAAATTTAGATCTCTCTAGAGAAATCACTGATACAGGTGTCCTCATTACCGATAAACCTTTAGGAACTAGGCCTTCAAAAAATGGTTACTTATCGAGTGGGAATTTAATTACAAGGATTAGCGTTGCCTCAATATTTATAGATGGTAAAACCGACGGTATTGAGTCATCGATAATTTCCAACGCTATTAAAGAAAAAATCCCTGTTTTCGGAATACCAGGCAACATATTCTCAGAGACCAGTCGAGGTCCAAATTTATTCATAGTAAAAGGAGACGCCACACCTATCCTGCATTTCAGTGAAGTCGCTGAGTACCTTGGAAAATCTTAATATTTATAATACTCTGCGATAGACTGGTAGACATTTTACATAATACAAATAACCCAATCTCAACAGCATTGCAGGTATTAAATTATCAATATATGTTGACGAATCCACAAAACAAATATTAAATGAGTATGCTTAAAGGAGACTTGGACCGATGGCAACAAAAACAAAAAGTAAAACGAAGAAGTCTGGCAAAGCAGCTCCGACCGCCGATAAAAGCAAGTTGGTTATTGTAGAGTCACCAGCAAAAGCCAGGACCCTTTCAAGAATACTAGGACCAGAGTATTCTGTTATCGCCTCTATGGGTCATGTAAGAGATCTCCCCAGCGGAAAATTAGGAATTGATATAGAAAACGATTTCGAGCCTCAATACAGAATCCCGCGTGGTAAAAACACCATAATTAAAGAGGTTAAAGCCGCTATAAAAAATGCTACCAACGTTTACCTTGCAACAGATCCAGATCGAGAAGGTGAAGCAATCTCTTGGCACTTAATGGAAGCTGCTTCAATCGATCCAGATATTGTTGAGAGAGTAGTTTTCCACGAAATAACAAACTCAGCAATACTAGAAGCTTTCAAAGAACCTAGAAAAATTGATTGGAATTTAGTCGAAGCGCAGCAAGCAAGACGAGTACTGGACCGATTAGTTGGTTACACGCTAAGCCCAGTTCTCTGGAAGAAAGTTAGAAGAGGTCTATCAGCCGG
>Ga0310344_10003498_pt1 | contig 11677 bp, 9 predicted proteins | sample HC15DNA20200_MG_FD_203801 | JGI IMG/M metagenome (GOLD analysis project Ga0310344, IMG submission 203801) | Marine microbial communities from station ALOHA, North Pacific Subtropical Gyre - HC15-DNA-20-200_MG | ecosystem: Environmental > Aquatic > Marine > Oceanic | place: Pacific Ocean: North... | reverse complement strand
TGATACTGGCTCGGGTCAAGTGGTATTCACTTTCCAGGTTTTCACTTGGTCTTACCATAACGATTGTTTTGGTAGTAGTGGTGTTGCCAATTGATGAGATTCTGGGTGGCGTCCTAGAGGGTCAGATTTCGCCTCAAGTAGGCCTACCAGATAGAGTCGATGGAATTATTGTTCTTGGCGGGGCGCTCGATTGGCGTGTTACCAAGGCGCGAGGTCAGCTTTCTCTGAATGGTAGTGGTGAGCGCTTGGCAGCTGCAGCAGCACTCGGGCAGCGTTACCCTCAGGCCGAACTTGTGTTCACGGGCGTATTTGCGGATCAGTTAATTGATAATTTCCAGACTTACGCTGACCCACAAAGCCTCTTCTTTGGTGAAGCCTTTCAGGACCGCCATCTAACTTTTATCGGCGAGTCAGGTAGTACTTATGAGGATGCCCTGCGTGCTATTGAAGTCTTGCAACCAAAACCTAATGCAAGTTGGATCCTTGTAACTAGTGCACTCCATATGCCCAGGTCATTGGCCACGTTTCAGACTCAGGGCTGGCAACTTATACCCTATCCAGTAGATTATCGGACAACGGGAAAAATCCGTTTTGCTCCCAGCATTAATGTGGCATCTGCTCTTGCGGATCTTGACCTTATTGTTCGAGAATTAGGGGCTTACTGGATTTACCGGTATATGGGTCGAATTGACGACTAAGCCAACTAAAAAGTAATAGAGATTAACTACCCCGTACTCTGCTCATCCCGGAAGTATCACCTAGAAGGTGAGCAGCAGCACGTTCACCACTTTCCATGGCACCCTGTAAGGAGCTCATGCTAGTTCGCTCTGAAGCTATTAAGACTCTGGGGTCATGGGTGTTGTTTCCGGGGAGAAGGTTAACGAAATTTGGTGGCTGTTTAAACTGTGCGAAGGGAATATGTTCGACATTAATTAGGTCGAGTTTGTCGACACTGTTGTCCCCATACCAAGCGGCAAGTTCATCACGAACCTCACAATCAATTTTAGCATCTGTACTCCTCTTTGTTCCTAATGTGGTCACGGTTAGCAGATGAAAGCCGTTTGGTGTTAATTCAGGATTGACATTACTTGACCAAAGAGCGTTATTAATGATGCCTCTATCCGCATTTAGAATTAGACGCGATTGAGTATCCAAATTTATTCGGGATCCGTAATATAGATAGGTGGCTCCAACAGCCTCAGTGGTAAATCGTAAACCAGTAAGACGTTTAATCTCCTTGGGATCGGTTGCGACTATCAATGACTCTGCTTCGAAGACGCTATTATCCGTAAAAACCTTTATTTTTTTGGAATCCGTTTCGTACTTTCTGACAGGACTTTTTGTCAAAATATCTAATCCTTCAGAAAGCTTTTGAGTTATTACTCCGATTCCCCCTTTAGGCACTACAGTTGGACCGTCAATGAGCATACGAAAGTAGTAGCGAAATAGTCGGGCGCTGCTCGACAAAGTCCTATCCAGTAATATTCCCCCGAAGAATGGCCGGAAGAAGGTTTCAAGTGATCGGTTCGAGAAACCTAGGCGCCTTAGGAAGCTTTCTGTAGATTCATCTTGTCCTATGAGTAATTTCCAAGGTGGAACTGTTTTCAGGCGAGCCACTAAAATAGCGATTCGCGCTTTGTCGGCCATTGATAGGGAGCGAGCTCGGATTGTTCCCAATAGACTTCTAGCATCTCGAACTGGATCGCCAATTAATTCCCGGCCCAAAGCCGTTACTATAACCGCGGATAGTGGTAGGGGGACTAGTTCTAAATCTACAAGATTTAGGTTTCTCTGAACAGCGGGATAAGCGCTGAACAGTACCTGAAAGCCATGGTCGATCCGAAATCCATTAATATTCCGGGTCTGAACCCGGCCCCCTGGATTAGACTTAGCTTCCAGAACTAGGACTTTCTTACCCGCTTTTTGAAGGGTACGAGCTGCGACCAAACCAGCCAAGCCTGCCCCGATTACGATTATTGGTGCCATGTAGCTTAGCCAGGATCCTGTGCTGTGTGCAAAGTAAGCATTTGATGTTTTAGTATCACATCAAGAGGTTAGAGTAATGTTCGTATTAGTTATCCGATTGCGCCTTCCGAGAGAAGGACCTCGGCGATTTGCTCGGCATTAAGTGCCGCCCCCTTACGTATCTGGTCACCAGTAACAAGTAGAGCAATGCCGCCCGGTTTGCTAGCATCGGGGCGTATACGACCGACGATCACGTCATTTTTATCGGACGCAACTAGGGGCATCGGAAAGGTGTTGTTAGTTGGATCATCAATCAAGGTAACGCCAGGAGCTGAGGTCAGGACTTTTGTGACCTCATTTGCGGTTACCGGGACAGAAAATTCTGCGTGAATAGCTTCGCTATGGGCCCTAAACACTGGCACCCGAATACAAGTTGCACTAATCATTAACTCAGGTACTCCAAGAATCTTGCGAGACTCAAGCGACAACTTTCGTTCCTCGGCATTGTAACCGTCCTTCCCTAGCTCACTATCGTGGCTAAACAGATTAAAGGCAATCGGGTGTTGGAATGTTTTTGGCGGGTATTCCTCGCCTCTTAGGAAAGCGTAGGACTGGTTCCTGAGTTCTTCGATCCCAGCCGTTCCTGCACCTGAGACTGCTTGATAGGTTGCTATAGTAGCGCGTTTCAGGCCAAATTCTTTATGCAGTGGAGCGAGTGCCATCAGGGCAATTATTGTGGAGCAGTTAGGGTTTGCAATAATTCCGGAGTGACCTAAAGCATTTTCACCATTTATTTCAGGGATTACTAGTGGACAGCGATCGTCCATCCGCCAGGCGCTGGTGTTATCTATTACTACTGCTCCGTTGTCACACCAATCCCAAGCGTGGTCTCGTGAGATCCTTGTGCCAGCTGATGAAAACACAACGTCCGCATTTAAGTTTCCATCCTCGGGCAAAGTTTTGGTCTTAAGGGTATGGTTATCAAAAACTATTTCCTTTCCTTCTGAGCGAGCGGAAGCGTAAAGCTCCAAAGACGTTAGTGGGAAGGAACGCTCATAGAGGAGTTTCATTAACTCCTGACCAACAGCCCCAGTTGCACCTACGATGGCGACTCTCATAATTACAATTCTCCTCTAAGGGGCCCTGCTGGTTCTTTGAAGTTCCCCAAGATTTGGGCCCGCTACTGCTAGCACGCTAACTCTGGCCTTTTGAGCCGACATGTTTTACTAGTAGTTGTTGCATAACCTCTATAGTCTACTGGGCATATCATTCTGTATTTAGCCGGAGTGTAGCATGTGTAGATTGTTCAACCTATTCCCAAGTTTTAGGAAGAATGGTTTTTAGGATAGATTGTCGAAAATGAACATTTTCGTTAGGTCGTAATTACCGTAACGTTCGCTGCAACCTTTTGGTAGAAGGTTGCAGCTCTTTTTATGGAAAATTTCAGACAATAGAATTCGTTTCCTTGTTCGAGCTTTTGTGTCAATTATACAACCAAGTGCCTTGGGTATTTGTGCCGCTATAAGTCACCAAGGACTTGTCGGGGGTCTTCTTGTCGTACGATAAGTAACATGGCGAGCAAAAGCCCTCAGCGAGTTGATTGGCACTCGCTTGAACGGCGGATTCCATTGGACGAACTTCCTGCATTCCATCGAGCATTTTTGGCGTTGGTTGATCCTAGTGAAAAATGGGATAAGACCTTGCTACGGAGGATTCAGGGTAAGGTCCAAGCAAACCTTAAGCGGTTACGGCGAGAGGGGCGCGCTGAGAAATCTGGGAAGAAGTTATGGGTCGACCTAGATCTAATCCCCGACATCTGCCTGTGTTATTTGGAGGAGTAAGGTGGAAGCCTGGAAGCGGATAGTGATAAAGGTTGGGAGTAGTAGCCTAACTGATGAATCAGGGCGGATTCATTCGCCGAAATTGCAGTCTATTGCTCGAGGAGCACAAATACTCGCTGAGAAAAATGGAGCTAGATTTGCTTTGGTATCGTCGGGCGCGGGGGCAGCTGGTAAAGAGCGTCTTGGTTTAACTCGCCCTTTGACTCTCCCAGAAAAACAGGCCGCAGCAGCTGTGGGACAAGCGTTGTTGGTACTGGATTGGGCGCAGGCTTTTGTCCCGCTGCCTGTAGCTCAGTTGCTTCTTACTGCATCAGATATGCAGGAGAGAGAGCGGTATGTGAACGCTCGCAATGCACTTGAGGCCAGTTTTCGTTTAGGGGCTGTACCCGTTATCAATGAGAATGACAGCGTTGCAACGGAGGAGCTGAAGTTTGGCGATAATGATACTCTTTCTGCTTGGACTGCTTATCTGATGGATGCTGACGTCCTCGTAATTCTTACGGATGTTGAAGGGCTCTATGATTCAGATCCGCGTCTTAATCCTGATGCAAAGCAAATCGGAATTGTCGAAGATGTTAGCGAGGTTGAACATCTAGCAGGTACCGCAGGCTCAAAGCGAGGCACTGGGGGCATGATTACTAAGCTTGGGGCAGCTCGGATAGCTACCGAGGCTGGTATAGAGACACTGATTATAGGTGGAGGAGGAGAGGGCTTAGAAGCACTTGCTCGAGGAAAGGTGCAGGGTACTCGAATTCGGGCGCGTAAGCCTACGCCAGCTCGGAAGGCATGGCTGTCTCAACAAGCATGTCAGGGGCAGGTCTTAGTCGATGCTGGTGCAGTACGTGCCCTTTCTGAAGGAAAGAGTCTTCTGCCGAGCGGTGTTATTGGATTAAATGGCTCGTTTGAGTTTGGTGATGCAGTCACCCTCGTTTCAGAGGAGCATGAGATTGGTCGGGGATTGTCTAACTACTCCAGTGATGCCTTAAAGCTTATTCTTGGTTTGCAAACCCACCAAATTTTCGATGTATTAGGCTATAAGGACTATGATGAAGTAGTGCATCGTGACAACCTTGTATTGATTCGTTAGGACCATATATGGCTTACGCGTTTTGTTCCGATGGTGCTACGATGCCGATATGAACTTTCGAGTGCAACGTGAGTTTCCGTTATGAGTCGGGTATCGACCCACGGTGTGCCTGAGGGAACGCGCTACGAGCTTGCTGATTCCGCTCGACGCAGAGGAAATGTGCTTGCCAGATTGCACCGGTTGTATGAACTTTGGGGTTATGCCCGAGTTGAATTGCCTGTGCTGGAACACTACGATCCTGCGCATCCGAGAGAACCACAATCATTCAAATTTTCAGATAGAGATAATAGGGTCTTGGCTTTGCGGTCTGATTTCACTCCAGCATTGGCAGGTTTGGTACGTCATTCTCACTCCCGTATCGCGGCTGGGAGTAAAGAGCCTTTGAGGTTGCAATATGCTGGTCGAGTATGGCACGCCATTGATCCGGATCTGGCACGGACCCGCGAATTCACGCAAATAGGAATAGAGCTTGTTGGTATAAGTAATGCTCGGGCTGATGCAGAACTCATCCATTTAGCTCGGGAGTCAGTTCGTGTGGTGGATCTGGTTCCACGCGTAGAGATTGGGAATCCCGGATTCGTGCGTGCTCTTCTTCGGCTGTCTGAAATCCCTGAGAAAAGGCATGGACGTCTGGCTGATGCTATAGATCGGAAAGATGCCAGCGATATTGAGAATCAACTTGTTGAGCAACAGTTAGCTCCAGACCTCAGGGCTGCATTTCACAAAGTGACGGAACTTTACGGGAGACCCCAGGTTTTGGAAGAAGCGAGGCGAGCTGCCCCTTGGGAAGAAACGATGAGGGAATTGGACCGACTTGAAGAGACATTAGCTGAATTCGAGGATGACTCTGAACTACTTCTTGATTTAGGCATGGCCCGTCGCCTAAGTTATTACACTGGTGTTACCTTTCGGGCATACACTTTTGATTTTGGTCAACCTCTCTTAGGAGGCGGTAGGTATGACGGAGCGCTTCTTCCTTATGCAGCAGGTTTCTCTTTCGGACTCGAGAGATTGATGCTTGCTTTGCCAGAATCTAAGGAGCTCTCTAGGCCATTAGTTGTTAGCCTTGATGATGCGGTATCAAGACGACTGAGGACTGCAGGCTTTGTCGTCCAACGGGCTCTAACCTCGGATGTTGATGCAGCAAGGCGAGATGCTTCCAATCGCGGTATACCTTACCTCTTTTCAGACACTCTTGAGTCGCTCATATCTGATCCTCCTGACAAGGACCTTCTTGAGAGGGCACTTAATAGCGATGATGGGTGAGAAGTTGACATTGGCACTTCCTAAAGGCCGGGTAATGGAAAAAGGTCTTGCTATTTTCCAGCGTGCCGGACTTAAAATTGTCGTTGCAGACTCCTCGCGGGCCTTACGACATGACGCAGGGGACGTAATTTTAATCGAGATGAGGAATCGAGACATCCCCACTTATGTAGAGCTAGGCGTGGCAGACGCCGGAGTGGTTGGAAAAGATGTGTTAAGCGAGATGGAGAGTCGACTCTTTGCGCCCGTGGATCTTGGATTTGCAGCGTGTAGATTATCGCTCATTCGTAAGAGGGGGGACATAGGTGATCTTTATAGGGTCGCAAGTAAGTACCCGAATCTTGCAGCAGAATATCTCAGCAGGATTGGTTCTAATGCAGAGGTAATCAAACTCGCTGGAAATGTTGAGCTGGCTTGTATAACGGGTCTTGCTGATGCAGTGGTAGACATAGTAGAAACCGGGAGTACTTTACAAGATAATGACCTTGTAGAGATTGATGTGATTCTACGATCCAGTGCTCGTTTCGTTGTTAACCGAGCGGCTTTAAAACTAAAGGCAGATAGTTTGCGGCCACTAATTGCTAATCTTAAAATGGCTGTTGAGGACCAGTGCGGATAAGTTGTCTTTAGATATCGAAAATCGGAGTTAACTGGGTTAAGTATACTGTTCTAGGTGTGATGAGTATGCTGCTCCACTTATGCTACAATCCGGGCCTGGTAGGTCTTTCTTAAGAGATTTGCTTTAGGCAATTATTGGGCCGTAGGAGACCAATGCTGTTAGTGCAGTCTAGCTAAGTTAATCATAAATTACGACATCACCGTAACGAAGGAGCCAGTATGGCTAAAGTGAAAGAGAAAGTTGCCAAAATCCCTAAATTACCAGCCTGGATTGAATCTCCCCAGATCAAGGAGCTTCTTGAACAAGGTCAAGAGGAAGGTTCTTTGGACACTGAAAGGATCAGTGTAGCTTTTAATCAAGCCTTAAAACACCTAAAGTTGGATAGCCAAGAAGCTAATTTTGAGGATTTGATGGGCATAATAGCGGAGAAAAAAATTGCTATTGCTGATCTAGCCGATGACGAAATTCTTGACGATGACGGTATTCAGGAAGGGAATGGAGAAAATGCTGAACAGGGGGTCGAGGAAGATACCGCGATGGGTCGGCGCGAGCTTGAAGCGAGAGCTGAAGCCCTTGCTGATTCAAGAGTCAAGACTAATGATCCGGTCCGCCAATATTTGCAGGAGATAGGTCGAGTCAAACTACTTACGTTGGAAGAGGAGATCGCTCTTGCGCGGCGTATCGAAGAAGGAGAAGAGGCTCGCGATACTTTACTTGAAAAACCAAAAGGACTTTCCGAGCGCGATCTCCGTGGGTTAGGTAGGATCGTGGAGGACGGAGATTTAGCTAGACAACATTTGATAGAGGCAAACCTTAGACTTGTGGTCTCTATCGCTAAAAAATATAACGGGCGTGGAATGAGTTTCCTTGACCTTATTCAAGAAGGAAATCAGGGACTAATCAGAGCTGTGGAGAAATTCGAGTATCGTCGGCGTTACAAGTTTTCTACCTATGCTACTTGGTGGATACGCCAAGCTATAAACCGGGCGATTGCCGACCAATCAAGGACTATCCGTATTCCAGTCCATATGGTTGAGACTATCAATAAATTGACCAGGGCTTCTCGTCGTTTGCAACAGGAACTTTCCCGTGAGCCTACTTACGAGGAGATTGCTGACGCCATGGGTCCTGATTGGACTGCTGACAAGGTTGAAGAAGCATTCAAACTTACCCGGGAGCCATTTAGCCTAGAAACTCCTATCGGCGATGAGGAAGACAGCTTCTATGGAGATTTCATACCGGATGAGAATGTCGAGAGCCCAGTTGAGCAAGCAAGCAAAATCATCTTATCTGAAGAATTAGAAGAGGCGTTGAGTAAGCTAAATGAGCGCGAAGCAATGGTACTTAAGCTCCGAAAAGGTCTAGTTGATGGTCGGGAGCACACTCTGGAGGAAGTAGGTAGTCACTTCGGTGTAACCCGGGAACGTATTCGGCAGATTGAGAACAAGGCTCTCCGGAAACTTAAGTATCATGAGAGCCGTACTCGTAAGCTCCGTGATTTCTTAGATTAATTTCTTCTTCCTGCACTCGATCATTTCGTGGTGAAGGTGGCGACCTAACTATCTGTGCTTAGCAGATCACGTAAGTTGTTTCCGGATTTGGTCGTACAGATGTAACATTATTGGATGCGGGTAGCTTTTCGCCTACTTTCGATTGTTCTGGTCCCTGCAATAGTAATTTATATTGTATTTATTTTATGGGCTTCACCTCGCCCATCGCATCTCTTTTACCAAGGCCTTGAAACCCCGCTTGTTATAGCTCATAGGGGTGGTGCAGGGCTTTGGCCCGAGAACACTTTGTTTTCCTTCCAACGTGCAGCTGAGCTTGGCGTAGATGTCCTTGAAATGGATGTGAGGGCTAGCTTAGATGGTGTCCTGGTTGTTGTCCATGATGAGACTGTTGACCGTACAACGGATGGTAAGGGACTGGTAGAGGAGTTGACTTTTGCTGAGTTACGGTCTCTAGATGCCGGTTACAATTGGTCGTCGGAACAGAAAGGGTACAAGTTTCCTTATCGAGGGTTGGGCATTCAGATACCTGCCCTCAAAGATGTTTTGGCGCGGTTTCCTGAGACAAATATGGCAATTGAGATTAAGCCGGATTCGGAGGTCGTTACCCGAACCCTTTGCGATACCTTGCGAGAGGCAAGAAGAGCCGAATCTGTAATAGTTGGCAGTTTTCATCGACGGGTATTGTCAAACTTTCGGAAAATATGTCCTGAATTTGCGACTTCAGCCTCTCCTCGTGAGGTTCTAATATTTTTCCTGCTAAATACAGTTTTCCTTAGTGACACCTATAAGCCGGTAATAGAAGCTTTTCAAGTCCCAGAATACCAAGGAGGCCTACGAGTTGTAACATCACGGTTTGTTTCCGCCGCTAGACGGAAAAATGTTGATGTCCAAGTGTGGACAGTTAACCTCAGGAGCGATATTAGCCGGCTTCTTCACATGAAAGTTGGAGGTGTCATCACCGACCGGCCTGACCGCATGTTACAGGAATTGGGTCGTGGTGGTCAGGTTGAACTGATCGACGGTGTGTCTCCGTAAATTGGAGGTAACAATGATGCTTGAAGAGGTGACTGTACTAGATCTGACTCGGGTCCTAGCTGGACCGTACTGCACCCAACTACTTTCTGATTTGGGTGCCACGGTGATCAAGATAGAATCGGTTGTTGGTGACGATACTCGGTCTTGGGGACCTCCATTTGTAGATGGCGAGAGTGCTTACTACCTATCCACTAACCGGGGCAAAAAAAGTGTGGTGGTTAATCTAAAGGATGAGCGGGGCCGCTCATTAGTCTCTCGATTAGCTATGGATGCTGATGTCCTTGTCGAAAACTTTAAAACTGGGGACCTTGTTCGTTATGGGCTCGATTATCAGACGCTACAAGGTCATAATCCCCAGCTTGTATACACTTCCATCACTGGGTTTGGTCAAACTGGTCCTCGTGCAGCAGAGCCGGGCTACGATGCATCAATTCAGGGTTTGGTGGGATTAATGGCGATGACTGGTGAAAAGAATGGCGGTCCGACCAAGATTGGGGTAGCTTGGGTCGACGTGCTTACCGGGGTTCATGCAGCAACTGGGATTTTAGCGGCACTTTACGAAAGGAACCGTACGGGTAAAGGACGTTATTTGGATATAGCCCTTTTTGATGTGGCTTTAGCGAGCATGGTTAATCAGGCCCAGGCTACTTTACTTACCGGTCAGGCCCCTGTCCCTCTGGGTAGTGGTCATCCTAGTCTAGTTCCTTACCAAGCTTTTTTAGCTCGCGAAGGTTCCCTCGTCATTGCTGTGGGTAATGACACTCAGTTTACCAGCCTGTGTGAAGTTCTTGATATTACGCAATTGGCGTCGGACGCACGTTTTGCAACAAACGAGAGTCGTGTAGAGCATAGAGAGGTGCTTGTTGGAAAACTGGAATCAGCATTTCTACGGCGTGATCGGGACGATTGGATCGAGCGCCTTCGGGTGGCTGGTGTACCTGTAACTCCAGTCAACACACTGCCCGAGGCTTTAGGGGATCCTCAGGTCGCTGCTCGTCACATGGTTTCAGAGATTATTCACCCGACTGTTGGACCCATTCCAATGGTGGGAAGTCCTTTTGGAAAAGTGGCTTCGAGGAGATCTGCGCCCCCCTACCTTGGTCAACATACTCGTGAGGTGTTGGAGGGAACTCTTGGATTAACAAGACAAGAAATAGATGGTCTTATACAGGACAGCGTTGTAGGCTCTGACACAAAAGACTAATTATGTAGGTACGACGGAGAGTTTTACAATCCTGACGCTGAAGACCAATCCCAGCAACTAGTTTTTTCTCTTGACATTTGTTGGTGTTTGTCGATGGTACTGGGGTGCTGGGTAATTGTTCTATTTGGATGTTTCATCTTTTTAGAGCTCAACGTGGGCACAAGTTACAAGATTTCTTTGTGTAGATCTTATATGTGCTAGATTGCTGGCGGCTTCCGCAACCAATTAGTTACACAAAAAATGATGGAGTCGATATAAGGAGTAATATGCCAAAAAAAGTACCACTAAAATTAACTCATCTCACAAAAACCTACGGTCAGTACAGGGGCATAGATGATGTAAGTATGGAGCTGGAAAATGGTGAGGTTTTCGGTTTTCTAGGACCAAATGGAGCTGGAAAAAGCACAACCATTCGCACCATTCTCAACTTCATCAAACCGTCGTCAGGCTCAGCAACTATTTTAGGGTTAGACAGTGTCAAAGAAAGTGTTGCGATTAAAAACCACGTTGGCTATTTAGCAGGTGACATTGCACTGTATAAAAATATGAAAGGCAGGGATGCTCTGAAATTCCTAACTAGCCTTGGCAAAAAAACTGATTGGAAATATGTCGATGAACTTGTAGAAAGATTGAATGCAAATTTAGAAAGACCGATGCACACACTTTCAAAGGGTAACGTACAAAAAGTTGGTCTTATTCAGGCATTTATGCATAAGCCAGAAATACTCGTTCTAGATGAGCCGACAAGTGGTCTTGACCCGCTTATGAAAGAGGCGTTCTACGCTATGGTTCTTGAAATGAAGACAGAGGGTAAGACTATATTCGTTTCGTCACACGACTTAACAGAAGTACAGAAAATATGTGACCGAGCAGCCTTTATTAGTGAAGGCAAGCTAATAAGCATAGAAGACGTTAGGAATGCAAAATCGCTTAATCTTCGACGTTTCCGTGCGACATTTGATACTAAACCTGACAAGTCTAAATTTGCTGAATTAAAATCAGTTAAGGAAGTTACTGTAAATGACAATGACTTGACGGCAACCATAACAGGTAGTGTTGCGGAGTTTGTGAGTGAATTAGCAAAGCACAAACCAGTAGACTTGGACGAGCAAGAGACGAACCTAGAAGATTTATTTATGCACTACTATAATG
>Ga0310344_10003497_pt1 | contig 11678 bp, 9 predicted proteins | sample HC15DNA20200_MG_FD_203801 | JGI IMG/M metagenome (GOLD analysis project Ga0310344, IMG submission 203801) | Marine microbial communities from station ALOHA, North Pacific Subtropical Gyre - HC15-DNA-20-200_MG | ecosystem: Environmental > Aquatic > Marine > Oceanic | place: Pacific Ocean: North... | reverse complement strand
TCAGAAAAAGAATGTGGCTTAATTAACTGTCCACTAATATCGGGAAGTTCACCCTTCTCTAGAAATGGTGTGATGAGACTTTTGAGTACCCGGTTCATCTTTGACCCACCTTTGTTTATTTGGTTTCATATTTGTAGAATTTGATATTTATGAGTTTGACCCTCACCCATTTTATGCGCCGGTCGCACGATCAAACTAATGTTCCTTCAATCCAGTATGTTTTTGAAAACATGGCATCCCGCCCCAGAAATCCTTCCTCTCGTATATTGAAACCAGCTGATATCATCGCATCCCGAAATTCACTTTTATTCCTTCTATAGCCAACCAACTGTCCCAGATCATAAATCCCAAGCCCTGACAAAAAGATTTTTATTTTAAATTTAATCCATAATATCATTTCAGAAAACTCAAACTGTGAGAGGTGAAGGGTTGGGGTTATGACCAGACACCGACCCGTTGAACTTAACAGACCCCTAACCTCCCTCAATAACCCTGCCCATTCCTGCTCATCCAAGCAATAATCAACCACCGATAGAAATATATAATCATATTCACCGGAAGTACCCATGCTCTCTTGGAGGCGACCAAAATGAACGGCTTCTTTTTCAAATAGTGGGCGAATCCACCTCAGCGCCTCCTTTGAAATTTCATGGATTTCCAGCCCTCTAAGACCTGATTCCAACAAGTATTTTTCAATAACACCAATCCCGCAACCTATGGAAAGCGATCGCTTCCTGCCAGCCAGACGGGTTTGGATAAATTTAGCACTGTTAATTTTATGATCGACCCAATCGGGTTCCAAGTCTTCCCAGCTATGGTGAATTTTAAAAAACTTCTCATAAAAATCAGCATAAAAACCCACCTCAGGGATTTTATTTATATTAAATCTCCTAATCGAGCTTAGAGTAATACCATGCCACTGCTTAACATAAATGGGCTTCATTAAAGTTTCCTCAGAAACCAGCTAATTGTCCTACCCAACCTTAATTTTTATTCCTCTATCTATCTTGTCAATGGCCTGCTTTTCAAACAACAATATTGGCAGCTTATTCACACAATTCTTCAATTGTGTCCCCCATAGAGATGAATTTGTTTGAATAAATTGAATTATTTGAGAAAGTGGATTCAAAATATATTTGTGATCCAGGCAGTCTCTGTCGTGCATCAAGGCGATCATATCTTTTAAATGTGATAAAGTTTTTTTTTGAGGCGTTTTATTTTTAATTTCAAACCATAGGGCCTCAAATATCAGATAAAGACCATCAAAGCCCAAAGGCGCTGCTCTCTCCGAAAAATGTTCCCAATCGAGAATTATCGGACCATTGTCCATAAAAATATAATTGTCCAGAGAAAGGTCGCCATGAAGCGGAAATAGTTCACCACTACCCTTTGTACGAGACCCCCAGATATCGCAATAATGATCTATAGCCTTAACAATCCAATTTTTATTCTGCCAATATCCATTCCTAAAATCCGACTTGAACCCTTTTAGATACTCATATTTAATACGAATATAGTGTCCCGTTTCATGCTCAACCACCACCTCAATTTTTCTATTATGTCTGGAATTGTACCATTTGAAACCTCTCAATTCTTGCCGCAGGTTCTCACCCCCATCTGGAGAAGATGAAGCTTTAAAAATTGCCCGAACATTCCCTGAAGAATCAATTTCCTCCAGAAGGAAAATTTCACTGCCATGAGTACAATTTCGGATCAAAGATTTCATTTTTCAGCAATTGCAATAATGGAGGGGGCAAAAAACCTGGCCTTTAGGTACTTCATTAAAAAATATTCAATGGAATAAGCTATTTTTCTTTTCCAGGAAACCTTACTCCATTCCCAGTATTTGTAATACCTATCCATCCCTCCTTCATAAGGCAATATCAAAGAAGGATAACGATAATCTGGGAAAACCATATAAAGATCAATATTTTTAAAACCCGATTTAGCAAGTAATTCCATTAATTTTGGAAACGAATAAATGTAATTAACATAGGATCGACCAAGAAAAAACCTGGAAACAGCATTTGCAAGAAAACGTGGGAGAAGTGCAGTAAACAACAAATTCGGGTGAGGGTCTGGCTTACCTAGGAAGTGGGAATAGTCAAAACGGTTTTCTATAGCCAATAAGAGCTTACCTCCAACCTTAAGGTTTCTTTTAACCAATTTCAAAAACTCCATTTGGCTATTTTCAGGATCAATATTCCCGTAATCCTTTACAGACTTTTTACCATAATATTTTTTTAATTCTATTGTTCCAAATTCCGGAATCCACTCCAACACTCCATTTACAATTGAGTAATCCGCCAAATTGCTCAATTTAACTCTTCGAATATCATCCTGAACACATATAATATTATCGATATTTTCAAATTTGGCTCTCCTAGAAGTAAATCGCAAGGAATCCAGAGTTTGATCAATTGCCAATACCAAAGCTTCCCTTTTAGCCATACCAACGGACAAAGCACCCCACATGCAACCATAATCGATTGCAACACTTCCCTTCTGAATATTCAATAATTCTAAAGCCCCTTCCCGACGCGGGGAAAAGATAATATTTTCATATTGCGGAATAACCTCCCTGACAGCCTCTCTTGGCCCTACCTTTTCTAATCTCTCAATAAACTTCTCATTTTCTTCCTTATTTAGGTTAGACCAATATCCTTTCCGACCGGACATGAAAAAGCCTTTACCATCCTTTTTATAGTCGGACGACTTCAATATCTGTTCTATCTCCGTAATAAGCGGGCTCATTTCAAGGTTCTATCTGAAAATTTTTTAAATGTACTATATTTCCCCAACAAAAATCTCCTTTAATCTATTGAGTTCGGATTTAAATTCAGCCTGATTTAATCCGGTGAGCCATGGAAAGGACCAGATAAAAACCCCGAACATTAGACTATATAAAATAAATGCTATACCGCCCTTAAAAATGAGACCAAAAATTGATAATGAAGTTATTCCCATAACTGCCTCATGGGATAGCCAGCCTAGAAATAAAGCGCCCCCTAAACTGACTATCTGGTACAAAAATTCAAAACGCCAATTAAATTCACGAGCAATCCACCATGCGGCCAAATTAGCCCACAATATTGCTAACCCAACCATTTTTATTGATATCCCCAGTCCCCCTGAGTCCCATCCCGGTATCAATGAATCATGAGGGGCCAGCACCAGATAAGATAAGGGAAAATTTATTGCCATGATTATACTTCTCAACCTGAGTTGCGCCTTGGTTCTTTTTGTAGCCAGCAACATAGTCCCCATGATTTGTCCGAAACTTTGATAAACTGAATAAAATAACATAACAGCCAAAATTTGACTGCCCTCGAAATATGGAGCGCCCAACAAGTGCAAAACAATTTCATCACTCCAGGGAATTAAAAACCCACTTAACAAAGCACCAAATAGAAACAATAACCGCGAAACACTCCTATAAATGTATTGAACCCTTTCATGGTCATTATTTTCGTGAGCTTCCGCAATTTCTTTCCAGAAGATTCTGGAAATGGAAATAGTGGCAATCATACAAACGGTACTAAACTGAATACCAATAGATAAAAAAGCCTGCTCTTTAGAACCGGAAAAGTACTGTAACAACCAGCGGTCATAAAATTCAAAAGCAAAACTTACCCAGGCTAAAACAGCCAGGGGGATGCAATATTCACGATATTTATTGAACCATTCTAATGCCCTGAAACCCTCCCCCTCTAGCTTCTGAATCGGAATAATCCTGCTTGCCACGATAATTGCAATCGTATACTCGAAAATTACTAATCCAAAAATAATCCCAACAGAAATATTATTTGTATTCAAAAGTATAGTTACCAATAGCAAATGAAATACTGAAATGACAATGTTCATATATTGGACCCTATGGGTCATCCGCATGGATTCTCCAATGTAAATCATTGTCTGCCAAGCAGACTGATGCATGAAGGTTGCAATGAAAGCGAGTAAAATCCAATCTTTACTATGCCCCAACCAAACATTTGTTATCCAGCCCTCTGGTAGAATAAAAGCAATTAATACGAAAACAAAAAAGAATTGGGCCACTTGCCAGCCTACATAACTGGAAATAAAAATTAGGCCACGCGGCTTTTGTGAAAGGAAAGTAAAAAACGCGTTTGAAGTGCCCATATTGAGGATTTGAATAATGGACAGGAAGAATGCCAATAAAAAAGAATAACTTCCATAATTCTCAGGGCCAAGCGATCGAGCAATAAGCAAACCAGCTAGAAAGGTAACCCCTCCCCGAAGAATGTTGGAGTAGAAGGAAATCGCAAATCGAGATCTTACGCTGTTTTTTGACAAAACTAATTAATCACCATTCAATTTTGAAAGTTCAATTTTCCATTCCTGAAGCCAAGCTTCACTTGTCCTGGCAAATCGGAAACAGAATTCATTTTTTGCCTCTTGGACTATATCAGACATCCACCATGACATGGGGTCCTCGTAAATCTCATTTACCATTCTGGCCGCTGATTCAGGAGTATCATGAAGAAGGCCCACCCGACGCAATTCTGAAAAAAAGGGTTGCACAGATTTACGCAGCTCCCAATGATTAGGGTTTAAAAATATAATTGTTGGGAAGTTTGCAGCAAGTGTTTCAAGTAATGTAGTTGAATTGTAAGTCTGGACACACAATCGACATTCATTAAGTTGGCTGGCAAGAGACTTGCTTCCCTGGTAAATATTTAAAGAAGGAAAATTGTCTGCCCAACGTTTTTTTATGTCCCATCCAGAATCTCTAGGATATAATCTTAATATTAACAAACCAAGAACTTCTGCGGAAACAGCCTCAGCGAAGCGCTCTTGATCTTTAATGTACTCCAGAACTTGAGGACCTAAACAACCGCTGTACATCACATAAAAGTAGCGGGGAGCCAGAGATATTTCAACCCATAGGATTTTCCCCTCCGGATTAATTTTAATTTTCTTAATTTCTCTAGATAATTTCGGTGAGCTCAGAGGTACGATATTAGGGTTTATCTTTTCACTCCATCCCCAAGAGAAAAATCGGTCAAAGATCTTTTTTTCATGGTCTTCCAACCATGTGATAAGGGAGGAACCATATCCTCCGCCATGCTGGGCACCCAATAACTCAGCGCTTCTATCGGCTTGATCAGCAGCCCAGAATTTAAATCCTTCATTTAAATAAATTTCAACACCAGATAAAATAACTTTTGAACGCCTGGGGAAAGCAGCCAATGATCTCTCGTGCATGTCCAGATAACCCTCCAGATATACAGTTGGTATCTGTTCAGGAACTATTTTACTCAAAAGAACTTGAAAATCATCTCCCTCAGGTAACTGATTCAACCCTTCTCTCAGCTTGGTATTCATGGGCATGCTACAGCTAGCAATATTCAAGCAAAATGGGGTTGGAATTTGCCCTAGTGACAATTGAAGTTTTATATAATTTACAAAAGAAAAATAATTATTTGCAAAAAATATTTTATTAACACTTTCTGGAAGAAACTTAACATACCATCCAAAACAATTCTTTATTGCCCGTTTAACCCTATTAATAGCCAAATCAGTTTTTTTTGCTTGGAATTCAGACTGCGAATAATAAGTCTGCTTTACTTCAAAAGGAATTTTTCCAAGCGATTTGATGACCCAGCTATAAAGATAATGATGGTAGCTCTCATCGCTCAACACCCATGAAAGAGTCGCTTCCGCATCATTGGGCAGATACCTTCCTGGGCTGGTGTCAGAAAGCCATGTATTGGTAATCATTCCAGATTCTTCGGCTACTTTTATGGAACGATAGGCATCATAAAAAACCGGGATAAAGTAGGTTAACCAAGGACCAATCAGTATGCGCCAATAACGTCTGGAATAGGTCTTTCCATGCAAAATATTTAGCATGGTGGTCAGCTGCTCCAAATATTTCTCATATACAGACTGCAAATATAAACTGTCTTTGTAGAACTTTTCCCTGTTATCCCAGTGATAGGGCAAAACTCGTTGATCCAGGTTCGACCAAATATTCTTCTGACTATAAAGCCTGCACCATTCTCCTAGGAAAACAATTTCTTCATCAGTTTTCCAATATCTTTGATCTGCTGTAGCAACAAGAAACATCTATATCAGATAGCTAGTAATTAATTTTTATAATGCGTTGGGATAAAGATAAATTTTTATACTTAATTGAAAACCTTACCGACCAGCTTAGCTCCTATTCAAAATCCTAAGCTTCCTTTGTTTAATAATATTTCTTATTGGATCCAGCATCGTTTCTGCTATCACCGTATTTCCTTTTGGGGTTAAGTGTTGTCTATCTACAAAAAGATTGAATTTGGCCTTGTAATCATTGTTGAGTTTTTCAAAAGAATTGTTTACGTCTATCAAGGGGATGCCATTTTCCTCTGCCAGCACCCTAAGGTTACTCCTGATATGCCTTAAAGCAATTACAAACGCATCCCAGTTACCCGCCATATTGATATCTTGATCAGCATAGCTTTTCACCTCTGAGGAGGCATTTGCGAATTGCGGGGAAGGAAAAATAATTAAAACTGGTATCACGCCATCTGCCTTAGCAACAGAAATTAATTCTTGAATATTATCCCTATGCTCATTTTGCCAAACTTGACTTCTCGCTTTTCTCAAATACTTTTGCTGCAAATCTACATCTACGCCAACCGAGACGGTGCGGTTATAACCCTTGAACGAGTAGTACAATTTCCCAGCCCCCCAGACTAGACTGAAGTTTCCAAAAGGGATTTTAGCTAGTTCAAATTGGGATTTTAAAGCATGGCCATGTGGATTTTTTGGCTCCCAATAGGAAGCTATAAAGTCCTCAAAATCATTCCACCCAGAATAGATAGTAATTATATCGGGTTCAAAATTTCTTATTACTTTTTGATAATATTTCAACAAATGAATACTTCGATACCCGCCCACTCCTGCATTAATAACTCTTATTTTCGGGTCATGTATCAAATCCTCAAGCTGCTGGGGGTAGGTCATCTTGTTTGGGGATTCGGCCCCAAAAGTTGTGCTCCCTCCCAGAGAAAAAATCCTTATTTCATCAGGAGGTTTTCGGCTATATAAATCATCATTATATCTAAAGCCGTTATTATCAGTCTCCAGATCGAACCACATTTTCCTCCTCGGGGCATTTGGCAAACCTGGCGGGGGGGGATTTTTCTTTTTTAGATTTGGAGCCGCCTTAAAACCCAACACAGGATCTTCTTCGAACAACCAATGGAGATGAGGGCGAGAATAAAATGTATTGCCATTCCCCTTCACAAAATAATAAACCGGGATTGCCAATAAAAACTCAATAAAGGCCAGAGTTAGGAAAGCAGAACCTAAAACCAGCCCGATTTTTTGAAGTTTATCTTTCACAATATCAACTTAAAAGAATAATGTCAGGAACCACCCTCTTCTAAAACCGTCATGCAAGATTACCCTGCTTGATTATTAAAGATTCTGATTTCGAAAACATAAAATGCCACCACGCAAGTCAATTCTCAGCTAGACTTGATACTTGCAGGTTTCATTTTCTGGATAACTTTTTTAATAGGATCGAGCATCCCTTCAGCTATCAATCGATTCCCTTCGGGGTGCAAATGCATTCTATCCACAAAATATTTAAACTTCTTTTTATAATCATTATCATATAGGTCAAAGCGGGGCCTCAGCATATTGTAAGTTTCTGAGGTCGCCGATCTATAGAAAAAAGGATGCGTGTAAGCCCTGCGCTGATAAGCTCTTTTGCTAAATCCAAGGTGAGAAAGGTCCCGTTAGTGGTGATGAACAGGTCCATGAATTGGGTACCCTAATCTATTCTATAATCATCCGTTTTCAGATTGGTGAAGGTATTTTGATTTACTTACCAACCATCTGTTTTCGATTAATATAATTTTCAATCCGGATTTCCCGGTCACCCACAACAGCTACCTCATCCGGGATAGCTTTTCGGGGATAATAACATTTTTTGCAAACTTCCATGCATTTAAAACCATCTTTTTGATTATGAAAGCTCCTGATTCTATTTAATTTTGCCCCATGCCAGATTTCGTGAATACGTTGTCGGTTGGCATCTCCCACGATCTCTTCCCCTTCTTCATCGTTACTGCACATCATGGCTTGACCATCTGAACCTATGACTAACCGCTGATAAAGCTGGGGACAGGCAAAATTTTCCTCATAAACAATATCGGTATCATTTCGCAGGTAATCAATCAGGGGGTTATAAGCAACCAGATCAACATAGGGTGCTATGGTATTGTAGTACAAAGTAGGATTGGGCCTGATGGACGGCCATATACCCTGCACCTTAATCACTGGCTTGTTTAAGGAGTTTTTTTCCTTATAGTTCCAGATCGCTTCCAATTTTCTCAGAGTATCGTCAAAGGTTAAAGGAGCGCGAACGTTATTATAAACTTCATGGATTCCATCAATAGAAATGGTAATCCAGTCGATACCTGCATCTGCGGCCTTTTTGAAATAGTTCAACTCCATCTTGCCACCATGGGTGAGGGTGGATACTTCTTTGATTCCTCTGGATTTGGCATATTCAATAGCTTGCAAAAAATTAGGATGAAGCGTTGGTTCACCTCGCAGGCTCAAGCGGAGAGCAAATACCTTTCCTACCACCTCATCCACAATACGTTTAAATAACTCAAAATCCATGAGCCCTTTTTTGACAAGTTTTTTGAACTCATCGGTGATCGTGTAACACATGGGGCAATTCAGGTTGCAAACCGAAGCCAACTCAAGGTCCACCAAGAGCGGGTAATCCCGGACCTCCCGCTTATTAGGCAACTCAATCCAAAGGTTTCGATATTCTTCATACCCTTTTTCCCATCCAACAGCTAGTTTTCGCTGAAATTCAGCACTTCGCTCCAAAGTGTCGAGTTCAAAATGACCTTTGTTTATGGGAATATATCTTAGTGTTGGGGTAGTCATATGTTAGATCTGCACTTAATCAGAATAACAAAGGAATTATTAAAGACATCTCCTTCAGTTATTATATCGGAAGTAAACCAAAAGATTTAAACATTTTAAACCCACTGAAACATGCTCCTTAGAGCTAATTAACGGTGCAAATCGGAAAGGTTGTGAGGTTTATAAACTTGGAAATAGCTTCGTAAATCTCCTCCGAAGCTGAGCTTAAACGATCCCCTGTTTGGACTATTTACACCCTCCAAATCCACCTGTCTCACACCTTGATCCCTGGCAAGGTATCCAAAAGCTTCCCAAAAGCTAAGGGTTCCTAAATAGCGATCTGCTAATTGCAAATGCCCAGCTCCGAAAAGATAATATGCTCTTTTCTTATCTTTACAAAATATGGTGATATAACCTACCTCTCCATCTGAGTTTTCAGATGAATACATGAAGGCCTTACCCTTAGGGAGTAATGATTCAATGAGGTTTCCCATGCGTTGCTCCTTTTTGGCATCGACAGATTGTTCCTGAGCCCGCAATGTTTCTGAGTAGAAATCAAGAAAAAGCTGTATATCTCTACCTGCAACAACCTTGGCCCCCTTTTTCCGGCCCTCTCGAATATTTCTTTGGCGCAGGGTATCCAAGTTTCTGAAAAGTTTTGTGTTTTCCTCATTTTTATTAAACACCAACTCGGATATATCCAAGTAACTTGTATATCGCAAATCACAGTTATATATTTTTTCCGATAATGCGGAATGATAGTTATGCCACAGAAAAGGTCGCATATCCTCAAATTGGGGTGCCAAAGCCATTTCTACAGGCAGGTACCGTTTATCCAATTCCTGAATAATAAATTCGGTAATCTCGAACCTTTCCGTTCGAGACTTGACCGATTTCATAGTGGGATCAAAATTAAAAAAGATACCATTATAGATAACCAAATCATCCAAAACACATCCAGAGCGATCATCTGAAAGAATCAACGATACTCCTGCCTTTTTTTCCTCGCCCTTTAGCACATAGAATAATTCATAAGGTTTCTCTATCGCCTGAATATAGTCGGAAGAAGAAAATATAGTACCTTCTAAGGATTTCTCAACAAATTCATCCCATTTCTCAAAATCATGTACTGGAGTCAAAGAATACTTAGACATTTTTAACCCTTTCCAAAATACCCCTATCCTTCAACATATCGGCTACCGCAATTGCCTCGCCCAAAGATATTTTCAGTTTCCTAGAAATTGAGGAAATAGATCGCTTGCCATCACAATGGAACAAAAGTAAAAGTATTATGTCCAATTCCCCCTGCTTGTTCTCGCCCGGCAACATTCCACCTCCGGTATCCGAGTAAAGACCGTGTTTAGACAGCATCACCTCGCAGTTCGGGTAGAGGTTGCGATAAACAGGCGATGAGTTCAAGGTTTCACTCTCTATCTCATATGAAGAGAGCAAACCATGGGAGTCCGAATGCTGCTCTAATTTTTCTATCACCCCCAGATAAAGCATTAGAGTCTGATTGATTTGCTCCGACTTGACAAAATCAAGATTATCTAACGAAGTATGATAAAAAGGGTATTCATAGTATTTGTCCTTACAAATAGTAGCAACATTGATGCGGAAGCCCTGAGATGAGTATTGCCTTTCATCGCTTCCATGTATATCAAAAGGGTAGGTAATATAATCAACACCCTTCTCTATGAAAACCTCCTGTATTAACTTATTTATGTGGTGTTTTGGATCAAAACTCTGCTTAGTTCCCCACTTTCCAGGGCCTCCCACGCAAGTCACAACCAGTCCGGTATCTATAGACTGCATTGCCCCTTTGTTCATAGCGCAATAGCTTATGGCACCAATGGTTTCAGGAACAAAAATGATACGATAGCTGTTATTCAATTCCTTTCGAGCCAATAGCTCTTTAGCAAGAAAAGCGGTGAGAAGAAACCCGCTTAAGTTATCATTGGCTAGAGAAGGGTGGCAAAAGTAAGTAGAAATTAAATTTTCCTTTTTATGCTTTCCCTTGATTATAAGTTCTCCAATTGACAGAGAACCATTTGCCTTAAAAGAGGAGTCGATAAGTACTTCAAACGGGCCGCCATCTTCCTGGATTTTTTTATACTGAATAAAGCTGAGACAAAAGCCCCAATCTTTCTTGTAATAGCTGGTCCTATAAGGAATGGCATCTGGAAGGTCCTCTCGATAGTAAAGATGAGGTTTTAATTCTTCCAAGGTCATTTTTCCTCGCACAGGCTGACTGTAACTCATGACATGCATATTACTCTCCTGAAAATCAATAAGCAGCTCTTTACGCCTGTTCTGAATATAGGCTCCACGTATTTCCCACTCTGAAGGAATAACCCAATCGAATACCTGGGTGCCACTGGGAAATTCTTTGATCTTCAAAGGAGCTATTTCCTGAAGGATGCGCAAGGTCTCACGGTTACCTTCTCCGGTGATACTTCGGCAAATAGGGAAAAGCCGTTGGAGATAACGGTCTATTTCTTTGGTGTAGTCAGTCAATAAAATCCCTCCATTGCAAAATACTGTCCTCGGGAATATCCCTTCCTGCCCTGGCATTCAATACTCGATCAATCTCTCTCGGACTGATACCACTGGCGGGACGCTTCCAGGTGATATCCTCGAAACTTATCTGTTGACCGGCTTTAATTTCACGTTTTGCAACCAGGCTTCGACGTGCATTGGTTCTTGGTGCCTCTTCAGTGACAATAGAATGTTTCTCGTTATTTCCCAGTAATCGAAAAAGGGTATCGAGATTCGCC
>Ga0310344_10003495_pt1 | contig 11683 bp, 17 predicted proteins | sample HC15DNA20200_MG_FD_203801 | JGI IMG/M metagenome (GOLD analysis project Ga0310344, IMG submission 203801) | Marine microbial communities from station ALOHA, North Pacific Subtropical Gyre - HC15-DNA-20-200_MG | ecosystem: Environmental > Aquatic > Marine > Oceanic | place: Pacific Ocean: North... | reverse complement strand
GTACATCCTCCAATACTGGATCATCAAACTCTAATATATCATTACCAAACTTTTTGTTATCTTTTAATCTTTGTAAGTACATTTTTAATGAGTGTATTCTGTTTGATACTCTCATATGATCCATTGCAATTTCTTGCAGTTCATCGTGGATGTAGTTTAGCTCTTCACCATCATAGTGATAATGATTTGTTTGTTCATTTTTCATAAAGAACCTATGCCACTTTGGTCTTATAAATGTTTAGATAGGTGACTTCTTTTCTTTTGAAGGCTCGCCTTCGGCTCGCACTTTTTCTTCATCCATACTTTCGATGCACTCAAAACATAGAATTTTAATGTCACCGTTAGGATGTGGTAAGCTTATAACAGAACCCACATTTTCACCGCAGTAATCACACTTCATGTTTATCTTGGTTCATTTCCTTTTCTTCCGCTATCTTGTCTTCTGCTAAGAATGTTAATTTCCAAAATACTCTTTTGTCTTCCATAGGTATGTCAGAGGGTTTGTTTTTACCGAATGCATGTTCAAACCATCTAAAAATTATACTATACTCTTTTGTGTTAAGTTCTACCATAGTTTGTTTTAATATAACGTGTATATAAAGTACTCTGTACCACCTGTCTCGCTACAACAGTCCTCTGCGTTTGCAGTATGCAAGCTCACACCAATGGTACGGAAATCTTTATAAGCATATTATTTATAAACTTTATTTATGGGAATTTTAGATAGAAAATCCACAGAACATACACATGATGATGGAACTACACACTCACATGAAGGTGGAGATGTACCACATGAACATGGTTGCACTTGTAAAAGCAATAAAGGTAGAGATATTCACTGTGAAATCACCGAACATAGTGGTTAGACACTTTTATTACAGATCTGGACAAAGTTTATATATGTAAGATATTATTGTAATCTATGGGTTTTGTAGACCGACTAAAAGGAGCTTTTTCATTTTCTAGTAAGGGTTATACAGAATCTACAGTAAGACCTTCTATTTCACAACCATATATGAGCACCGATACAGGTGCAAAATTACCAATATTTCCATTTCCTCTTATTATGATATATGAGTTAGCAGATAACATTGATGCACTTAGAATACCTATTGAAACCATTAATAGAGAGATGTTTAAGAATGGATTTGAGATAACAGAGAGATTTAAGTATAAATGTAATAATTGTAGTAAGGAATTCCAATACAAACCAACAGCAGAGGTTACTCCAGCAGGTATAGTTGAAGATACACCAGAAAGTAAATTAGAACCAATAGTTTGTGATACATGTGGATCTAAGAACTTAAGAAGACCTGTACCAGAACATAGAAAACAACTTGAAGACTTGATGACAAAAACAATTAATGGTAACGAGCAGAACTTAGAGGATGTTTGCAGACAATTAGAAAGAGATTTAGAAGTAGCAGACAACGCTTACATGTTATTATTGAAAAACTACTTTGTAGATGATAGAACAGGTAGAATAGACCAAAAAAGAACTGAAATTAAAGAAATTATACGTGTAGACCCACCTCAAGTCGCTATGATTGCAGATAGTGACGGTAGAATTGGTTATGATGATAAAAGAAACAAAGTATTCGTATGTCCACGATTTGAACACCGAGATACAAGACTTTCAACTGATAAATGTGATAAATGTGGTGCTCAAGCATTAAAAGCTGTATGTGAAGTTAATTCTGTTTACTCTATCGGTATTCCACAACCAAAACGTGTTATTTACGGTGAAGGTGAGTTAATTTGGAAGGCTGGTAAGTATAAACCATCTCTAGTTTATGGTTACAGTCCAATTTACTCTGTATGGAGTAAAGCAATGTCATTATCTCATATGGATGAGTATGTTAGAAAATACTTTGATAAGATGAGACCACCAAGAGGTATGTTAGTTATTGCTTCTCGTAACTATGAAACATTTAGAAAATCATGGGATGCATTGGAACAAAAAGCAACAGAAGACCCTTACATGATACACCCATTGCTTGTAGAACAAGAAAAAGGTGGAAACAACATGGCACAATGGTTAGACTTTACTGGTTCATTAAAAGAACTTGAATTTATTGCAGTTAGACAAGAATTAAGACAGATTATAGGTGCAATTTACGGAGTATTACCACTTTACTACGGTGAAATGGTTGGTGGTTGGTCACAAGAAGGTTTACAAGTTACAATTACAAACAGAGCAGTAAAATGGGGTCAAGATATCCTTTACAAAGCATTTTTCAAGAAATTATCTGAAATGTTTGGTGTAGATGATTGGGATTTAAAATTAAAAACAGGTGAAGAGAATGATAAACTTAGAGAATTACAACAAGATGGTGTTGAAATTAATAACATGCAAGCATTACAAGGTATGGGATTCGAAATTACAAGAACACACCAAGGTGAATATAAGATTAGTAAAGATCCAGTTAACAATCCAGCAATGATTGAAGGCAGAGGAAGAGGTAATTCCCTAGGTGAAGCAGAGGAACAAAGACAACAATCACAAGGAGAGCCTGAAAACTCTAGACCATCAGATACTGGTGGAGTTGCACAAGGATTTCCATCATCAGGAACAGGTACAACTATGAGTAAAAAGAGTTATCCTGACGGAATAACACCAGCAAATTTCACAGTTGTTAAAGATACTTTACAAACAGCAGTTGATTTTGGCTGGACTAAGACAAAAACTGTTGATGAATTAAGAAAATCAGCACAAATGACAGTAAGACAAGCAAGAGAATTAGTAAAACAAGAATTTGAAAACACAAGGAGGTGGGAAGATGGCAAAGAAGAGTAAAGAAACAGTAACTACACCTTTTGGTAGAGTTCCACTAACTAAAAAAGAAAAAAAGATAGTGAAACAAGTAGCAGACAACGTAAAAACAATAAATAATGTATACAGTGCTGACTTTAGTTCTATAGATGATACTATAGAAGATATAAAAAAAGAAGTTAGAAAGCAAGGTATTGACTATTATTCATGTAATAATATCTACATTATACTACAAGATGCACTAAAAAAGGTGAAATTAGCTGCCAACTGAGTTAGACACAAACAAAGATTCTAATGATTTAACCAAAAAACTTTGGGAAAAACATCAGAAAGACGAATATACTCATGTAGACAACTACAAAGAGGCTATATGTATAAATTGCTTCAAAAGAGATGCAACTTCAGCAACAATATGTGATATTTGTGGTGAATGTGCTGGAAAGCGTGGTAGAGAGCCACTTTTGGCTACTGTAACACATAAAATGTATGGATTATGCTATTTTTGTGGTAAATATAAGTTTGAAATAGAACAAATCAATGCAAGATTTTGTAGATCATGTCATAGAAGAATAGCAAATGTAACCAAAGAATACAATAAAAAAGGCGGAATGTTTGGTATGGATCCATTTTGGCTTAAGATGAAAAAGAAATTAGGTAAAGATTGGAAAATATTAATGACTGACGGTTCACAAAATAAAAGATGAGCGTACAAGCATGCCCTAAATGTAAGGCAGTAAAAGGATGGAAGTGGACTTGGGGTAAAAATGATGGTCAATCAAAAGGATTTAGTACATGTAATGGCTGTGGTGCTAAATTTTGATTTGTAATGATGATTTATGGTTCTGGTTTACTAATTGGTTCTTTAATAACTGCTTAATCACTTAATTTTCTTCTTTTTTCAAGTTTATAATTTTCATATTCCTTCAAGTCAGGTGGTGCAAGCAATAATTCAAGTAAAACCTTCAAATCTTCAAGATTTCCGTTAATAATATCTAATTTATCTTCAACGTCACCTAAAAACAAATCTATTTTCATTTTAACACCATGTTAACTCTATCTTGTGTTAAATCATAATATCTATGTTTATAGTCTATTTTACACTTTTTTGTCTTTGGATTTCCGTAATATCGGTCTACTTTCACTTCATATTCTGGTTTTCGTAATTTTTTAGGAAACATTTGTAATTTATTTCTTTTTGGGTCATATGCCAACTTTTCATGTAAAACTAACTTTTCATTACCTTCTTTATACTCATCAAAACTAGTATTTCTAAAATGAACTATAGATCTACCTATAAGTGGTTTTTCTTTTATTTTTTCATATTGTTCAATAATCCATAACACATCATTTGGTTTTAGATACATATCTGTTATTTTGATACAATGTGCCTCTTCATTTAATTGTTGACCATATAGTTTTTTTAATTCTTCCTCATTCTCATAAAGATAAAATGCTGTACCCATAATAAAATTTATGGAAATACTTATTAATAAATGCTTGCAACCAAAGTATGGTTAAAATGCCATCTGAACGAAAGACAAAACGAAACTACGTGAAGAAGAAACGATGTAAATGCGGTTCATTCAAATATGGATATAAGAAAGAATCATCAAGAATATATGTCTGTTTTAAATGTGGAAAATTTGACTCATCTGGTATGTTTAGAGATGAAGTTATTCAAGCATTTGTCACACAACCTGAAATTTTTCTACATCTTATGAAGACAAACTTCATAAAACGGATAGAGTAATTTAAATACTCGATATTTAAGTATAATTATGGAACAGGAAATAATAAGAGGAATAGCAAGAATAGCAGGTAATTTTGGCATATCCTTCTTTTCACCATTAGTGGGAGGAAACGTGGCAGAATCAATTTATGACGTAGGATTAACATTTGACATGAGTTTAATGATAGCAGCCATCTCAGCTCTATTCGTTACTGGTCTGTCAATATCTAAAGAAGCAGCAGAATGGGGTAAAAATAATGGCAAAAAAAGGCGTAAGTAAGAAAAAAAAATCTTGTAAATGGGTTAAAGAAGCTCTTGATTATGTCACTATTTTATAAGGATTACGAATAAATCGTTCAGATAATTTTATATAGGGGGTAAGATTTCAACTCTACATGGTCGATCCAGTATTGATAACTGTTGTAGCAGCAGTAATCGGAGCAGGGTTGAACACTTTGAGAGGATACCTACACAGTGAGGATGAAACTTACTCTGCAAGGAAACTAGCAGGTGCTCTAATCATCTCTACATTCGCTGCAATAGCTGTTTCACAGGCAATCGCAGTCGAATCCGTTGGAATCGTAGGCTTAGCCCTAGTAGGACTTACAACAGGATTCGCAGCAGACTTTGCAGTAAGCAAAGCAAAAAAGGAGTAAGCGTAGGTTAAAAACCTCACCCAATCCATTCTTTTTTTATTTAAACTTATATAGTAGAATCATTAGTATCTAGCATGGGAGGAGACCTATATTTCAGTAGTTTAGTGACAAAATCACTAGATCCTATAAATTCTGAAGAGAGATTCTTTGAGGGATATTTAACTGTTGAAGTTAAAGACAAACAAGGAGAAATTACAATAGTAGATGAATTATACAAAGTTCTACCTGTATGGATGGATAGAGGAGCACCTATCAGTGATACTCACTCAAATCGTATTATAGGTAAAGGAATTAATTTTTCAAGATCAACATATAAATCTGGAGATGAAGAGATTCCAGCAATTAAAATAACAGGTAAGATACATAAAAATTATGAATTAGATAATGAAATCTGGAATAAGATTAAATCAGGAGAATACAAAGGACTATCATTTGGTGGTGCAACAAAATCAGATAGAACACCAAAGGTTATGAAAGATGGTTCAGTAGCATATCAATTAACAGACTTAGAACATTATGAAGTAGCAGTATGTAAAGATCCAGCCGTTCCATTAGCATTGATCACAGACTTTAATCCAGTAGCAAAAGCAATGGCTGACCATACTGAAGACAGAGATGGCAAGATGGTTATCAAATGTTCAAAGTTTGGTTGTAGAGTAGACAAGGTTGATTTATCTGGTATAGAAACATTTGAAGGTAAAGTAGAAGCACTTATGGATGAAGGTAAGTCAAGAGAAAGTGCAGAAAAAATTGTAGGTTCATTTACTAAAAAGAATGATTATCCATATTTACATGATGGAAATGATGACACATGTGCTCATTGTGGAGGAGATTTAACATGTGCTCATTGTGGTGAATATCATGGTGGTGGTCATCATCATGAAATTCCTCATACTAAAGAAGATATGAAAGATTCAATGGAAATGGAGGTATATGAAAATCATCCTGAATTAGAAGACGAGATCATCGGAGATATCAAACGTCGAGGTGGAAAACCAAAACCAAAAAAGAAAGATGGTGATGAAGAACATTGGGATAATCCACATTCTGATCAAAATAAATTAGCACGTATTGATCCAGATGCAGAAGATAACGTATATCCTGATGAAGATGATAGAAGTGAATTTGAAAGAGAAGGTGATGAATTAGCACAAGAAAAAGACATACCATTTAATTATGGAACACCTGAGCCAAGTAAATCTAAAAAGAAAACAGGTCTAACTGATAAAGAACAAGATTTAATGGAAAAAATAGATGATGGTAAACCACATCCTTTTAGTGTTAATGATAAAACCAGATATGATAAAAAAGGAAAAGTTATTAAAGATGCACCAACAGGACATGATCCAACACAAGTTGCACACTCACCAGATACACCAAGAGAAATGGAATTAGAAAAGGGTAAAGATTTATCAAATACAGCAGGAGATACAAGCAGTATGTATAATCAAAATGGAGCAGAACAGAGAGTTAACTCTAAGAAAGCAGAACCTAATGTTCAACAAGGAATAGCAGGTGGAGAAGTTCCTCCAAACTGGCAAGGAAGTGGAAGTCCTTATCCAGAAGATAGAAATAAGAAAGTAATTAAGAGAAGGAAACTAATCAAGACTGAATCATGGTATGACCTTAAAGATAAAGCATTTGAACTAGATATGCAATGGAAAGTCATTGACTTAGTAAAAGATGCAATGGATGGTAAAGAAAGATTGACAAATGCAAGAGCAACACCACAAGAAGAAGATCAGACATTTGGTGGACAAGCAAAGAGAGCAAGAGAATTTGTTCATACTGATTATCATCAAAATGATAAAGAACTAGAAGATCAACTTAAAAGAGAAAGTAAATTGAAACCAAGGGCAAGTTATGAAGATAGTTTTGATAAATTAGATAGTGCTCAAACATCACGTTTAAGTGAAGTCACTGGTAAGCAAACAAGAACACCTCCAACTGGTAAAGCACCAAAAGATCTTAAAAGAAAAGCATTAATTGGAATAGCAAAAAAACTAAAAGATGAATCTATACAAGGAAGATTACTAGCAGGTTCAGATCCTGAAGTATCATCACATTTAAAAGAACATGGTAAAGAAATAGAAGAACATCATAAACCACTAAAACAAAGAACAAGAGAACGTCATGTACAACCATCTACTGGTACACCACAAGCAGGTTTAAAACAACTAAAAGAACAGGAAGAAAGAGCTGTTAATGATCCTGAAGATGATCATTGGGGTGCAGGAATTGGAAAACCAAGTGGAAGAGAATATGAATCAGGTTATCATTCAATGGGTGAACAAAAACCTGAAGATGTAAACTATACAGGAAGCGAAGTTAAATTTAGAGAAGATACAGCATCAGAACCTAGACATGGTATACAACAAAGAGCTGGTGAAAGTGATAGAGATTATCTCGCAAGAAAACGTGCATATGCTTTAGAGCATACAAGTGCTCAGAATCTACCAGCAAAGATGAAAGAGTGATATAGTTGAAGTTAACCAAACTAGTAAAAATATCAGAAAGTCTAACGAAAAGATCTAGAGAATACAGCAAGTACAAAAATCCTAATTATCCTTCACACATTAGTCAGGAAAATAAAAAAGAACTAGAAGCAGCAGGTGCTGTAAACGCTGGAAGGAAAGCAATAAGAATGACAGCAAGACAACTAGGCACTACTGAAGGAGCAGTAAGAGCAGCACAATATAGAGAAATAGCAAGAAAGAAAAGACAAAAAAAGATAGCCGATTCAGCATTATTTAGTGATGATGTAGATTTAGAACCTAAAAAACAAAAAAGAATCTCACGTAGAAGAGAAATTTTACCTGATGAAGAAGAATTAGATAAAAGATTAGGTTATTCAAAAAAAGGAGAAGGTTTTGCAGGTTATGAAAATGACCAAGATCCTGAGACACATGTAAAGATACAAGCCAAAGATCATGCTAGAACAGGTTCAGCACAACAAGCACAATATGACGGTACAGAAGGTAAATCAGAGAGTAAAGAAAAACCATTAAAAGTATTAACAGATGGTGAATTAGAAGAAGTAGAGAAGTTAAAAGCAATGGTGAAATTATTAAAGAGAGATGATTGGGATAAAGATGAAAAAAGAGAAAGAGAACATGAAGAATTTCCTATAGGCGATGACCCTAATGATGATATACCAGATGATGCAAAAAGAAAAATACAAACTGATATGCGTAGCGAGGTTAGAGGTAAAAAGGTTCCTAAAGATATAAAACAGGAAGGTGTAGATTTAGATGAAAAAATAGGTGAAGAATTAGGTGAAGTTCCACGTTCCAGAGTCCAAGGAGAGAGAGAAGGAAAAAGAACAGTAAGTGATCAAGGTAAACATGTTGGAAACAAATTTATTGATGATGCTTCACGTTATTATGCTCGTAGACAGGCAGCCACAGATGAGAAACCTTCACATGATGAAATTAAGGATGTTGCTACTAATGCACAATCAATAGGTCATGCTTTAACATATGAAAAAGAAGAGGCAGAGAAATGGAAATCATTCATAAAAGCAGTTAATACAGTCAATAAACGTAGAGGTAGAGGAAGAAGAACATCACCAAAAGTAATAGAAAAAGAAGGCACAAATGCAGCCAATGGAACTAGTCCTAGAGGAGGTAATTTTCTAGGCACAAATGATACAGAAGCTTTCAATGTTAGGCATAATGGAGGTAGAAAAACCAACAGATATGGCAAAAAACCAGAAGATCTAGGTAATTTCCCATAAAATATAAATAACCACAATATTTATAAACCCTTTATATATAATTTCAATAACAACATGGCAGACGAAGAATCTAAAAGAGAAGACGAAGAAGACCGTAGAGAAGAGGAAGAAGAAGAGGTCGAAAAAGCTTACGATGTTATCGCAGATACATTGAAAGCAGTCGTTGAGTCACAAAAAACCATTTTAGAAAGCCACAAGGCTTTAGCAACTGATGTAAATACACTATTCACTAGTGTAGGTTCATTACAGAAAGCTGCACAAGATGGAGCATACAAATCCCCAAGTGGATCTGATGCTAGTGTAGACTTGAAACCTAAAGTTCAAGATTCAGATGATATTGGAGCAGAAGTTGCCTCAGTACCAGCAGAACCATATGAACAAGGTACACAAGCAAAACTTGACGGTGACAAAACTGTCGATGAAAAACCATCAACAGATGATGTCAAGACTTTATCAGTAGGAAAAGCACAAACTTTTACTACAGAAACACCTCGCCCTAACGCAAGTCCAGAAACTGTGAACAAATCTTACACAGAAGATTATTCACAAATCTTGAAAGATGCTAGATCAGTAGGTCACGATGGACTTTCAGACATTGCTTTGAAAATTCAATCAGGCTACTACTACAAACCTTCTGACGAAGAGGTAGGATTGATTTAAATTGGTTCAAGTAAAAACTATTGACGAGCTAGAGGCACTCTATTACGGACATAACAGAAATCTCCTTAGAAAAGCTGATGCTCCAGTAACAACATCAACAACTGGCGTTTTCAACGCTATTTTTGGTGCATATGCATGGGCACAACTTAACTTAGAGGCTAACGCATTCGGTATACTCCCAAAATACCCTTGGGATAAATCTGGATTCCGTGTAATTACAGCAAAACCAACCCTAAATACTAACCAAGGTAACACTACTTTGGGTGGTACTTCAGAAGGAGGTACTATTGCTGAGACCGTCAAACCAACTTTGCAAGAGATCGATATCAGACCAAAAACAGCTCAGTTGCCTTTCAGTGCATCTGAAGTTATGGAATGGCTCGCAACTCACAGTAAAGACGACATTTGGGGTGGACTTGGTTCACTTCGATTGTATATGGCAGTCCAACACAAAGAATTCTTAAACAGAATGCTCTTAGCAGATGTCGAAGCAGAAGCAGCAGGTGCTAGCGGTGCTAACACTGGTACCAAAGACTTTGAGACACTAGACAGAATCATCTCCAGCGATGCTGAAGAAGATGCTACTGGTGGATCACAAGCAGGTTATTATGACCCTTGGGCTGCAAACGCAACTGTCGATAGAGACAGTGGTACTGACTTTGACTGTACTGTAGAATCTGCTTCAGGTACCATTGGTACCAACGGTGTCCTTACCGACGACACATTACGAACTTTCCTAAGAAAGATCCGTATTGCTGCTGGTAAAGATCCAAACGTATTCCTCGGTTCACACGAAGTTTACTCCGAAATACAAGGTTTATACATGCCTTCAGTCCGTATTCCAAACCCATACGGTGAAGCACTCGTACAAATCGATGTTAACGGAATTCAAACATTCAAAGGAACTGGTGTCGGAATCCACGTAGACTCCATTTATGGAATCCCATTCATCCCATCCAAGGATGCACCAAGTAACGCTAGCGACTCAGCAGAGATCGGTAGATTGTTTGCACTTGATACATCTGATGCAGAAGGATATGGTTATCCAAGAATCGGAATCTCAATCGCAATTCCAACAGAATACTATGAAGCAACACGCAGAAGTCCAGCATATCCATTTGTCAACAACGCATTTGTTGAGAAAGGTGTATTCAGGACAATGGGAGAAACTGTCTGTAGACACTTCAAGTCACAAGGTAAGATTAGAGATATCAAACTTTAGTCAAACCACCAAATTTCCTTTTTTTTTAATACTTATATATAGGTGGTTCATACACTAATTCATGGCAGTTACAGTAAGTACATCCGACTGGACAGCAGCTAATGTTAGAAAGACATTATCTTTCAATGCAGCATTGGTTTCTAAACTGCGAATATTTAAGGTCAAAGTCACCGCTGGTGGTTCTGATGCTTATGCAACAAATGGAGTGTCAGCCGACCTCAAAGAGGGAAGAATTTCTACACTCGTTTCAGTGATTCCTGAATTTACAGATTCACTATACAAAGTAGAATATGACAAAACAAACCAGAAAATCAAACTCTATTCCGTTGGTGGTTCAGCAGGTGCAGTATTTGCAGAAGTAGCAAATAGTACATCCATTGCTAACAAAGTATTCGAGTTTCTAGTCATAGGCTACTAGAGTCCAAATAGCCGACTTTTTTTTCTTCATAAAGTTTATATATGTAAGCATTGAATCATTATCATGGTAGAACTAAACCACAATGTAGCAAATGTCAATGCAGATGCTCTAGTAAAAGGTGGTCATGGAGTAATTGTTGCTGTTCATGTTTCTAAAAAAGGCTCATCTGGAGCAAAATTAGAACTTAAGAATGGAACAACAAGCGGTGCACCAGTAGAATTAACAGTATTTGGTGAAGATGTCCAAGATGTCGATGATATACATAGAAGATTTGAAAACGGTATATATGCAGATGTCACGGGTTCAGCCGAATATGTCATCGTATTTAAGTAAATTTAAATACTCAACCTCTTTATTTACATCATGGTTGTTACATACTGTACAGTGGAAGATGTGGCTGATTTTCTCAGAATCCCCATTACTGCTACTACTACTCCTAATAAGACTCAAGTTGAAAAAATTATCAACAGAAAAGAAGAAGAGTTGGAT
>Ga0310344_10003494_pt1 | contig 11683 bp, 8 predicted proteins | sample HC15DNA20200_MG_FD_203801 | JGI IMG/M metagenome (GOLD analysis project Ga0310344, IMG submission 203801) | Marine microbial communities from station ALOHA, North Pacific Subtropical Gyre - HC15-DNA-20-200_MG | ecosystem: Environmental > Aquatic > Marine > Oceanic | place: Pacific Ocean: North... | reverse complement strand
AGGACCCCGTGCGGGAGAAGCTGATCAATATCGGGGCGAAAGAAGGCCCGCCACGCCGGGCACGTAACGTTCCAACTGGCCAAGGGGCGATATATTGGTAACCGTGAGGCCCGGCGGCATCGCCGGGCAGAGTTCAAATGGGAAATGTCAGCTTACAAAAGAAGTCCGCAGTTATTGGTGCGGAGTCAGGAATTTATTTCGAGTCATCACCGAGGCAGGCGAAGTCATCCAGGACACAAAACAATCCATGCTCAGCAAACAGTACGACATTGACCCCAATATCACCCGTCTTCTTATCGTGAGCGATGCGCACGGATTCTGGCAGCCGATTGCGGCGCTGGAGCCGCAGGCGGAACTCGACGACACGACACAGGTAATCTTCACCGGCGACCTGGTGTGCGGCGGGCCGTGGCCGCGCGAGGTGACCCAGTGGGTGATGGAACACGCTGGCCCGCTCGCCCTGCTCGGGAACCACGACGTGGTGATGCTCAAAGAAGGCAATCCGGACCACTCGCCGTGTACCGACACCGGGGCCCACCACTGTCTCACCAAGGAACTCCGCGAGTACGTTCGGTCGCTCCCGTACCGCCTGGAACTCCATTGGCGCGACACGCGGATCGTGTGCTGGCACGGCCACGTCGACGAGAACGGCGACGACGTGTCCTGGCTTCTCACCCCCGAGGAACAGAGCGGGGCATTTCCGGAACCGAACGCCGATCTGTGCGTCCTCAGCCATACGCACCATCCGTACGTGCTCTCTCGCGGCGCGGGGCTCGTCGCCAACACGGGGTCCCTCAGCCGGGTCACGGCCGGCGTGCGCCGGAAGGACGGCATGTTCCTGCCGAGCGGAAAGAAGGCGGGCGAGCCCGACGTGCGGGGGAGCTACCTGTCCGTGACCAAGAGCAATGACGGCCTCGACGTCGATATCATTCGCTTCGACTTCGACCGCGAGGGCGCGATCGCGGATCTCGAACAGGCGGGCGAGACGAACATGGACTTCCATCGCGAGTGGTTCCGTGACGGAATCGTTGACTGGCCGTAGCGATGCGTGCGGACCCGTCGAGGCATCGCCCCAGAACGCCTTTCGGATTGCCACCGGTCACGCGGTCGAGGGATGCTGTCTCGTGAAATGACTGTTGCCCATTGAAAGAAGGCCGGGCACGGGCTGGGGCACGAAAAAACCGGGCCAAGAGTTCCGTCGCCGGTGATCTGCTTCCCTCTCAAGGGGTAGAATCGATCCCTCATGGCACCGCAGCGCGTTCCCATTCTTGTCTACCACCACATCTATCCCGACGCCATGATCGGCGACAGCGGGGCCGGCGTCATCGGCGAGAGCGACTTTCGCCGTCACATGAAGTATCTGGCGCAAGAGCACTGGCAAGTCGTATCGACGAGTGACATCGTCGACTGGCTTGGCGGCGACGGTTCGCTGCCCGAGCGGGCCGTGGCGATCCATCTCGACAACGGCTGGCTGGATACGAGAACCGTTGCGCTGCCGATCATGCAGGAATTCGGCGTAACGGGCATCTGTTACGTCATCACCGACGGATTGGAAGCCGCTTCGACGGGAAAGAGTCAGGCCGTGCGCACGATGACGGAAGGTGTCGTGGAGAAGCCGTTCATGAACTGGGACCAGGCGCGGCAACTGATCGATGCCGGATGGGAGATCGGGGCCCACACGGCGACGCACTGCAAGCTGGCCGACAAGCACACCGCGGAAGGCGATGGGGCGGTGCGGTGGGAAATCGAGTCGTCCAATACGCTGATCGAAGAGCGAGTCGGGCGGGCTCCCATCCATTTTGCCTATCCCAGTGGATCTCGCAGCATGCGCACCGATGAATTGCTGACGCCTTACTACCGTTCGCTGCGACGCTGGAACACCGAATGTCCCGTCCCATGGCGCTTCACGGACCACCAGACCTCGCGCCTGGCCGTCGAATGCCAGAACGTCGATTTACGCTTGCCGTTCGGGGATTTCAAGCGCATTTTCGACGACGCATTGAGGTGAACTCGGCATTGCGGGCCGGGCCATCGAATGATTTCGAGAGGCGCAGATTTTCTGCCGCAACCGCCACCCTTGGCCGCCGATCACCTCCGCACAAACGAGAGGTCGATTTCCCTAGCCTTCCTCGCTGTATCCAGGAATCGTCAAATCGGCCCATGGATGCGTATAGACGCGCTGCCCGATGATCGGACTGGCTGGTGGCTTCCACCCGGGGAACCGGCGCCACGCATCGCCCTGCAGCGCCGAATCCTCGCCGACATCGCGTAGATGATCCTGGAGTTGCCGACGAAGTATCGCCTGGATGCCATCGGTCATGGGCATATCGGCCACGTTCTGTGTTTCCCGCGGATCGTGGCGACGGTCAAAGAGAAATTCCCGATCATCCCCGGCACTCCACGCGTACTTCCAATCGTCGGTTACCACCGCATAGATCCCCTTCTCAGCCCGGAGGAACTGGATGTATGCGGCATCACGAGCAACTTTTCCCTCGGCAATCGCCTTCAGATCATCGCCCTCAAGTTCAAGAGCGTGCGGCACCCCCGCCGCCGCCAACACTGTCGGCGCCACGTCGAGCAGTGTCACGGGTCGGTCACACCGCGCGCCGGCCGCCAGGTGACCGGGCCAGCGCAGGAGCATGGGGATCCGTGCACAACTGTCATGCATGGACCCGAGATGAAACGTCAGGTAGTCGCCCAGGTGATCGCCATGGTCCGACATAAAAATGATCACCGTGTCATCAAGCTGACCTCGACGATCCAGTGCGTTCATCATCTTGCCAACCTGGAAATCGATGAAGGAGATGCAGGCGTAGTAGTAGGCCTTCATGGCCCGCAACAAGTGCCAGTCAACGCCCTGGTCACGATACACGGCCCGCCGCTCATCGCGATTCACCCACGTCCAGAGGCTCTCATGGTTCGGCGGTACGTTCGGCGTCGGCATCTGCAGCGGTCGATAAAGCCGGTGCCAGGGATTCGGGGGCGTCCAGGGTGGATGCGGATGCACGAAACTGGCGTAGGCCAGCCACGGGCGTTCGTGGTCCGCCCGCTCGATGAAGTCCACCGTGCGGTCACCCACCCAATTGCTGGGATGCAGGTGCGCCGGCAAAGGCGACGGATGGGGCAGGGTCATCGTCTCGCCGCGGGGGCCATGGGGATCGCAGACATAGTCGTAACCCTGGTCATGCAGGAAGCGAAGGTAATCATCTTCGTCCGGAGACGAGGCTACTTCCGCCTGCTTCTCGCGTGTCTGAAAACCGCGCAGGGCCGAGGGATCGGGCGTGAAATGCGTCTTGCCCACGCAATGGGTGCGGTAACCGGCACGCGACAGTGCTTCCACAAAACTGGACCGCCCGTCAGTCGGCATGCCGGTCACATTGTCGTAGCACCCCGTGGTGGCAGGCCCCTGCCCGTAGAGCAGAGCGCAACGTGCTGGCACGCACATTGGAGAAGGCGTGTAGGCGCTGGTGAAGGATGCCCCCTCCCGCACCATCTGGTCCAGTGCCGGCGTCCGGATGATCGAATTCCCGAGGGCCGCGATCGTGTCAAACCGCTGGCTATCGGTAATGATCAGTAGGATGTTCGGGGTCGCTGCAGCCACGGACCAAGCATAGCAGGACCGATGCCGCGAGCAGTGGGTATATTCATTGATCATCGAAAGGGTGGCCATGCAACGATTCAAAGGCAAGACATTGTTCGTGACCGGGGCGGGACAGGGTCTGGGCGAAGCAATTGGCCAGCGCTTCCACGAGGAGGGCGCCAATGTTGTCGCGGTGGATATCAACGATTCGACGCTGGCGACAGTTTGGCCCGGCGACGAGCGATCGACCGCCGTCGTCGCCGATGTGACGCAAGCCGAGGCGATTCAGGCCGCAGTGGACAAGGCCGTGGAACGCTTCGGGCGAATCGACATCTTGGCCAACGTCGCGGGCATTGCGCTCGAACAGCCTTTCGTGGACATTTCCGAGGCCGACTGGCGCCGCGTCATCGACGTGAACCTGACCGGCACCTTCCTGGTGGGTCAGGCAGTGGCCCGACAGATGATTCGGCAGTCGCCCGCTGGCGGCGCGATCGTCAATATGGCCAGCAAGAACGGTATCGCGGCGGAGGTCAAGTACGCCCACTACAACGCGTCCAAGGCCGGCGTCATCCTCCTGACCAAAACGATGGCCGCCGACTTGGCCGATCACGGCATTCGCGTCAACGCGGTCGCACCTGGTTACTGCCGCACACCTCTTACCGCCGCGATGGACCCCGAGGAGTTTCAACGCCGCTACGCGGAGCAGTGCATTCCGCTGAACCGCTTGGGCAAGCCCGAGGAGGTCGCCGGCTTGTTCGCATTCCTTGCGTCCGAAGACGCCGGCTTCGTGACCGGCGAGACGATCCTGATGGACGGCGGCCAGTTGGCCATCGACGGGCGCAAATTCCACGCTTGGGACGACATCTGACATCGGACGGAGCCCGCATCGCCATGCGCATCGACGCACTGGACATCCTCACCGCCGGCACGACTTGGCGCAACCTGATCATCGTCAGGCTGATCCCCGACGAGGGGCCGCCCGGACTCGGCGAGGCAACGATCGAGTACGGCGACCGCGCCCTGATCGCATACCTGCCGGAAATATTCGATCGCGCTGTGAAGGGCCGCGATCCTCGCGACATCGAGGGCATCTTCACCTCGATGGTGAAGGCCGATTACTGGCGTAGCGGCTTCATTGCCCGCACCGCGTTCAGCGCAATCGAGATGGCTTGTTGGGACATCCGGGCCCGTCACGAGGGCCAACCGGTGTGGCGTCTGCTCGACCCGGATCGCGACGGACCGCTACCGGTGTACGCCAACGGTTGGTACCGCACGTCGCGCGACCCGCAACTCGTGGCCGAAGCCGCAGCCGGCGTGGTCGGGAAAGGCTACCGGGCGTTGAAGATCGACCCGTTCGGTGCCGGCGACGAGACGCTAAGCCCCGAACAGTTCGACCGGAGTCTCGCGATCGTGCGGGAGGTGCGGCAGGCGGTGGGAGAGTCGGTCGAGTTGTACGTCGAAGGGCACGGTCGCTTCAACCTTGCCACCGCGGTGAAGCTGGCCCGGGCCATGGAGCCGTGCCGCCCCGGCTTCTTCGAAGAGCCGCTGATCCCGGAGCTGAACGGTGAATTGCAAAAATTGATCGACCAGACCAACGTGCCAATCGCGCTGGGTGAGCGGATGTCATCACCGGAAGCGTTCGAGCCCCTGATCGCCACCTGCTCGAACTTGGTGCTTCAGCCCGATCTATGCCATGTCGGGGGCATGATGGCAGCGAAGAAGGTCGCCCAGATGGCGGCCGAGCGTGGATGGCGGGTAGCACCGCACCATGCAGGCGGGCCACTCGCCACGACGCATGCGATGCACTTTGGACTCGCGTGCGGACAGGTCATGGTGCAGGAGGTCTTCGACGATTTCGAAGACGACTGGGTGTGCGAGGCGTTCGAAGGTCGGGCCGTCGTGTGCGACGGTCATGCCGTCGTCGATGACGGGCCAGGATTCAACGTGCGCGTGGTCGAGCGCATCCTGCGGCAACACCCCTTCGCCGACCGGCATCTGGATCTTTTCGCCGAGGGATGGGAGCAGCGGCAGGCGTGATCGTCGCCTTCACTGGCGCAGGTAATCCAGGGGGATCGTTCTCACCTTGGTCCCCGTCATGCTCACGCCGCAGGTTCCCCAGCCGTAGTCATAGACGAACACGGCCTCGTCGCCGGCGAACCGCACGTCGGGATAGCCGATCCGCAGGGGGCCGGGCGCACGATGGTAGCGATCGGTGTTGGAAGGCTGGTAGTACCAATAGTCTTCTCGCTGCTCGATGATCTCGAGCCAGTCCGCCGGCAACGGCGGGATGACGGTTTCGTCGTCGAGCGACTCAAGGTTCCGGAAGTTCTCCCACGTCTGGCCTTCGTCCCGCGAGATCGCGCACGAGAGGCGGTGCCGGTGCAGTCCCTTGAGAATTTCGCCGCGCGAGCCCTGGTTCCAGACCATCAGGATTTCGCCGGTCGGCATTCGCCGCAGGCAGGAGGGCGCGGAGGTGCTGGCGATCTGCAGGACCGGCTCGGGCCGTTTCCAAGTGAGACCGAGGTCGTCGCTGAAGGATTGATAGCGCCGGCCGTGCTCGCTGCGCAGGTCCATGAGCAACCGCCCGTCTCGCAGCGGCAGGACCGCCGGCTCGCCGAGGGCGTAGCAGACGCGGTAGCGGCAGACGAAAAGCTCGCTGAGGCTGTGCTGCCACGTCTGGCCCTCGTCGTCGCTGACCATGACAAAACTGAACGACAGGTGGTTGTCGGCTTCACTGGCCACGGTTTCATCGAAGGAGATCCAGCGGTACGACGGGGCCACGATGCGACCGGAGTCGAGCACGAGGGCGTGCCCGGCGCAACACATGGCATGCTGGGAGAACACCACGACCGGATCCGACCAGGTACGTCCCTCGTCGCCGCTGGAGCGGAACATCATTCCCGATCCGGCGTCACGGGTGGGATGGCCGTTGGGGAAGCGCTCGTGATCGTTGTAGACCATGCCCAAGCGGCCGCTGTTCATGCGGAACACCGACTGGTGGTTGCCCTTGACCCGCTCACCCGCCGCATCGCGCATGTCCCATGGCTCGCTCCAAGTGCGGCCGGCATCGGTCGACGAGCGCATCGTTAGATAGATGTAGTCGCGTTGCGGCGCGGTGTTGACGGTGGAAAGATCCGCCTCACCGGTCGGCGCGTCGTTATTCTGCGAAGGCGTCCTCGGCGGCTTGGAGACGTACTCGCTCGGGTCGCGGCCGCCCGCCAATTCGTACTCGAAACCGATGACGTACAACTCGCCGTCCGCAGCGCCCGGCGTCAACGTCATCTCGTATGTCACGGGATTGCGAGGGCCAACGATCATCTTCGACGGAAAGCGATCAACATCAAGGGGGCGTGTGGTCGCATTGGGGTCGGTTACGGTCATGGCAGTAAAGGCACTCCGTGAGTAATCAGTGGCCGTGTTTTTTAACTGGCCAGGATTCAGGATTCAGGGTTCAGGAATCGGGATTAGAAACCCGCAACACGTTATCCGCATCCCCATTTAATAATCTGCATTTGAAATTAATCATCTCTCCCACTGCGCGTTCTCGTCCAGCGGCCAGATCGGTCGCCGCAAATTCCTGAATGAATAGCGACTCAAATCATAGGACTCCGCGCCGGGACAGTCGGTGCGATAGACGGCTGCGGCAACCTTGGCGTAGGCCTTCTTGAAACCGATGCCCGTTTTCAAGGCCACCACCTTGGCGTCGAACGGCTCGATGCCGACCTTGCGGTAGAGGGAGGTCTGGGGGCCGTGGATGGTCCGCTCGGTAAGGACCAGCCGAACATTGTCGATGGCCAGGCAGACGATCGGGCCCGTCTCTGTCGTGGGCGTGGTCCCGGCTCCAAAATCGTCTTCGATCGGGCCCGCGGCAATACACGCCACGCGACCGGTGATCGTCAGGGGTCGGCAAAATCGGGTGTCTCGCTTGCCCCCGACCGCGAGCGTGACCACGTCCCCGACGCATGCGTCGGCCAATTCTGCGATCGCGGGGGCATCCGGCAGGTGGGTCAGGATCAGGCCGTCGATCAGGGCACGATGCTCCAGGAGGTGTGAGAGCAGGACACTGTTGTCCCCGGGCGCTCCCCCACCGACCGTATCGGCCGAATCCGTGATCACGATCGGATGCCCGGCCACGCGTGATGCCTGCCGCATGGCCTCCGGAACGGTGCACATCGGATCCGCGCGAAAGTGCTGGCGGGCTTCCCAGGTCTGTTCCGCCAGTTCATCGGCAATGCGTTGGGCCAAATCGGGGTCACCGTCGGTCACCGCGACTGTGGAGACACCCTGCCCCGGCACATCCTGCCACGCGAAGGCGGGGCATACCGCGCAGGAGATGGTGCCCGGTCGCTCGTCCCACGCCTCACATGCATCGAACAATTCCTTCATCGCCCCTGCGACGGTCCCGTCGTCAGGCGGGGCCATGATCATTGGAAGGTGCGTCGACCGAACGACTGGGCGTGTTCGACCTTCCAACGCGTCGAGCAGGATCCGGGCGGCACGGCGCCCGGTTTCAACCACGTCACGGTGCGGATGGGTGCGATAGGCCACCACCGCGGAGGACGCGGAGATCATCTTTTCGGTGACCACGGCGTGGCAGTCCAGCGCCGTGACCACCACGGCATCGGGGGGAAGATGGTCTCGCAGCATCGCCAACAAGTGGCCGTCGAAATCATCGATGCCTTCCGCCACCATGGCACCATGGGGGGCGATGCAGACCGCATCGAGAGGCGCCGCGGCCTCCAATTGGGTGCGCCATAGGGATTCGAGATGGGCCACCGCTTCGGTTGAGATCAACCCCGAAGGCAGCGCCCCCGCACTGATCAGGGGCACGATCTCCACGTCGTCGCGCTGCCGAAGCACGTCGGTGAACCCGGCGATTTCGTCGCCCCGGCCCGTGCCTTCGAGGATCGCCTCGCCGACAAGCGTGCCACCCTGGTAGCCTTCGAAGTCCTCGATCTCGGTCAATGCCGACGAGAATCCATTCGACTCATGCCAGAACCGCGCCACGCCAATACGCCTTCGTGCCATGCTTCTGCCCTTTTGTTGTCCATCCGGCGCCGTATGCCCAAATCGCGATGGATAGCCCACCCATCGCCTACAAAGACCTACGATATCATACCGGTGGAGAATGCTCGGAACCGAAGCGAGTCACAATTTAGATGCACGTCGGTATCCTGCCTGAATTGCGTTCCTGCGGCCACGCCTTGGACGCTGACCCCAGTTGCCTGGGACGATTGCGCGAAGCGTCCGCCGTGCTTGACGACGACGATGACCTGCGCCGCCGAATGCGAGACGACGGTTACCTGCTCGTCCGAGGACTGCTTGATCGCGACACTGTTCTTAACACGCGACGCGCGATCCTGACGAAATTGATCGACAAGGACATCGTGGACAGCCGCCACCCGTTGATGGACGGTATCGCTCATCCCGATTACCACGGCAACGAGCAGCACCTGCTGTCGGCCAGGGTTCCGGAACTGCAGGATCTGCTCTACACCGGCCCCATCATGCAACTGGTGACGCGACTGATCGGCATGCCGGCCGCCCATTACGACTACACCTGGATGCGGGTCATCGCGCCGGGCCAATGTACGTTTCCCCATTGCGACGTGGTTTACATGGGCCGTGGCGAACAAGAACAACTCTACACCGCCTGGACGCCGCTTGGCGACGTTGACTTCGACCTGGGTGGCCTGACCCTGTTGGAGGGTTCTCATCGACATCAGCCGCTACGCGAAAACTACTGTACGACGGACGTGGACCGGTACTGCGAGAACCTCCCCCGGGGCGAACGCGTTAAACAGATGAATGGCGAGAACGGCGTCCTGACGCGCAATCCACGCCGCCTACGTGACGGCATGGGTGGCCGCTGGCTGGTCAGCGATTTCCGCGCCGGTGATGTGCTGTTGTTCAACATCTTCACCGTCCACTGCGGCCTGGAGAATCACACCAATCGCATTCGACTTTCCACCGACAGTCGTTACCAGCCTCAGGGACGGCCGTTGGACGAACGGTGGAACGGGCCGAATCCGTTGCGGCATGGCGCGGAAGCAAAACAGGGGATGATTTGCTGAACAAAAAGCAAGAACGCCTGAGCGAATGGGGAATACTGAACGGAAAATTCTTTAGAGATAGATGTCTTCGCGGCCTGCGTAAGGACGATGGAGACTCATCCCGCTTGTGGAGTCGTGATCCTGCAAGCGGCAATCTGGAAACGGCACAATGACCACTGACCCATCACTGTCCTACCAACGAATCCTTCTCTTCAGCGCTACCCTGCCTCTTCTGTTTGCCTCTGCGACGCCAACCGCGGCGGGACCACAGCCGACCGCAATTTGGACGTTGGATGCGAATACCATCGACGGCACCGCGGTCAAAGACGGCGGGACCAACGGTCACCACGGGCAGATACGCCGGGCCACGCTGATCTCGGGCAGGCTCGGTGAGGCCCTGGCTTTCGACACTTCCGGCGACGGTGTCACAATCGAGAATCTGCAACTGGCCGGACATCAACTCTCGGTCATGCTCTGGCTTCGACGCGACGCCAGCGGGGTGCAACGCCTTGTCTATTTCAACGGCCTGCACCAGGTCGGCTTTTCCGGCGACACGATCTTCGTCCACACGGGCCGCGCGGGCCGGGCCGATCCCAACATGCCACTGGCGCCGGTCGACATCCCGCACGGCAAATGGACCCACCTGGCGGTGACCTGGGACACGGCGGCACCGTCCGAACAGGTCAAGGTCTACCTCGACGGCGCGTTGCGCTACCAGGGCACACTGGACAACGCCCGCGGGAAGGTCTTGAAGGTCTCGACCTTGCACCTCGGCCGCAGCCCCCAAGACGGAAAAAACAGTCAGACGTTCCTCGGTGCCATCGATGACGTGGCCCTCTTCGACGTCGCCCTCTCAGCCGAGGCGATTGAGGCCGCCTACCGCAAAACGCTGACCGCTGCGGGCACCACCGTGCCACCCACGACACCACGAGAGATCGTATCCCAGGCGGCTAAGCCACCACCGCTTTATTTTCCCCGGGCGCCCTACACGGGTCGCAAGAAGCTGCTGCGGATCGGCAGCGAACTGATCAGCCGCATGCTCCAGTCCGAGTCAATCGCCGCGGCCGACCTGCCGCGACGCGTTGGACTTTGGCAGGACCGTGGCCTCGACGGCCTCGTGTTCACAATCACCAGCCTCGACCGGGGCGATCCGCAGCGTTACTGGAACATGTGCGGCCAGTGGTGGGCGGTGATCCCCCGAACCTACGAAGAATTGCTCCCCGACATCCGTGCCTTCCAGGCGGTCACTGACTGGGGCCGTCTGACCGACAACTTTCTCTGGTCGTCCTATGCGGTGTGGAAGGATGGCGAGCGACTCCGCTGCCAGGACTGGTTCCGCGACGAGGACTGGGCCGTGATCCTCGACAACACCCGCCTCCTGGCCCGCGTGGCCCGGGAATGCGGTTTCGTCGGTGTCCTCTTCGACGCCGAACAGTACGACGGCCACCACGCCGAAGGCGCCTGGCACATCCCCTTCAATTACGCCAACTATGCCGAAGGCGGCTACGCCGCCGAGGGCCGCGACACCCCGCGCCCCTTCAAGGAAGTCGCCGCGCAACTCCGCAAGCGCGGACGCCAGTACGCCGAAGCGTTATGCGAAGAATTCCCCGGCCTGAAAATCCTCATGATCCCCGGCCTCTACGAATGGTCCGCACACGAGGGCAACGTGCCGCTCGAAGATCGTCATTACAGTCTCTACCCGGCCTTTATTGACGGCGTACTGGACGGCATGGATGCCAAGGCCACGCTCATCGGCGGCAGCGAGTTCACCTACGACCGGACGCGCTACGCCGACATCGGTCACGAGCGGAGACGCTTCGACGAGGCGATCGACGCCCAGGCCGACGTCTCCGACGACCTCAAGCCGAAGATGAGCTTCGCCGCCGGGATCTGGGTCGACACCGGCCGCACCTGGAGCGACACCGACGTGGCGCAAAATGCACGCGATCCGGCCGCCCACGCGCGGGCCGTGCGAAATGCCTTCCGGGCCTCGGACGAATACGTCTGGATCTACGGGGAGCAATCAAAATTTTTAGAGGACAATCCGACC
>Ga0310344_10003492_pt1 | contig 11686 bp, 14 predicted proteins | sample HC15DNA20200_MG_FD_203801 | JGI IMG/M metagenome (GOLD analysis project Ga0310344, IMG submission 203801) | Marine microbial communities from station ALOHA, North Pacific Subtropical Gyre - HC15-DNA-20-200_MG | ecosystem: Environmental > Aquatic > Marine > Oceanic | place: Pacific Ocean: North... | reverse complement strand
TTAAAGACAGCAGAAGGTACAGCAAACTTTATTATTAAAAGTTTAAAAAAATCACTTAATAAATTATCTATGCTAATATCTTTCTATTCATTGAAAAAATTTAGAGAAAAACTAGATCCAAGAAAATATAATGGTGCTATCTTTTTAGGTTTGGAAAGTCCTGTTGTAAAAAGCCATGGGGGAACAGATTCTACTGGATTCGCATATTCAATAAATGTTTGCAACAAAATAGTGAACGCGAATTTAATAGCAAAGATAAAATCTAACTTAATAACTGTTGACGATGATTCAAACGAATAATATTTTTACTTAATGGTAAAAAAAAATTTTACTAGAAAAAATTTATCAAATAAAATAAATAAAACTTTGGGCTTTTCCAAAAATTTTTCTGCTAATTTGGTTGATAATTTTTTTGAAACATTAATTAAAGAGTTAATCAAAACAAATAAAATGAAGATTTCATCTTTTGGAACTTTTAAGATTCATAATAAAAAAGCAAGAATCGGAAGAAATCCTAAAACTAAAATTGAAACACAAATTACAGCACGAAAAGTAGTTACTTTTAAACCATCTTTTTTGCTTAAAGAAAAAATAAATATTAAATGAAAATTGATAACAATGAAGAAACTTCATACAAAACAATAGGGGAAGTCGCGAAGGAATTAAATCTTATTGATAAAAAAACAGGTCAATTACAAACTCATACAATTCGATATTGGGAAACTCAATTTAAACAAATTAAACCCAAAGTAAGAGCTGGTGGTAGAAGATATTATTCTAATGAAAATATTAAAACAATTAGTCACATTAAGTTTTTATTGAAAGAAAGAGGTTTAACAATAAATGGTGTTAAAAAAATGTTGGATAAGAAAAAAATTGATAGTATTGACGTCCAACAGAATTTTGGTGTATATAAACGAAACGATAAGTCTGCTAAATTAGTTAAGGATAAAGTTAAAAATATTTCAAAGATTATTAAAGAAATAAAAAAATTAAAAAATGGCTAAAAAAACTTCTATAAAAGTTAGACTTGTTCCAGAAAGTAAACCTGACAGTCCTTTTTTTTATTATGTTAAAAAACCTTCTGGAGGTGAGAAGGCTAAGATTAAATTAAAAGTTAAGAAATACAATCCATCGACAAGAAAACACGAAGTATTTATTGAGAAGAAATTGCCACCTCATAGCAAATAATTACTTTTTTTTAAAATTTCTTTTTTCAAAATCAATATATCCTCTAATCATACTTTTCCATATTTTATTTGTAATTTTAGGATCTATTTTTTTTTTAATTGAATTTTTTTTAATATTTGAAAGTACTTTTTTAATTCTTTTCTTATCCACTATTTGTTTTTTAAATTTTTTAAGCAAAATAACTTTTTTTACAAGTTCAGTACGAGCCTTTAGTAAATTTAATAGCTTAAGATCAATTTTATCTATACTCTTTCTTACAACTAGTAGATTTTTCTTGTTCATTAAAGCGACAAATAAGTAATTTTTATTTTTTTTTATGAAATGTATATTAATTTCATGATAGTTGAAAATAAAAATAATCAGGTTTCAATTTGGCTTTTGTTAATAACTTTTCTAGTGGGTCTAATGATTATCGTTGGTGGACTTACTAGATTAACTGATTCAGGATTATCAATAACTAGATGGGATTTATTTACGGGCATATTACCCCCTATAAATTCTTTTGAATGGAATAAAGCTTTTGAACTTTATAAAAAAATTCCAGAATTTAAACTCTTAAACTATTCGATGAGTCTAGATGAATTTAAATTTATTTATTGGTGGGAGTATGCACATAGACTTTTAGGTAGAATAATAGGTATACTATATATAGTTCCTCTAATTTATTTCACTTTTAAAAAAAATATAACAAAAAATTCTATCTTATCTTTATATTTAATTTTTTTATTGATTTGCTTACAAGGATTTATGGGATGGTATATGGTTCAAAGTGGTCTTACAGAAAGAACTGATGTAAGCCATTATAGATTATCCATTCATTTAACATTAGCCTTTATTATTTTGATTATGTTATTTTGGAATTTTCTTAAATATAAGTACAATAAAAATATTTATCAAAACAAACAATTACCTTATTTTTTACCAAACTTATTTTTATTTTTAATAATTGTGCAAATTTCTATTGGTGCATTAGTTTCAGGTTTAGATGCAGGAAAAATTTATCAGTCATGGCCCCTGATGAATGAGAGTTATTTTCCTGATGATTCAAGTATAAATGATTTAATTTCTTTAAAATCCTTTGAAGTACCTTCCATTGTTCAGTTTATGCATAGAAATATGGCTTATTTAATATTTTTATTTTTTTTAGTAATTTTAATAAAAACATTTAAAAATAAAGATTTTTTTTATTTACGAAAAATAACTTTATATATTTTTCTAGTACTTTTATTACAAATTTTTTTAGGTATCTTTACCATCTTATCTGGTGCACAAATCTTAATTGCATCTATACATCAAATAGGATCAATATTTTTAATTATAACATCATTAATTTTAGTGTTTAAAAACTCTAAAATTAACTAACAGCTTTTAACTTAGCTTTTCCCGAAGCATTCAAAGCTTGATCTAAATCAGCAATAATGTCATCTGGATGTTCAATTCCTATAGATAATCTTACATATCCAGGGGTTACTCCAGCAGCCAATAACTCTTCTTCTGTTAATTGACTATGTGTTGTAGTCGCAGGATGAATAGCTAAACTTCTTGCATCACCTATATTGGCTACATGATAAAACATTTTTAAAGCTTCAATAAATTTTTTACCAGATTCGACTCCACCTTTAACCTCAATACCAACCAAGGCTCCATTTCCTCCCTTAAAATATTTTTTAGCTCTCGCTCCAATTTCACCTTTGTGTAGGGTAGGGTAAATTACTCTATCTACATTTTTATGTTTTTGTAAAAATTCAACAGCTTTTTCAGCATTTGAACAATGCTGTTTCATTCTTACTGGAACAGTTTCCAGACCTTGAATAATTCCAAAGGCATTATCCGGCGCAAGTGCCGAACCTAAATCTCTTAATAAAACTACTCTTGCACGTACTGCATAAGCCACATTTGCTCCTGTAAGTTCAGGTACAACTTTTCCCCAAATAGCACCACCATAACTAGCATCAGGCTCATTAAACAAAGGTTGTCTCTTTGGATTATTTGTCCAATCAAAATTTCCTCCATCGACCAAACATCCTCCTATGACAGTTCCATGACCACCAATAAATTTAGTTAACGAATGTATTACTACAGCAGCTCCATGCTCTATAGGTCTACATATAACTGGTGAAGCTGTATTATCCATAATTAAAGGAATGTTATATTTTCTACCTATATCAGAAACTTCTTTAATTGGAAAAACACGCAGATATGGATTTGGTAGTGTTTCTGCATAAATACACCTTGTTTTGTCATCAATATGTTTTTCAAAGTTTTTTGGATCTGATGGATCAGCATATCTAACTTCGATTCCTAATTTTTTAAGAGTATGAGTAAATAAATTTACCGTACCACCATATAGATCTGTTGAACTAATAAAATTATCTCCTGCTTGACAAACATTTGTTATAGCAAATGTTGAAGCAGCTTGTCCTGATCCAACCGTTACACATGCTAAACCTCCTTCTAATGCTGCAACTCTTTTTTCCAAAACATCATTTGTAGGATTCATTATACGTGTATAAATATTTCCAAACTCTTTTAATGCAAAAAGATTTGCTGCTGTATCCGTATCTTTAAATTGATATGAAGTAGTACGATAAATTGGTACAGCTACAGCTGTTGTAGCGGGATCACTCCTATATTCTCCACCATGTAATGCTATAGTTTCTGGGTTTTTTATTTCTTTTGCCATTTTTTTTCTCCTTTATCTCTCATTAAATGAATAAATATCTCTTATTAAATCAATAAAATTAGTGAATTTAAAGCTACTTTTTAGCCTCAAAAAATTTGACTTTGTATATAAATACAAGTAATTATGCGCGAATTACAATGACAGACTTTATTAAAAAAAGTGAACAAAAAAATAATTGGATTTTAATAAATGCAGAAAATGCAATTGTTGGTAGATTAGCAGCATTTATTTCAAAGACACTAAGAGGAAAAAACAAAAGTCAATATACACCGAATATGGATAATGGTGATTTTGTTATTGTTACAAATATTGAAAAAATTAGATTTACAGGCAAAAAATTTGTTAATAAAAAATATTATAGGCACACAGGACACCCAGGTGGAATTAAAAATACTTCTCCTGCAGCATTGATTAAAAATAAACCAGAAGAGATTTTAAAACTTGCAGTTAAAAGAATGTTGCCAACAGGAGCCTTGGCGAAAAAGCAACTTTCTAAATTAAAAATTTATAAAGGTTCTATACATCCTCATGAGTCACAAAACCCAAAAATAATCGAATTCTCAAAACTTAATAAAAAGAATTATTTATCATTAAATTAATATGGAAACACAAATAAGCACTGAGAATATAAATAAAAAGATAAAATTGAATTTCAAAGATTCAAAATATGCCACTGGAAGAAGAAAAAAATCTATTGCAAAAGTTTGGGTAAAAAAAGGATCTGGAATTATCCATGTTAATGGAAAAAAAATGGCTGACTATTTTCAAAAAGCAAATTTGCAAATAGCAATCTATAGACCACTAACAATTGTAAAACGAGAAAGTGAATACGATGTAAGATGTTCAGTTAAGGGCGGAGGATTAACTGGGCAAGCCGGGGCAATTATTCATGGAATGGCTAGAGCTATTGTACTTCATGAACCTGATCTAAAAAATACATTAAAAAAAGAAAATCTAACCACCAGGGATTCTAGAGCTGTAGAGCGGAAAAAATACGGCAGAAGAAAAGCTCGTAGAAGCTTTCAGTTTTCTAAAAGATAATATTAATTAAATATCTCTTAATATTAAATATTGGTATAATTTAAAAAATGAAAGATTCATTAAATATAGTTGTTGCTGGTGCAACTGGATATATAGGATTACAGTTAGTAAAAATTTTATTAAATCATCCTAAGATAAAAATATTATCTTTGTGTGCGAGTAAATCTATTGGAAAATCTATCCATCAATTCGACAATGATATTATAAAAAAAAAATTGCCAAAAATTTCTAAAATTGAAAAAGTAAATTGGAAAAATGTAGATGTTTTATTTACAGCATTGCCCAATGGACATGCACAAAAAATTATTAATATATTACCCAAAAGTGTAAAATTAATAGATCTTTCGGCCGATTTTAGGTTAAGTGACTATAAAACTTTTGAAAAATGGTACGGGATTAATCATAAAGCTAAAAAACTAATCAAAGATTCCGTCTATGCAATATCTGAATTTTCTAGAAACAAAGTGCAAAAATATAGAATAATTTCTTGTCCTGGATGTTACCCAACTTCTGTACAAATTCCATTAATACCATTAGTTAAAAAAAAGATAGTTAGCACTAAAAATATTATTATTGATTCGAAGTCAGGATATTCGGGAGCTGGAAAAAATATTAAAAAAAAATTTAAATTCAAAAATTTATTTAGCTCAGTTTCTGCTTATGGTGTAGGTTCACATAGACATATGGCTGAAATTGATCAAGAATTATCTAACGTCGCTGGTAAAAATATTAATGTTTCTTTTACACCACATTTAATACCAATGTTCAGAGGTATTTTGTCTACTATTTATTTAGAAGCAATTAATAAATATAATGCAAAAAGTATTTATAACTTTTTAAAATCATATTATAAAAATAATTTTTTTGTTAAAATTGCTAAATATAACCAACCTATCGGCACAGGAGATGTTATGAACACAAATTTCTGTAAAATTTCTGTATGTGAAAATAGAAAAAAAAATAGGATTATAATTATTTCTGCAATTGACAATTTAATTAAAGGAGGATCTGGTCAAGCAGTACAAAATATGAATATAGCCTTTAAAATGAATGAAACTTTAGGGTTAAAATGAAAAAATATTTATTTTATTTAATCTTCTTTCTAATTATTGGTTGCGCTAATAATAAGGTAGTATATTGGTGTGGGGATCATCCTTGTATAAATAAAAAAGAAAAAGAATCATATTTTAAAAAAACAATGATTGTTGAAACTAAAAGTATAAAAAAAGAATCATATAAAAAAGACTCTGAGATTGAAAAATTAATGAAACAAGCTCAAATAAATGAAAAAAAGCGAATAAAAAATGAAAAAGAATTTAAAAAGCAATCAAGACTTGATGAAAAAAGAAGAAAAAAAGAAGAAAAAAAATTAGCTAAACAAATTAGACTTGAAGAAAAAGAAAGAAAAAAGCAAGAAAAGAAATTATTAAAAAAAGATAAAAAAATGCAAGATAAAAAGGTTAAGAAAATGTCAAAAATTAAATCAAAAAAAACAGCAAATGAAATTGCATTAGAAACTCATAATAATAATGAAGAAATAAATCTGAGTAATTTTAATAAGATAGTTAAAAAAATTACCGAGAGTAACAAAAACAAATCTTATCCATCAATAAATAATATAGAAGATTAAATATGACCTATCAGAAGATTAATATCGGACTAGCAGGTTTTGGAAATATTGGCAGCTATTTTTATAAAATTTTACAAAAAAATAAAAAAGATATTTTTATAAAAACAAGAAAAATTCCTAATATCAAATATATTTCTGCAAGAAGCTTTAGCAAAAATAGAAAGATAAAAATTCCAAAAAGTAAATGGATTAAAAATCCTCTAGATTTAGCTGATAAAGACGACATCGATGTTATAGTTGAATTAATTGGTGGGCCAGATGGGGTAGCAAAAAGATTAGTGATCGCAGCTCTAAAAAACAAAAAACATGTAATCACCGCAAATAAAGCATTAATGTCTAAACATGGTGATAAATTAGGTCTTTTAGCTGAAAAAAATAGCGTTAATCTTGAATACGAAGCATCAGTAGCTGGCGGAGTTCCTATTATTAGATCAATCAAAGAAGGTTTAATTGCGAATAAAATTAACAAAATTTATGGAATTCTCAACGGGACAACAAATTATATTCTTTCCTGCATGGAGAAAAAAAATAAAAATTTTAACGAAATACTAGATAAAGCAAAAAAACTTGGATTTGCTGAAACAAATCCAATATCTGATTTGAATGGGAGCGATTCAGCTTCAAAACTAAGAATTTTATCATCTATTGCTTTTAATAAATCTATATCAAAAAATAAAATTTTAACTGAAGGAATTCAAAACATAAATTTGTCTGATATTTTGCATGCTAAAAATTTAGGCTATAAAATTAAATTACTGTCTATTTCTGAAGTAAAGAAGAATAAATTAATAGAACGTGTACATCCTTGCTTAGTTCTAAAAAATTCTTATATAGCTAAAATTGATGGTGTGCTGAATGCTGTGGTTGTTGATGGACTACCTATAGGTAGATCTGTTCTTCAAGGCGAAGGTGCAGGAGCAGGACCAACTTCTTCTGCCATAATTTCAGATTTATGCTCTGTTCTAAAAGGGGAAAAAAATTATCCATTTGGCGTGTCATGTAATGAGCGTAAAAAAATACCTAAATTTGATATATTAAAACATTTATGTTCATCATATTTAAGAATTGAAGTAAAAGATCGCCCAGGAGTTCTATCTTCTATAACAAAGATTTTTGCCAAAAACAAAATATCAATAAAAAATTTAATTCAAAAACCAAACAAAAAAAATAAAAAAGCTTCAATAATTATAATTACACATGAAAATATTGAAAAAAATTTTAATAATTTACTTTTACATTTAACTAGAAATAAATTTGTCTTAAAAAAACCAACCTTTATAAGAGTAGAGACAGTATAAATGATTATTAATAAGAGTTTTATTGACCCTTTTGTCAAAACTACTTCAAGAGGAGCTTTTGGCGCATCTATTTATAGAGGAAAAAATGACAAAATATCTGCAGATAAAGCTGCCGTAGATGAAATGAGAAAAGAACTTAATAAAATTGATATAAAAGGAAAAATAGTTATCGGTGAAGGCGAAATGGATCAAGCTCCAATGCTTTACATTAATGAAAGTGTTGGAACTGGTAAAGGTGAAGAGTTTGACATAGCTGTTGACCCATTAGAAGGTACAAATTTTACTGCAAAAAATTTACCTAATGCTCTTTCTGTTATGGCAGTTAGCAGAAAAGGAAATTTGCTTAATGCTCCGGATATATATATGGAAAAAATTGCAATAGGACCTAATTTACCAAAAAATATCGTTGATTTAGATTTTGATGTAAAAAAAAATATAAATCTTCTTTCCCAAGCAAAAAATGTTAAACCAAATAAATTAACAGCATGTGTTCTTAAAAGACCTAGACATGACAAAATAATTAAAGATTTGAATGAGTTAGGAGTAAAAATTAATTTTATCAGTGACGGTGACGTTTCTGGGGTGATTTCTGTAGCAAACCCTAATAACCAGATTGATATTTATTTGGGTGTAGGAGGTGGTCCTGAAGGTGTTTTAGCAGCAGCAGCTCTAAAATGTCTAAATTGTCAAATGCAGACTAGATTGTTTTTTCAAGATACTAACGAAAAAAAAAGAGCAAATAAACTAGGTATTAGCGATCTGGATAAAAAATATAGTATTCAAGATATGGTAAAGGGAGATGTTATATTTTGTGCCTCTGGAGTTACAGATGGAGATCTAGTAAAAGGAATTAAGTATATTGATGATAGCTTTGTTTCAGAAACTTTTGTACTTCATGAAAGCAGTAAAACTAATCAAATATTTAAGAATACAATTAAAAAATGATTTCTAAGCAAGAAATTGATATTATAGATCCCAGAGATCAAGTTAACCTTTATGGATATGAAAATTATTTTAATTCTTTTAAACAACTTTACGAAAATCAAAAATTACCCAATACAATACTTATAAGTGGACCAAAAGGTATAGGTAAATCAACTTTTGCATATCATTTTATTAACTTTCTATTATCTAACAATGAAAAACATAGCTATTCTTGTGAAAATTTTAAGTTAAATAAAGATAACTCATCTTTTAAACTGATTCAAAGCGACACTCATCCTAATTTTTTTTTATTAAAAAATATTTTACTAAACGATGAGATAAAAATTGAACAAACAAGAAAACTTTTTAAATATTTGAACAAAACCACCTATTCAAAAGATATTAAAATAGTTTTATTAGATAATGCTGAAAAATTAAATTTAAGTTCCTCCAATTCTTTATTAAAAGCTCTTGAAGAACCTTCATCCAATACTTTATTTTTTATTATTCACGATGATAATTTTGAAATTGTAGATACTATTAAATCTAGATGTATAGAATTTAAAATTCATTTTTCGCTATCAGATAAAATAGATATTTTAAAAAAAATATTTGTAAATTATAATTTAAATTTGGATGGCATAGATTTAAATAAATTTTTATACTTCGATACTCCTGGTAATTTTTTAAGATATTTTTTACTCTTAAAGGAATCAAATCTTGATATTTCTGAAGATCTTTTATCCTGTATCTTTTATATGATAGATACTTATAGCAAAAAAAAAGATTCTGAATTATTAAGTTATATAACTTTATTTATTGAAAACTATTATAATCAACTAGCTTTGAATAATAATTTAAATATCAATGACTATTTTAACAATAAAAATAAAATTCTATATCTAATTAGTAATATGAAAAAATTTCATTTAGATAAGAAAAATTTATTATTTACAATCAATAAAATTTTAAAAGATGAAAAAAGGTAATTTTTATATAACAACACCAATATACTATCCTTCGGGAGCTCCTCACATGGGACATGCTTACTCAAGTATTATCGCGGATGTTTTTGCTAGATTTAAACGTAATGATAATTGTAATGTTTATTTTTTAACTGGTACAGATGAGCATGGTTTAAAAATACAAAAAGCTGCTGAAAAAGCCGGTTTAGACCCTTTATCTTATTGCAATAAATTATCAAAAGTTTTTAAAGATTTAAGTAAAAAATTAAATTTATCTAATGATGATTTTATTAGAACAACTGAAAAAAGACATTATAATTCTGTAAATGACTTATGGAATAAATTAGTTAAATCTGGAGATATATATTTATCAAAATATAAAGGTTGGTATTCAGTTTCTGACGAAGCTTATTATAATTTAGATGAAGTAATTGATAAAGGTGGAAAAAAAATTTCAACATTTTCAGGCTCTGAAGTTGAATGGGTAGAAGAGGAATCTTTCTTTTTTAAGCTTTCCGCATGGCAAAAAAAATTATTATCATTTTATGAAAAAAATGAAAAATTTATCCTTCCGCTCTCAAGAAGAAATGAAGTTATTAATTTTGTTAAAAGTGGATTAAAAGATTTATCCGTAAGCAGAACTTCTTTTACTTGGGGTATTAAAACACCCAATAATAGCAAGCACATTATATATGTTTGGTTAGATGCTTTAACTAATTATTTAAGTGCCCTTGAATATCCAAATGTTGAAGGAAAGCTTTATAAAGATTTTTGGCCAGCTTCAGTTCACGTAATTGGAAAAGATATACTAAGATTTCATGCCATTTATTGGCCAGCTTTTTTACTTGCTGCAAAAATAAAACCACCACTTAGAGTATTTGGTCATGGATGGATTTTGTCTGGAGATGAAAAAATGTCTAAATCTAAAGGAAATATTTTGAATCCGTTAGAGATAATAGATAATTATGGAATTGATGAAATTAGATATTATTTGATGAAGGAAGTATCACATGGCAGCGATGGCAATATTTCTTTAAATAGTTTAGAGAAATGTATAAATAGTGATTTAGCAAATAATTATGGCAATCTGTGTCAAAGAGTCTTTTCTTTTATAAATAATAATTGCAATGGCATAATTAACAAAAATAAAAATCTATCAGATTCAGATAAAAAAATAATAAATGAAACAAAATTATTAACAAAAAATCTAAGAGATTTTATGGATAATCAAAATTTAAACAATTATATAAAATCAGTCATTGATATAAGTTTTTTAACTAATAAATATATAAATGATGAAGAACCATGGAAGCTTAAAAAAAATAATATTGATAAAATGAATAACATATTACATGTTGCCTTGGAACAAATTGCAAAAATTTCTATTTTATTAAATCCAATAATTCCTTTAGCCTCCAACAAGGTTCTTGATGCTTTAAATATTGATCCAAAATCAAGGAATCTTTATTTTCTTGATGGAAAAAAAATAATTCCAGATAAAGCAAAAATTAAACCTTTGGATATATTGTTTAAAAAAATAAATTCATGATAACTGATTCACACTGCCATTTAGATTATCCTAATTTATATGATCACTTAGCTAGTGTTTTAGATAGAGCAAAAAAAAATAAAGTTGAAAAAATATTAACTATTTGCACCACTTTAACAAGCTTCGAAAAAATTAAAACGATTGTAAATAAATATAATAATATATACGGCACTTTTGGAATACACCCTCATGAAACTAAAAATTTTAAAGAAATTGACGTGGATTTTATTATTAAAACTGTAAAAGATAATAAAAAAATCATTGGAATAGGAGAAACGGGGTTAGATTTTTACTATAATCATAGCGATAGAGACATTCAAAAAAAGAGCTTTACAAATCATATAAGAGCAGCTGCAAAATTAGATATTCCTATTATTGTACACTCACGTAATGCGGAAAATGACA
>Ga0310344_10003491_pt1 | contig 11687 bp, 10 predicted proteins | sample HC15DNA20200_MG_FD_203801 | JGI IMG/M metagenome (GOLD analysis project Ga0310344, IMG submission 203801) | Marine microbial communities from station ALOHA, North Pacific Subtropical Gyre - HC15-DNA-20-200_MG | ecosystem: Environmental > Aquatic > Marine > Oceanic | place: Pacific Ocean: North... | reverse complement strand
GTATTAACCAGTAAACAAACTCCCTATCTGCGTTCTCTTCCTGATGAACAGCCCATCTATGCTTGTGTCCTGACGCATATATATGTGCATTGGCTGTTGTTGTTGCAGCCCTCTGATTTCCATGCAAGCTATTCCATATGGAGTTACCTTTGAAATCATGGCTGCATATTATTTTACATTCTTTCCCATTTTTAAACTGTATCTTCCAGTGAGCCATCCAATCCATCATGGGTATCTTCTGAAGATTCATTGACTTTAGAATTTCCGCACCACCACCCCAAGCATCGTGATTCCCTATCAGAATAGCAAGCCAGCGTAATCCGGTATCATTAAGAAACCAATCGGCAAGTCTACGGGCGGTAGTAATACTCTGGTCTGACTCCGCATGAAGACGCATCAATCTTCCGGGCCAATCGCCATCCGTAGTGTCACCAAGATTAACACAATACATTCCATCATTACTCATTAACTCTACGTCACGCCGTAACAATGGGATGTTACATCCATTTGAATCAATGTGTGGATCTCCAATAAAACATAAACCAATAGGTTCGGTTGTTTTTAACTTTACTGTAAACCATTTCTTTGCTTCTTTCGCTTTTGCTCTGCGATTAAACCTGCGTTCCATAGAGTCAAGTATTTCAACAACAGGTATATCTTCGTCAGGAAAAACAGGAAGTTCTACTTCATTATCATTCACATTAAAGTTATCTGCATTAAGAGTTGCCTTCGCCTGACTGTATCTGCCATAAAAAGTACTTCGATTGATTCCAAGATTATCCGCTGCTTCAGCAATGTTACCACTAGCACGTTCAACAGCTTCTATAACCTGTCGTAATTCTTCCTCACTTAATTTAGACATTAGTCTATTTCCGAAATACGATCTGCCATACGATTAGCTCTTGCGGGTGTATCTTTCTTTGCCCATTTCGAGTCAAGCATTTCAATTCTTGCCGTTTCCCAATCCCTGTTACTTACCGCTGCATGAAATTTTTTAAAGTTGGAACATGAAGACACACCCATTTGAAAACACATGGAAGCAATAACAACCTTTGCCTGTCTTGGGAGATCATCAAAGTCTTTATGCAACCAATGTGCATCCTTTATGCAGGTGTCCACATCTTTCTGAAACCATTCTTCAACAAGTTCCGGATCAATAGGAGTCCCGACTTCGGCATCAAACAGAGGACCATCTGTAGGTAAAAGCAAATGTCCACAACCACCCGTCTTCTTACCAAGATGATCGAGATAAACCTCATTCACAATACCCTCTTCCTCATGTAACAAATCTATAAGCTCTTCTTCAAATGTCATTTTCTTACAGCCTTTACAATTCCACCAATCATTGCAGGTACGCTATTTTTTAAAACACTTAATCCCCATATTCCACCGACCATTGAAATTACAATCTGAACATACCAAGATGGGAGAGCTTGCAACGCAACATCAAAGTAAGTTTGTACGGCAACGGGATCAAACACAGCCCATATCAGAGGAAAAATAAATATCCCAAAAGAAATTCTACGCAACCACTTGTCTTTGTCAGAAAGATTAGCCATCTCCCATTCGTGGTTATTTGATTTCTCATCGCGTAAAAGTCTCGCACGATTCTCTTTCTCAGCTTTCTTTATGTCCTGTTCACCAGCTATATAACTAACAGCACCAGTAACAACTGGTTTTAAAATACCCGCAATAAGACCAATCATTTCTTACCCCTCTGGACAAAAGCCTGTGCCCCGAAATAAGCAGCAATAATTCCACCCATAGTAATAAAGAAGATTGAAAATAATCCATCAAGGATCTTTAGCTTTTCCATGCTGAGAACAGGAAGAACTGCTATCATCGTAAGTGTAAGCATAGCTATCATTGCACAGTAAGATAAACGGGTTTGGTGATATTGCTTGTCGTGTGCATCGAGTGCTTCTACTGCCCTTAACTCCTGATCTGAAACAACACCATCACCATCAATATCTAAAACTTCAAACTCCGATTTAGGCTCTAGCTTTTTAACCATCCCAAGTCCTTGTTTTATTTGACACTATTGTAGGCACACAAACAGCATGTGCCGGATATGATATCTGCTTAGAGATATATTTACATCTGTCAAGGGACATAAAAGGTATCTTACGAAATGGTTCTGAATCTCCAACATCCGGATAAATAAGCAAAAGCCACACAAGAACCTTGTCCATTAAAAAACAAACATCAATAAAATGATTATGGTAATTGAAAGAGTGCCACCACCAGCAATAAGAATCGATAGAGCCATATCACGTTTTCTTTCCCGCTTTGCCATTAGCTCTCTCGCAGCACGTTTATCCGCAGCCCTCTGTTCAGAGCGCATCTTCTGTAACTCTTGCCAAGTTGAAAAGCCAGCAACAGACACAATTACGTTATATAAATCTTTTTCTGCCTGTTCTAATTCCTTTTTCTTTAGCAACCTTTCCATTGCTTTTGCATCGGATGACATACCACCAGATGCTTCCTTGTGCATCATCGATGCTTTCTCTTCGTCTAATTGTTTGAGAGCTTCGGCTGCTTTTCCCAAGACTTCCGCGACTGCCTTGCCACCTTCAATAGCTGTGGTTATAGCACCAATAGTTTCTATTATCGCCATTCATTGCGTCTCTTCTTAAACCATTCATAAATACGCAAACACGACCATACTATAGAAAACAGCGCAGCAATGGCTGGCAAGTACGCAAGCAATGTACCGCCAACAACAGCTAAACTGCTTATATCAATAACGAGCTTGGTTTGTTCGTTCAAAGCTTACCCCCCAGACAACAGGGCAAAACATATCCGAATTAGAAGGCACAACGCCTATCGTAAATTTTCCGTTTGCGCTCAAAAAGAATTTAACAACACCCTTGCCATCCCATGTTACACCAACACCAAACAACTGCTCATTCTGGTCGAATGTTAATTCGCGTTCAGCGGCCTTACGATCAAAACAAATAATATTTGCTGCGCTCACAGGACTGACCAAAAAGAGCAAGACTATGAGAGCAAGGAATTTCAATCTATGCCCACCTTAGAACCACACCGCTGATTCTTATTTCTTTATTGTTTAAAGTAGTCACCCGATACTTCATTTGAGTTCCCGATGGCTGGCCACTGATATCTACTGAGCCACCATAAATGGTAAAATCCCCATTGGTTGCACCAGCAGAAAGAGTTACTTGCGTCCAATTGCTCCCGTTGTCGCGTGAGATTTCGCCCTTTAGGTCTGTGTTTAATGTAATGCTATCAACAGGATCAGCTTGTATCGCAAGATACCCTGTAGAAGGTGCGCTTGCTGCGGTAGCTGCCGCAGGTATCAAGGTCATATTAGGTGGGGTGATTGTGTATGTGAAGACAATGCTGCTTGCGGTGGTTGACCCTCCACCACCGACAGCGGCTCTCATATCCGCAGAGTATGATCCACTCCATGCGTACACTTGTGTAGTCGTGGACAGATTATAAATCGAAATTGTGTTGCTGATACGCCTGATTTGAAACGTATTAGAAGTGTTAGCCCACGTTGAGGTGTCAACTGTTGAGCTACCTTTTTTTATCCAAGGGGTTCCAGCACTAAAGAAAAAACTGTCGTCCATCGCGTTCATGCCAGCCTGTTGATATTCACCATCAGAAACCGCATGAGCAACCTCATCAGCCGCCCCATCGAAAACTCCAATCACCATATGGTCAGAGACTACACTGGACATTTGAAACTGAAAAACAAAATCACCTGTAAGGAGATTACTAGCACTATAAGCTGATCCTGATGAAGTGGTTGTAACGGACCCAGAGCTAAGAGTTGCGCCACTACCACGCTGGGTCCAATCAGAAGCAGCTGGAGTTAATGTTTGAGTCGAGGGATTATGATAATAATCGTTGCTTGCGTCATACGTTTCGTTAGTGCTCGTGCTACCAATTGTGTCAGAATCAAAAGGATCAGCAAAACCGTTTGGAAAATTAAGTGCCTGACCTTGGAGATCGGCAATTTGCAACATCATATGTCTTCCATCAGATCGGGAAACACCGCTGCTAACAACTTCATAAGCGGGAGCAGTTGACCCGCCTGTTGAAGTAAGCACCTGACCATCACTGCCAGTTGGATTTAACTTTGCAAGAGTCACAGCACTATCTGCTAGTGCGGTAGTCCCAACCTTGCCTTGGATTGCTTGTGGTCCTATCAGTCGCATTATGTAATCTCCATTACCGATAACACAACATCTAATGCGGCACTTCCCGTAACCGAAAGTGTATCAGTCGCCTCCATTACAACCTTATTTCCAGACAATAGTTCCAGAGTTGTGTTAGCAGCTATTGCTGTCGTGGTTAGCAATTCTACATCCTGATTTGGTTCATTGTTTGCACCAGCACGATTTGCGGTGTCAGTACCCAACGTCACCGTAGCGTTTGATGAACCACCCGTGGTGTTGCCAAGCATCAAGCCTAAAATTATTGTCGTTGTAGATCCGGCGACGGTATATATTACATCTGCCGATGTAACACCTGCCTTTGTTATTACTTTAAAAGTGTTTGCCATTTTTTCCTCCTAACCGAGTGCTACGGCTAATGCGATTGTATCTGCCTCTGACATATCTCCAGCCGGACCCTGTGGCCCCGTGGCCCCTGCTGGATTAAAAACCAGATTTAAGGTTAATGTCCGGCCATCACTACTTAATGAGGCGGTACTATCCGATGGAGTTCCCTCACTTGCGCTAACAGTAACAGTAGAAAGTTTATCGTGAGCCTCCGGATTTCCTGTTGAAGAATTAAAAGCGAGTAACTTGCCAACCCTACTTGCTTTTACAGGAATTGCCATATCTATATTTGTTGCATCAGTTTCCGGAGCATACAGGGAACGAAGTCTTTCATCCTCCCTATCTGCAATCATTGCAGTAATTTTATCTAACTCCGTATTCAGAGTCTCGATTTCAAATTGACCAGAAGAAGGAAAGTCACTTGTCCTAGCAACCGGAACATCCCGAATGATTGTAATGACATCGTTAAGAGAAGCCCCACCACCAAGATCAATCTTTTTACCAGCACCACTGGCATTTGTTCCAGCACCAGTAACACTGTATTGTGAAGCACTTGAAGGGGAAGCGTTATAACTAAGAAGAGTTGTTCCGTTATATACTTTTAAATCAGTAACAGCAAAAAATTCAAAGTCAATATTAAAAGCAGTCTGACCCGCTGATGCTGTGTACTGATTCCTTGGTACTGTATCATTAATAACTATTGCCATATCAATCCTCTATTGCATCAACTAGTTCTCGTTGCGCCCAAAAGCTTACATCCTTTAAATAAAACAGGTTTGCAAAAGGAGTAGCGCGTCTTATTGCAGAAGCTCTCTTATCTAATTTCATACCACTATCAAGAAGCGCACGTGTTAATTCAAACACCATGCCCGGACCTGCACCACCAATCCTACCAACAACATCATCTATATTTCTTTCATATAATGTATTATGTCCTAAAGCTTTTCTTAAACTTAAATGACCTGCCGTTAATTCTTCTGCCATTAAAGGAATATCACTAAAAATACCTGTGACACCAGAAAGTTCATAGGCACGTATGGCCTGTTCTTCAAACGAAAGATCAAACCAATCATAAGTTTTCATCCAACCGGAAAACCATCCTAGAGTAAGCATACCCATAAATCCTGACCAAGCACTTAAATCTTTATGAGCTACACCACGCTTCACACCCTCCATTAAAACACTGGAAGTAGCAGCTATAGGCCAAGTAAGAAACTGAAAGGGTAGAACTGCCCAAGGATTACTGACTCTATCTCCTATAACACTAAACCCAAGTCTTTGGCCCATATCACTTTCTGCAAAAGCTTTCATTTGCTTATCAATTCTTATGGAGCCAATTTGTCTAGGGAAAACACCACTCATTATATTCGGTTTACCAGCGGTTACAGGAACAACCATTGTTCTCTGAATTTCCCTATTTATTCCAGCACCTACCCTTGCAGCAAGATCTTTATCTTGCCATGCGCCAAGATTCAAAAGATAGGAATTTCCAGTTGGACTTAATTCAACAGGCATTTCATTGGCAATACGAATAGCATCAGCATCCGAAATTCCAACCATATCAAGATGAATGCGGCCTTTTTTAGTTAAGGTATTATCCGCAAGTTGTTTTGAATATCTAACTGTTAAACTGCCGGAAAGAAAACTCGTAAAAACTTTGTGCATATGAGTCCAAGGCCCAAGAAGATTCGCAACATAATAAGGAGCTTGGGATGCGTGACCAAACCTTTCTATTCCGGTAGTCTTACTTGCAAATGTACCGTCACCTATTTCCATATACTGCTTTGCTGTAGTCATTGCAGAATACTCTAACGCTTCACCAATCTCCTCTCTGGTTTCTTTTGAAATTTTGCTAACAAGGGCGGGGTTTAATGCAAATTGAGGAATATGGGAAAAATAATTAGTCAGTCCGTTTACCATTAATGGACGAGCAAGATCAGGCATTGCCGAATAAATAACACTACCCATGTAGGCAAGACTTGTAAAATTCTTTAAAAGATTAACAGCCCTTGAACTGTATCTTGTAGGATCTATATTCGCAAATTGCAAAAGAACGCCATCCCTTATATCAAGAATGTCTTCAACAACTTCTCTTTTATCTACCTCAAGTTGATCTATTTTTTTCTGAAGGGAATTTATTTTATCATTACCTGATTTACTTGGAGGACCAGCATCTAATATTTTCTTTATTTCATTTGTTAAAGGGAGGATGAATCTTTCATTAATATGTTGCTTAACATCAAGAATCTTACCTTCACCAAGCCTGTCACCCATCATTCGGGCCATTTCTATTTGCGGCCCTGTTTTGTCCATATACCTGCGTATAATACTTTGATCCAACAAAATGAAATCAATAACACCGTCAGGGGTATCTATATCAAGAAGCATGCTATTTGGAATATCAATCTGGCGTTGATTAAAATGACGCAACCCCTTACCAAGACCAACTGGATTTATACCACCATCTGCATTTCCATAACCAACTTCATCAACAAGGCGATCAAATAACTCCTCTGCCCTTTTCTCCGCAGTTTTCATATCGGTTTCGTATCTTAACACCTTACCAGAAGTGTCAATCCTTGCTTCGCCAACAGGAACAAAACCCTTTCTTTCTTGCCATACGCGAGCAGTTGGTTCATTTATGTAATAATTTGTTATGCGATTAATAAAAATACTACGATATTTTGTTATATTTTCGAGATCCCAAAAACGTGGAAAATAATTAACATCATCTGGAATAGATCTGCCCTGATTCCATATACCTTCTTCATTCTGTTTTACAAAAATCCTTGTTTTTTTCAAATCAATAATATCTTTTATCATCTTGCTAAGATGTTCATCCATCATTTTGAATGCAGCACCACGCTGCATCTCTTCTATCTCATCAGCAAGCCTTAAATAAAGATCATGTTGGTTTTTCGTCATCCCCTGAGAATAACCAGACCTTGATTTTAATTCGAGTTCAAGCATTTTTCTTAATTTTTCATCCATCATTTCGAAGTAAGTCATCTTTAACGAGTCAAGCCACTTCTCCATTGCCTCTATTCTTATGTCAAGCTTTTCACCAAAGTCTTTAAATTCCTTTTTATTTGTTCCCCATATACCAAATCTTTCACCAGCTTCTTTAAATGATCCGAACTGTTCATTTAAAGCCCTTACTGAATTATCGATAAACTCATCATCAATTTTTATAGGTAAACCTTTTTCATCAACCCCCTGTGTAATATAAGAAACTAAAACGCGCCGGAAAAATTCATCCTTACTCGCTCTGTCTGTAGGCATCTTTGCGGATACACGAACACCCGTAAAATCAGAATCCTTTCTACCAAAACCAAGAGAAGCCTGATATTCATTATCAATTGTTCTTATTACTTCACCAGCCCTCCAGCCCCAATTTCTAGCAGAAAGATTTGCTACTGATTGAGGTTTTGCAAAACCCCGCCCAGCCCCATCGTGCATTAAACCAGTGTCAGCAATGATGTGACCAAATTGAGCTATAAAAGAATCTCCCTTAAAAGATTGCCTTGCCTTTCTTAGAAGCCTTAATACAGGATTCATTCGAATAACATCGGAAAATTTTGATACAGTAAATATGTTATCAGGTATTGTTTGATCCTTAGATACCATAGGCATATCCATAGATCCGGAAAACTTTTGCCTATTATAACCTTCGTAAGCAAGTCTGTTTATACGTTCTATATATCTTTGACCGTCTTCACCTTCACGTTTTAAATTATTTATAAGTGCGTTTTGCCGATGAAAATGAAAAGTCATCCAATCATCGTTAAGTACAAATTCATCAGCATCAAATTTTTTTTCCCCCATACTATATTTAGGATCATCAACCCATGCTCTTGCATTTTTCTCTTGATCTATTAAACCAAGATTAATACGGACTTTGTTTGTATTGGAATCAAATATTGTTGGGGAAGGTAAATTATTATCAGGAAGTGTTTCCTTCATTTCCGGCGATAAGGAACGGCGATCATAATTCGCATGAGCAAGATCAAGATCATCACCCAATTTATCAACAGCAGCTTTCTTTGTTAAAGATCCAACAATACCAGAAAAAGCACCGCCAATTAAAAATGAACTTCCGATTGCCATAAGAGATTCTTCTAAAGGAACATCAATACCAACCTGTTGCCTGATAAGCTCTTCTCCGGTAACAAGACCACCAACAGCACCACCACCACGGAAAAACCCACGGATAAAACCTGCCCCACGTATCCACGGAATTGGAACAAGATTAACAGGATGGAGAATACCAACCGATAAAGCGGCGGCCCAAGATCCAGTACCCTCCAACTCTTCTCTTGCTACTCTCTTTCCGTCAATAACACTTTTAACATACTCAAATTCTTCCGGAGACACCGTATTCATCAGGTCTTTATAGTGTGGTTCGTATCCCCTTATATTTTCCTCATCAAGAGCGCGACGATTAATAACCCAATCATCATTTATTTCGAAATCTGGTCTAGTAACAAGACTTCTCCATAAATCCATCTGAGGAGAAAGCGTCCACTCATTTTTAAAATTTTCCAGAAAAGAAGAAGGTTTATAAAAACCAACACTCTGAAGAGATTTGAATCCAACAGGCGTAAAAGGACTTGGATATTGTCTGGAATTAGGAGAGGTAATATCGCTCATCTATAGATCCGGCTCTATTTGAGCATCCCAAAACTCTCCCACAAAATCCCTTGGCGGCAAACCTAGTTTTCGTCTACGTAGATTAATGTATTCTTCGTGTCTACGAATACCCTTTGTAGATTCTCCCCCACTATGTTCTATTAGATTTATTAATCCCCGTTGTGCTACTTTCAAGGTAGAATCAGTTTCTTCCGCCCTTTCTTTTCCCGATTTCTTTCTTTCTTTTTCTATATTTTTTAATAACATTTTTCTTTTATCTGTATCTACGCCAGTATCATTCCTAAAATCTTTAAAATCCGAAGATGCTACAGCATTATCCAAATCGAAATGAATTACTTCTCGATTTAAATCAGGACGACGAACAAGCGACTCCGATATATTAGTCTGTACAGCATCCCCCTTCTCCAGATTCTCCAAGTCATTCTTGAACAGAAACCACTTCTTTTTGGTAGGATGGTAAGAAATCCAGTATTGTTTTCCAAGACCATCTCTGATTTCTTTTATCTTTTCTTCCGGTACGTTATTGGCTTTTAAAATATCAGGGATATATTTTTCTTTTAAATAGCTGTCCCAGACATGGTAATCTTTTGGTCCTGTACCCTTACTGTCAAAAACTATTTCCGGAGCATAATAGGCTATACTTAATTTGTTAATATTGCCGAAGGCTCTTCCAAGATTGGAAATAGCAAACCTTCCATTAACCCATTGCTGCAATGCTCCTTTTACCTGATCCCGTGATACGCCTTGTTCAAGTAGTTTCGCTAGTTGATTTATTATCATTCCTCGTAAATGGCCGGGAATTTCATTTATATTGTCAAATTTTCCACTAATAGCGTCCGGTTTATAAGAGGGTTTAAAACCAGCCGCTGTACTTACAACGTCAGTTTGTTGTTCAGCTTCGGAGTCGTATTGACCTCTTGAAAGACCAGAGTGATTAACAATTTCTGTTAAATCCCCAGCTATCTTTTTTGCATCATCAAGCAACTCACCTCTGGGTTTTTTTTGTTTCGGTGGAACAAGAACATCACTTTTATACATATAATTTAAAGCTTGGATAACCCTATCAAATTGACGATTTTCTGATTTAGGATCTATATCAACATTATTTAATCCGTATTCAAAATCATTGAAACGCTCACGCATATTTTTGTCTATGCCAATATTTTCTAACCAAGACTCTCTACGCTTTGATGAAATATTGTTATAGAATTGAAATAATCGGTAAAATTCTAATGGATTAATTTCGCCAGAATTTATTTCTGTTATTCGTTTTAAAGCTTGAAATAATCGTGCTGGCAAAACATTCATTTTTAAAACATAATCTGCCATTTTATCAGGATTTTGTGATGTCCATTGAAGGGTGTCCTCTATATCAACGGGTACTTCTGCAACGGAAGGATCATCAGTCTCCATCTCATCAAGCGTTTTTACTACTATTTCTGCGGCATTCTGGTCAGCTGGTTTTTTTGACGTTGGTAAAAATGGGTTTCGATTATTTGTCAGTGCATCAATAAGCTGATTTGTCCTACCGTTGTTTTTGTCTACAAGTTCAATAAAAGAACTAGCAAGAGTTCTAAGCTTTGACATTGTTTCTGGATTGTTTTTTAGATCGCCAACTTTAGTAAAAAATTTCTTCTCTGTTGCCATGTCCAGAATTAAACGGACATTTTTTCCGACTTCATTAGCAAGCTGTTGAGGATTTTCCCCTGTTTTTTTCAATGCTTTTAATTTTATTAGAGTAATATTCAATTTTCCATAGAGTTCGTTGAAATTCTTTTCAAAAAAATCTCCCGTGAGTTTTCCTAATTCAGAAGTAAGCTTTTTTACATCGGTTAACGCTTTAAAGTGAGCCTTAGCAAGGTGAGGATTCGTCGAATATCCTTCCTCAAAATATTTTTTTAGTTTATCTTGAAGGGGTTTAATAAGACCGTTCATATATTTTATTTCTTCGGGATCTAATCTTCCGTCTTCTATCGCTTTCTGAAATTTCGAATTAAGACCGCTGGAGATAGTCACAAGTTCCATCGTCAATCTGTTCGATTCTTCAGTAGCTTCTTTTCCAAGAACCGCTTTCGCTTGTCCTACAAGACTACCAAACAATATGCCTAATCTTTTTTCATCATCTGCACTTATTGGTCTACCTAGTTTTCCCTCTTCTGGATTAGCAATAAATTTATTTCCGGATTCGTCTATCCAAATAATTCCCATATTTTTCATCATTTCCCACGGACCTCTTTTTTTATTCTTATCCGGTGAGAAGAAATTCTTATTCCTGTCAACAGCACCCCAAAAAGCGTTCATAAACGACATGTTTTCAAGTTCGTCGTTAGCTCGTTCTTTTATTACCGGAACTGATATCCCTAGATTTTTTGCTGATTTTTCCATTTCCTTGGAAGGTGTCTTACCCTCCATAAAGGTATCAAATATTTTTTCGTCAAGGGTTTTTCTTTCAGCGTTACGTTGCTGCCTGTTGTTATGGGCAGTTATGTTGTCATTACCGATAAT
>Ga0310344_10003490_pt1 | contig 11687 bp, 8 predicted proteins | sample HC15DNA20200_MG_FD_203801 | JGI IMG/M metagenome (GOLD analysis project Ga0310344, IMG submission 203801) | Marine microbial communities from station ALOHA, North Pacific Subtropical Gyre - HC15-DNA-20-200_MG | ecosystem: Environmental > Aquatic > Marine > Oceanic | place: Pacific Ocean: North... | reverse complement strand
TAGTCATTAGGATCGCGCCCCATGGACCCACTAGTTGCTCCGCCACCATGGCCACCGGCGCCAGAACTCCACCGTCCGCGGCTAATGCATCCACACCAACAGTACTAATCATGACGGACGTACCAACCACATAAATGATGAGAATAGTTCCGAACCCAAGGAACATACCAAGCGGCAGGTTTCTTTCAGGATCTTTCACTTCTTCCGCCACACTAGCCACTTTTGTTAAGCCCATATAGCTCACAAAAACCAGTCCGGCAGTCGCGATGATCCCAGCACTTCCCGACTCGAAAAAGCCGCTGAAGTTGCCCACCTCCGAATTAAGGAAGCCGACACCACAGAACCAAAGCAAAAGGATCAAAAGCCCCATGAGAAGGAAGACCTGGAATGACCCACTCTTCTTGGCCCCAAAGTAATTCACAAACCCAAAAAATATCGCGAACCCAGCAGCGATCGGACCCATTTCTACACCAGGCAGAAAGAGGTTGAGGTATGCCCCCACACCGATCAAAGCGAATGCGGCCTTTAGGATCAGAGCAATCCAAGTGCCGAAGCCTCCGATGGTCCCCACAAGCGGCCCCATGCTTCGATCTAGAAAATAGTAAATGCCGCCAGCTCTGGGCATCGCCGTGGCCAACTCGACCTTGCTTAGCATACCTGGCACAACCACTAGGCCAGCTAGGAAGTAACTCAATGGCATTGCTGCACCGGCGCCGGCCGCAGCTAGTCCAGGCAAAAGGAAGAAACCGGAGCTCAGCGTCGCGCCGGTCGCAATCGCGTAAACATCCCACAGGCCGAGCTGCTTCTCTAGTCGCTGAGCCACACCAGGATCACCAGAGCCCGCCGCTATTCCAACATCAGAAGCCATTCTCAGTCCGTGATCCTTAAGACTACTGGTTCGGAGTCAGCATTCGTATCACCCCATCTGCCTTATTGGTCAGCAGAGGTTCTCCGTTCGGCCCTGACGCAATATGCACATCAGCCCGGCTAGCTGGATTTCTGCCCTGCTCCTGGTTTTTCTCCTGGATTAGCTGTAGGAGTGTCTTCTGTTGACCGCCATCCTCAAACAGAATCCGCTCGATCACCTCCTGGCCACCGTATGATACATCGTCTGCCGGAATCGCCCACACCTCTCCGCTTGGAAGATCGGCCCACAAGATCATATCTGCGATCTGGGGGATGCGGTTAGCTCGGTAAACGTGCACGCCAGTAGCCGCAGATTGGCCCTGAAGTAGACGGTCTGGCTGACCATACTCAGCAACAGGGTATGTAACAGAGGCGTCGCTCCGCGGGTTCTCAAGATCTACTGCCTGGCGACTAATGAAACGGTAGCTGCCCTCCCAAGTATTCCAACCCAGATTCGCTCCAGCGGTAACCTGGCTGAGTTCCTCAATGATGTTCTGACCGATATCCGCTAGGAAAAGATTACCATTTTCAGAGTCCCACCCAAAACGTTGTGGGTTCCTTACCCCGTATGCGTAGATCTCGTCCAGTGCACTAGCATCTCCAACGAATGGGTTGTCCGATGGGATACCATACTCGCCATTCTGACTATTCGTACCCAGGGGATTGATCCGAAGAATTTTCCCTAAGCCGTTCATCATATCCTGACCGACGCCCAGTGGGTCACCTCCACTGCCGCCGTCTGCTGAACCAATATACAGCATTGCAAAGTCTGGATCGTCAGGCTCGACCGTGGGATTGAAGGCTAATTGACCAGCGTTGTGGTTTGGGAATGGTTGCTCGAAACGCATGAGTTCACGAGGGGGCCCACCGTCGTATGTAGGGGCTGTCGGGTCTAGGGCGGTCCATTCTAAGAGGACAGTATCATGCGAGTTTCGCCCACCTGGAGGCGGCAAGAAGTCAGCCTCAGGAACGGTGTCCAGAATATCCGTCCAGGTGTAGAACTTACCAAAGCCACGCTGTCCTGACTGGGCAAAGCGCGGATGGAAAGCGAAGCTCTGGAAACCTCGCTCTCTACCCTGCGACTGCACTTCATACCCCCAACGTGAGTCGTTCGTATCAAGGTATAGCGTCACACTGCGGCCATCGTAGCTGACGCTGAAGAGCGGCCCTTGCTGAGCGTTCACGAATAGCCGATCTGTGCCTGCCTCGTCGATGAGGTTCATGATACGGGGAGCAGAGTCTTCCGGGCCCGGAATCGTGGCAAACTCAGTGACACCCACTACGATCGGACCTCCGCCCGCAATCGGCTGAGAGAACGGATCATTTGCAGTCTGACATGCAACCGGAGCTGCAAATAGCAGTGCGACAACCACTGCGCGTGTCGGCTTCATAGTCTATCTCCTCCTGAAAGCTAACTGCACCAGACGTTAGCCCTGTGTGAAAAACCGCGCGAGCGAACAACTCGCCTATATATTTGCGACTCGAGGGCACCTGGCACAGGTTAAGCACAACATGAACTTACCCTGTCCAAGGTTGGAGGGTCATATGTCGAAGACGAGTCGAGCAGGACTCACCCTCGTTGCGGCGGCAGCCGCGATGCTCGGAGCCCAAGAAGCTACGGCACAGTACGAACTCGTTGATGGTTGGCCTGAGCTACCCAGAGGCGCAACCGGATGGGGACAGACCATCGGAATCGAGATCGACGATCAAGACCACCTATGGGTTTTCCACCGCTGTTTCGCTGGAAATTGTATACAGGGCCGGGAAAATGTCTCGCCAGTGCTCCACTACGACGCTGATGGAAGGATCGTGAGGCATTTTGGTGCGGGCATGTTTGTGTGGCCGCACGGGTCTACTGTCGACGAGGACGGGAATCTTTGGGTTACCGATGCACGTGGTGGGGAGGGCAAGGGTCATCACGTCGTCAAGTTCGACCGTAATGGTCAAGTACTCATGACAATCGGCACTCCGGGAGTTGCAGGGGTTGGCGAAAACACCTTTGATGGGCCTGCAGACGTGGCAATCGCGCCAGACGGAAACATTTTCATCGCCGACGGGCACGGAAACGACCGAATTGTGAAGTTCTCTCCTGAAGGTGAATACCTTATGGAGTGGGGTCAGGAAGGCACACTCTTAGGTGAGTTCAACGAACCACACACTATCGCCTTTGATTCACAGGGTCGGCTATTCGTCGGCGACCGTATGAACCAACGCATTCAGGTCTTCGACCAAGACGGACGATTCCTAGCAGTCTGGCCTGCAATCATGGCAAGCGGCATCCACATCACTGAGGATGATATTGTACTTGTAGCTGACTACCAGCTCAGGAAGGGTATCGTCATAGCAAACGCTAGCGACTTCTCGGAGATTGACGTCATTGATGAGTCCCTTCCCGAGGGAGTCGCTATGGACTCCATGGGCAACATCTACTCTGGCGAAGTCATATACCAGGATCTCAAGAAATTCGAGAAAATAGGAGGATGAGCACCCTTAGCCGCCAGGAGTTTCTCTTGGCGTTTCCCGGCCTGGGGATAGCTAATCGGCTCTTCACCCAATCCATCCCTCCTGTGAGCGTGCAAGGCTTACACTCAGTCACGCTTGCAGTCTCTGACATAGGTCGCTCGCTGGAGTTTTACCAGGGACTGTTCGGGATGCCGATTCAGGCCCGTCATCGAGACACCGTCCTGCTTAGAATTGGCGACAGCCCAAGCTTTGTTGGACTGACACCAGCGGGTCGCTCAGAGCCCCGTATCGACCGATGGGGTATGTCGGTTCAGAACTTTGATCCAGAAGCAGTTATCGCCGCCTTAACCCGCCATGGAGTGCGTCAGGAACGTGGTGGTATCGGATTGGGCGGCGGACCACATCGCATTCGTTCCTCAATCCGAGGCAGCACGCCAGAAATCCATATGGGGGACTTAAACGGACTCGTCATTCAGCTCCAGGATCCGACGTACTGTGGTGGGAACGGTCCACTCGGCGCTACTTGTGAAAATATTGAACCTGCTCCTACCACTGGTGACATAGCCGTCACTGGCATGAGCCACCTGACAATCAATGTGCCTGATCCTCAGGCGACGAATGCGTTCTACCAACGTGTTTTTGGAACGGACATACAGGCCTATCAGGCAGCTTCGCCCTTGATGGGTGTAGGGACTGGGGTGCATTTCTTGATGTTCGTCGGGAGCAGAGAGGATGGAAATGCTGCTCGTGTGGGACACGCTTGCCTGAGTATGGAGAACTTCGACGTCGAGCAAGTTCAGGCAGCGCTAGAGCGTCATGGCATTGAGCCGAGAGACAATGCAGGTCCCGGACCCCTAAGGCATTGGATCTCAATGCGCATGCCTAATCGAGGTGGCGCACCCGAAGGGACTCCGGAGCTTTATTTTAGTGACCCAGACGGACTCTCAATCCAGATCCAGGATGTAGCGTACTGTGGTGGGGGTGGATACCTGGGCGGAGTGTGCACTTAGGCACACCCCGCCCAGGCCAATCAACTAGTAGTCACAGCCTCGCTGTGTTCGTTGTACCACCTTCCCACACAACCGCTGTTATCGAATCGAGTAATGCTTACCGGCTCTCAAGTGACGTCGTAACGACGGGACCTATTCCCATGATCTGAACCGTCACTTCTTCGTCCTTGGCCATGTCGTAATGATGACCATTTGGCGGCTGGTAAATGAACGTGCCTTCTTCTACCGGTGTCATGTTGTCGGGATCATAGACCTCAGATCCCGGCCCATATGAGGTATACCAAGTACCTTTGATAACCGTGATAAGCCGGGCCTGGCTGTGGAAATGTGGACGGCTGCCCTGACCCGGACCAAAGGTAATCCGCTGCACGTAGAAACCAGGCTCGCTAGGATTGCCATACACGAGCACGGATCGACCGCCTTCAGGTGGAACCATGTCCGAGGGGGAGGCGATCATAAATCCCTCATCGTCAGGCGGCACTACCTGGCCCACTAGTGTGTCGGCTCCGATGAACAGGATGCCTAAGCAGCAGGCCCAGAGGAGCGAAAGGCATTTCACGTGCATAAAACCATCTCCTGGGGCTTCACCCCCGATCACAGAACACTGAAGAGCACGACACTACTGTCACAGCTTAGTCCGCGCCAGCATCATCTCCAGTTCGTCTGCTACCGAACACAGAAATCAGACAAAGTCGTCGACCTCACAGACTGCCAGATCCAGAAAATGGCTCACAGACCGCTTCATGCTGTCGTCTAACGGGAAAGGCACGTACGCGAAGCACAACGCTATTGTTCCTACTCTGGTGATCGATATGTAGCAGGACGGTCGGTCGGTGGAGTAAGCACCTGACTTCCATGCTCGGTTGGGCTGCCCTCGTCCTGTTTGTGACGAGGGCAGCCCAACCGCGCGAGCCTAACTGCGCTGAGGAGACCGCTAGTAGTCGTCGTAGCCCTCTGTCAACTCAACGCGGGTGCCTGCAGGGTCCACAAAGTACGCGATGCCCAGATCAATACTATCGATGTAGCGATACGGAGTTGTGAACTCCACACCCCGCGCCTGCAGTTGGGCGACAACCTGTTCGAGATTGTCGACCTCAAAGCCGACGTGATCGATCGCGGTACCCTGAGTGGGCGTACAATTCCCGGCACTGCAATTGCCGAAGCTGAGGTTCATGCCAGGTACGTTTGCACTAGTCTGGATCCGGCCACGAGGGTGGATCTCGGCACCAAAGTGATCAGCGTACCAGTTCATTAAGTATTCGGATGTAACCTCAGACTGGTCAGTCCAAAAGTGGATGTGATACCCGGTTGCTTTCTCTGTCAGCTGGGGATCTTCCTGTAACTCTACCCGTGCCCCCTCCGGGGTAATGACAAAAGCGTTCTTGTAGCCTTCAGCTCCGACAAAGATGTCCTGCGTCTCTAACCCAGCTGCTTCCCAACCCTCTAAGACAGGCTCGATATCACGGACCTTGAAGCCAAAGTGGTCCATGACCGTACCACCGGAACCACTAGTGGGCTCGCTGCCTGAGAAAGCCAGCAGGAAATTAGGAAACTTCACAGTGTGGAGTGACCCTTTAACAACGATCTCCCCACCAAAATGCTCCGCGAATAGCAACATACTCGCATCGATGTCTGCAACGTTCAGATGGACATGACCATAAGTCACCCCCATATCGTTTTCGGGCGCGAGCTGAGCCCGGGCCGGTGATGCGATCAGGAGCGCTGCCGCGGCAATCAGCAGAAGCCTCATTCTTAGGTCCTCCTAGGGGTATGTGGCAGTTCAAGCAACTGAACAGGTTAATGTGCAGAGAGGTGCTCCATTAGGCGAGCCCTAGCACACTAGATGCTTAACACGCTGTCGTCCATACAGTGTTTGATATTCCGACCTTGCGTGCTTCTAACACCTGCCTCTATTTGAAGCTGGGTATTACGCACAATATTATAGTGTCCGTATTCGAACGACAGGACCGCATGAGCAACTGGAGACACCTAGGAGGCAGTTCATGAGGAAAGTGCTTTTCGTCGGTATTACGTTGGCGCTCGCCATAAGCACGAGCAACGCGCAGGCACAAATTCCAACCTGGACGGAGGATGTTGCACCACTGATGCAAGACAAGTGCATGAACTGCCACCGTCCCGGAGAGGTCGCTCCGATGTCTCTGCTCACCTACGACGAGGCACAGCCGTGGGCTCGATCAATCAGGCTCATGGTACAGGATCGGATCATGCCGCCGTGGCATGCCACTCCCGAATACGGTGAATTCGGAAACAACCGCCGCATGACACCTCGTCAGATCCAAACGGTCGTCGACTGGGTCGAGGGTGGCACCCCCGAAGGCCCTGGTGATTGGACGCCACCTGAGTACCCTGAAGGCTGGCTGCTCGGAGGCCCTCTAGGCCCCCCCGACTACGTCTTCGAAATGGAAGAGGACTTTATGGTGCCGGCAGGTGGCGAGGACATCAACATCAATATCATCGTCCCGACGACGCACGAGGAGGACATTTGGGTACGGGCAGCGGAAGTCCGTGGTAACTCCAGAGTGATGCACCATAATGTCGTTCGCGTGATCTTACCGGATGGCAGTGAAGAACGGACTGGAAGGCTCGCTAGTGCAACACCGGGAAAGCAGTGGGATCTCTTCCCCGACGGTGCCGCTAAGCTAATTCCGACGGGATCGACCATGAACTTCTCACTCCACTACCATCCGAGTAATGTTGAGGAGGGGGACCGGTCACGTGTAGCAGTTTGGCTTGCTCGGCAGCCGATCACACACGAAGTGCATTCGAGCGTAGTCGCAGATCCAGGCCTTATCATTCCGCCCTTTGAAGCGAACTACGAGAGCCGTGGTGAGTTCGTCTTTGATACAGATGCTCAAATCACGCTAATGAAGCCCCACATGCATTATAGAGGCAAGGACATGCTCTATCAGCTCGTATACCCCGACGGAGAGACGGAGACAATTCTGTCCGTACCTGAGTATGATATGAACTGGCAAATCTCATATGAGCTTGCTCGGCCAATTTCAGTGCCGGCGGGAACTAAGCTCCAGGTCATTGCTCATTTCGACAATTCAGAAATGAATCCATGGAATCCGGATCCCAGTCTACAAGTGCTGTGGGGACCTGACTCCCGAGACGAAATGATGGAGGGGTGGTTTGACTACCGGGTAGAACTCGAGGAACCAATCATTCCACCTTCGGCCCAGGTGATTTCGGACGGAGGCCTCGACTAGACGTGCTTGTTCTGCCACGACCAACTAGGACAGTGCTATTCGCTCTGTTCTTCATGGTACCCTTTATGCTTCCACTAGAGGCTCTAGCACAGTCGAGCGCAGTAGGTGTATGGAATATCCGGTCACGCGACATGACCGACCGAGCTACGGGCGGAATCAGGTCTGTGCTTTTGCGTATCGAAGGTGCGGAGAACGAGTTCACAGGTGAAATGACCGCCGTAAGCAACCGCTTCCTCCCCGTCGAACAACTGAGCATCGAGGGAAGGCTTATCCAAGTTGTCTTCGGTTCTTACGAGTACAGCCTAGAGACTGAAGGCGAAGAAATCAGAGGTACGGTCGAAAGTCCCTTCGGGGTTCAGCAAGTGTCCGGATTTCGCCAGTACCGAGGAGTTATGTACGTGGGAGATGTTTCAGAGGAATTCGAGACCACACGTCCGGGCTTCCTAGGCCTGTCTTCTGGGGCTGAGCCCCCTACCGGTGTAGATCCTGCTTCCTGGATCCGCAGGCAGATCAGTTCAGTGGACGATCTAGCTTTAATTGTTGGTAATAGAGCTCGGGTTCCTGTTGCTTTCACAAATGCGAGAGAGTTCCAAGATGAACTCTTAGCAAATCTAGGTCGGGATGTATCCATGCTAGCTGTATGGGTGGGTGACCGGCTCCAAATCCGCTCAATCGATCCCTCTTAGAATTTCACCCGCCCATGTCGAGTGTGAGGGATCTCCCCCATGATAAACGAGCCTCCGCGTTGGATCGTCCTGAAGTTCGGAGGAACCTCTGTATCAACTGCAGCTACCTGGTCAACTATTGCCCGGATACTGCGTGACCGCATTGATCAGGGTTACCGCCCACTAGTCGTACACTCTGCACTCAGCGGTGTCACAGAATTACTCGAACTACTTGCCTCCCAGGCACTAACTGGAGAGCACGCCGCCCTCCTCTCAGAGATAGACGCGCGGCACGATGATCTAGCTCGAGACCTGCGCCTTGAAGGTGACGAGTGGATAAGCCTGATAGCAGAAGATCGACAGGAACTGAAGGAACTTGCCGAAAGTGTTAAGGTGGTCGGACAGCTCACCTCCCAAACGCGGGCTCACTTGCTCTCTCTGGGGGAGCGGATGGCTACGAGGATCGGTGCGGCCTACTTGGAACAAGCAGGCATCCCCGTCTCATGGTTGGATGCACGGGAACTGCTGGCTTCGGAAGACCAAACTATAGCCAGGGCATCTTCTTACCTCTCAGCAGAGTGCAACGCTGAGGCAGACCAAAACCTTTTAAGCCAACTGGAACAGCTAGAGGGTGTCCCCTTAACACAGGGATTTACTGCCAGAAACGCAGAGGGAGAAACCGTCGTGCTCGGACGTGGTGGTTCCGATACCGCAGCGGCCTACTTGGCAGGGAAACTCTCCGCAGAGCACCTCGAGATATGGACAGATGTGCCGGGCATGTTCACAGCCGACCCGCATGTGGTGCCGTCGGCCAGACTTCTAAGACAACTCGACTATAGCGAAGCCCAAGAGATTGCGACCACTGGCAGTCGGGTCTTGCACCCTCGTTGTATCCCCGCGCTAAAGGACAGAGGTGTCCCTATTCGACTGTTCAGTACGTTCATGCCGGATATCGAAGGAACTGTGATTAGTAGAGCTGCCACCGAAGGTCCAGCCCAACTCAAGGCCATTTCGTCTAAGAAGAGCACGGTTTTAGTCTCGATGGAGACGGTAGGGATGTGGCATGAAGTAGGTTTTCTAGCACGAGCTTTTGCCGTATTTGACCGCTGTGGGCTCTCAATAGACCTCGTATCAACGTCCGAGACCAACGTCACAGTTTCTCTCGATGAAGAAATAACTATGGTCGACCGCGAGACACTCGACTTGCTAATCGAAGAACTCAGTTCGATTTGCAGACCTGAGCTTATCCGGAGCTGCGCGGCAGTCAGCCTTGTTGGACGCCGAATTCGTGCGCTACTGCACAGGCTTGGCCCCACTTTAGAAGTCTTTGAGCAACAGAGAATACATCTGCTTTCGCAGGCGGCTAGCGACCTTAACCTCACGGTAGTTGTAGATGAGGATCAAGCAGACCGGCTCGTTCGACGGCTACACGCCCAACTGATCGCAGAGGCCGGCAGTGCTGAGGTGTTTGGACCTAGCTGGGAACAGCTTCAGCCAGGTGGCAATAGCCAGCCGGATCAGGCACCTAGGTGGTGGGAAGATAGGCGGGATGCCCTACTTGAATGCCTGGGGGACGACCTGGCCGCATACGTATACGATTTGGACACCGTCGGTCAGCAAATCCAAGCACTAGTCGAGTTGGGACCAATTGACCGAGTGCTCTATGCAATGAAGGCTAACGCCAATCCTGAGATTTTAGAGAAGGCACGGGAGGCTGGCGCGTCTTTCGAGTGTGTGTCACCAGGAGAACTAAACCGTGTGCTTCAATGCTTTCCTGATATCGACCGGTCAACAATCCTCTTCACGCCTAACTTTGCTCCACGGCAGGAGTATAGGCTTGGGCTAGAACTCGGGGTGAACACAACCCTGGATTCAAGCTACCCCCTCCGGAACTGGCCAGATCTCTTCAGAAATGCCGAGGTCTTCCTGCGTATTGATCCAGGAGTTGGTAGAGGGCATCACGACAAGGTCCGTACTGCAGGCTCACAGGCAAAGTTTGGTATTCCGCTCTTTGAACTGGAGGAAATAGCTGAACTGGCAGACTCAGCTGGTGTCACAGTGGTTGGGCTACACGCACACTCGGGCAGTGGGATCCTAAACCCGGAGCACTGGACTCAACTTGCGGAAACCTTGGCCAATGCAACCACTTACTTCCCCACGGCATCAATCCTTGACCTTGGAGGTGGCTTTGGCGTTCCGGAGAAGCCAGCTCAAGAACCTCTCTCCCTTACCAAAGTGGCACAGGGCCTGACACAGATCCGAGAAGCTAACCCTGGTAAGTCACTCTGGGTCGAACCAGGCCGGTTCGCTGTAGCCGAAGCAGGTGTAATCCTGGCTCGAGTCACCCAAATCAAGGGCAAGGGCGCAGTACGCTATGTAGGCATAGCAACTGGGATGAACTCCCTCATCCGCCCTGCGCTATACGGCTCCTACCATGAGATCGTAAACCTTACTCGTATAAAAGAAGAGCCTACCCAAAGAGCCAATATCGTTGGACCCATATGCGAGACAGGGGATACGCTAGGCCTAGACCGACTACTGCCTCCGACCGAGGAAGGGGACGTTTTACTAATAGCCAATACCGGTGCGTACGGATTCGTGATGTCCTCGCGTTACAATCTCCGAGAACCAGCACCTCAGAGATACATCTGATCTGCTAGCAGTCTCTCTCCCTCGCATTGGAATCGTCTACTAGAACATCTCAGAAGCGTCAGGAGCCTCAGATTCCTCCACATCGTAACGGTTTGCGATGTGGTCACCTGTGATCATATCGCGGTAGGATAGGCCTGGGCCAACCATCGGATAAACGCTGGCCTCCGGATCAATTATGACGTCGAGAAAAGCAGGCCCGTCATGCGTAAGAAAATCCTCCATCACCGAAGGGACGTCTTCCTTCCTATCTAACCGCTCAGCGTATTCAAATCCATCCGCTTGTGCGGTCCTTACAAAATCCTTCTTTCGCAACGACTTATCGCTAGCTGAAAGCCGGCCTTTGAAAAAGAGCCGCTGCCACTGCATGACCATGCCATCACCGAAGTTGTTAAGCACCATCACTTTAATTGGCAGGTCGTAAGTGGTGACAGTCTCTAGCTCTCCAAGGTTCATACGAATACTAGCATCACCATCGACGTCTATAACAAGCTTATCTGGTTGTGCAAACTGAGCGCCGATCGCAGCCGGCAAGCCAAATCCCATCGTACCCATGCTTCCCGAAGTCAGCCACAAACGTGGCTCACGAAAATCACAGTACTGTGCAGCCCACATCTGATGCTGGCCTACTCCAGTGGAGATGATCGCCTCACCCTGGGTGATCTGATTCATGGTCTCCAGCACGTAGTGCGGCTGCACGAGCTCACTCTTACGATCAAAATCCAACGCGTAATCGGTCTTCAAGTTGCCGATCTCAGCGT
>Ga0310344_10003489_pt1 | contig 11689 bp, 23 predicted proteins | sample HC15DNA20200_MG_FD_203801 | JGI IMG/M metagenome (GOLD analysis project Ga0310344, IMG submission 203801) | Marine microbial communities from station ALOHA, North Pacific Subtropical Gyre - HC15-DNA-20-200_MG | ecosystem: Environmental > Aquatic > Marine > Oceanic | place: Pacific Ocean: North... | reverse complement strand
CGTTATCTTTGGAAGCAAATAACTCTTGGAAGGGGTTGAAATTGAAAAACGAAAGGAACAGCGTCAAAGTAGGAAAAGGAGAAATTAACATTTCCCTTAAGTCCTACTCAGACCATGAAACATTGGAAGGTTACAGTGTTTCGCTTTATAATCACGGAGCGTCAACATCAGGTGTTGAATACATCGACATGTCTGACGCAAAACTACGTGGTGCAGAAAAGAGCAATACTCATAACGCAGTCGTGCTATGGGGCAATACATTCTACTACTACGACAATGCAGACATAACTCAAGCCTTAGCTGTCTTTACGGCTACTAATTCATTGGGCAAGACTGCCAACGTAATCAAAGCGACTGGCACGGTTAAGTTCACTGCTGACCTTGACAAGGCTAAAGAAGCTGTAGGGGTGTAGGTCAACCCATCCCAAATAGCGCCTCTCCGCTTTTCCTTTGTAGTGGAGGGGCGCTTTTTGGCGTACCAACCCTGATCGGCGGAAGCCCACAGCGGGACTGCAACACCCCGGTAGCTTCAGATTTGAAAGTGTTGATATTCTCTAAGATTGTTTGACAAAAAAGTTGTAAGTATGGCTAATAAGGAATAACCTACAAGGTATGGCAATAGACGGATTAGAAAAAGTAAAACCTATGACTCCTGCTCCTGAAGGACTGTTTGAAGCAGTCATTGAAGAAGCAAGCAAAAGTGATGGGCGCATAATCGACCTTGACTGCCGAGACTTAGATGAGCTTTTGGGCGATTTTGACGAAGGCACACACCCTTATGACGGATACACATGGAGTTACGACCTAATGACCGTGTGTATTTATGGTCAAACACTAGAGCAACCTGCCGAGTACGAAACTTTTGGTAGGGTTTGGATCATGGATAGCGAGAGACGTTTAGTCAAAGAATGGCAAGCCGAGAACTTATGGTAGAAGACTTCATTCCCGAACACGAACAAATGATTTGGTTCAACGCACCTCAGTACGGCGGACTCCCGGACGGGGCTACCCTCAGGTCGCGGGGCAAGATTGCAACCGAAGACTTAAAGACCGATGTAGCACTCTTTCAACACAAGGACAACCTCTACACGATTGACTTATGGACAGACCGCATCATTCGTATTCACAAATCTCCGATAACTACACCAGGTAGCCCCGCTCCAGCACCGACAGACGCTAAACAGTAACGCTAAAGATAAAAAGAACTAAAAGGGCTAAAACTACTCCTACCTCAATACGGTGGAGGAAAGCACTTTGTTCGGGGGGTTTCTTCCAGATGTTTCTAATCTAGAGGAACAAAGACCGCAGGGCGTGGACGCCCCTCAACATTTTTCGTGGTGCAATGAACCTCTGATGCCTTTGTGACTTTCTGACCGTCATAGTCCAAAACGAACTCCGTGTTTTTGTACGGATCGTATCTGACCTTGCCGATCACAGACCAGGAGCCCCGTTCGGGCAACTCGTACCAATCACCTTCTATGAACGCATGAACGTTTTTCTGCTTTTCTTCTCGAACTCTTTTGTTTCCCGAAGGTTGAACAATAAACTTGGCATCTCCCAACATCAGGTGAGAGGTGTGTGCGATGAGCTTTCCCTTTTTCTTGGAACGGGACTGCCAGTCCAGTATTGAGTAACAGTCCTTGTGTAAGTTCCAGTAAACACGAACACGCTGTGCTTTACCCGACATCCAAAACCCAGTCCGCCCATTCGTTATACATTTTGCCTGCTGTACCAAGCTGGACATCATCTTCATAAACATCCATAATAATGCCTTCGTGTGACACAAAAATCATCATCTGTCGCCCGCTGTCATCGTTAGGAACAACGGAAAGAGTCAATACTTCAGGCATCTCGGCGGAGTTCGAGTTTATGGGGTACGAAGCCCCGTCTTGCGTGCCTATTTCAATAATCATTATCGCTCTCCACTTACAAGGGCTATGCGGTCACGTTCTCTTTCCATGTAGGCAATCTCGTTACCTAAGTCAATGTCGGAGTTCGTCAGATGGAGAACTGCAATGATGTTCTCAACTGTCTCGGCACTGGACTGCGCACCTTCAATACAATCCAACAAACTTTCCTGTTGCTCCGGCAAATTAGAGAGAGTCATCAGATACCCCCTCAAACCACAGCACTTCAAACTCGTCTGTTGGTCTAGCGTAGACAAAACCATGTTCGGTCTGTACCCGAAGGTATCCACGCAAAGTAGGGCTTGGCTCTACGCCGTACACGGCAGAGAGTCCCGCACAGTCGCCTACCAAAACATGCTCAGGAGTTAGGCTTTCCGCAAATCGGACAACCGTGTCGTAGTCATGCACACGGTCTTGAATGTGGACTTTACTCAAATTGCTCCTCCAGTTGGTCTGTGATGTGAATGTCGTGTTGAGCCTGCATAGTTTCAACTATTCCAGCAAACACTAATCCACCATCCTGTATCTCATGCCATTTCTCTTGTGGGGTTGCCCCACCAGTCTCGGCATTGAGCCAGTCCTCAAAAGCTTCGTCTTGTCCACACGGAGTGCAGACGTAGACTGGCTCTGAGTCAGGCTCTCTTGTTGTGCGAGAGAGAGCGTTCATAACCTGTGGGGTTCTTAAACGGTTCTCTCCGCATCTAGGGCAGGGGTTCATACCCCTGCTCCCAGTGATCGGTGATACGCCTGATCTTCTTCTGACATGATGTTGTGCTTTTTAATCCAGTTGCCTGTCTTGCCAAGCGAGAGAGTCATTATGAACTCTGCCAACACCAATGGCGCATCTTCTATTAGTAGTGCGTAGGTGTATGGTTTCCCATTCCAAGACACCTCAACGATGTTTTGGTGGTCTACGCTTATGTAATCGACACATGAGGAAGTGCCGTTTCCGTCTATGCGGAAAGAGTAAGCGCCATTCTCCCGAACTGAGATGTTGAGCGTAATGTCCCCATCATCAGTTTGGATGGTGCGCTGACCGCTATCCACAATCTGATTTGTATTTGTTTCATCCATAAATGTAACGATAGGGCTTATTACCTGTACCCACAACCTTTTCACTAAGATTTCTTGACATCTCATAAGATTTTTTCTGATTTGATCGCCAGGTGCCGGGCGGTCCCGCCTTCGGCTTACCTGTCAAAAGCGCACTCTTATCCCTTGTAGGGCATAATAAGCCTCTAATCATCTGTGCTTCTTCCTACGGTGGTGGAAGAACACGGGGACTTGCGCTTTACCTTCGGTGCTATTAACACCAAAGCCAGTCAGCATTACTCCTGAACCCTGCAGTTGGGAAGCCCCCATATTCTTCCGACCTCTATTCTGTGCGGTCTGTCCATTCGTCATCACCACACACATGACCAAGCTCACTCTGAAATTCGTCAAGAACTCCGTCTACTTCGTTCACGTTCTGATGGTCGGGTATTGTTATTGTTATTACTCTAGGCATTAGCCCTCCCCTGTGAATTTTTGGTAGTCGCTACCATCACGCAACTCTTGCGCTTCTTCATCGCTATCAGTTTCCTCAATAACGAACTGTTCTAAATGTTTGTCAGGCATTGGCGTGTCAACTAATTGCATAAAGTCATCAATAAGATCATTGCGATCTTGACCGCTATCTATGTCAAAGTCATCAGGTATCGTTACTGTTATTGTTCTAGGCATTAGCAAATCTCAAATCCGCCTGAATGGGTAACGAAGTTTGCAAACTCCTTTACATCATCCAAGTCCACGCCGTACCAAGTCATAAAGGCTTCTTTCTTGCCCCTACCCTCACAACCATTACAAGAGCCGAACTCACGCCCGACTTCTTCGGCCATTTCAGGTGTAAGCGCCTTTTCGTGCCAACCCGACTCAATACCTATTTGATCTGTTCGGATACCAGTAGCATCACAAATCGTGCAGTCCTCTAAGGGTGCTTCTTCCTTTTCTTTATTGAAAAGGTCGATCCATATTTGTGCTTTACCGTTCTCAACACTTTCGTTGAGGATAGTTCCGAGCCTTACAGCGTCAATAGCGCCAAGTCCGTCACCGTCATTAAAATGACCGCTGACATCGGCTATCGCCTCAAACTCCACATCTTCTGCGATGCACTCAACGAGTGTCCAAAGAGGTCGCCAACCCCACACATTCCTGCGAAAATATGCGCCATCTTCTGTTGTGGGATCTACCCCATACACATCCATTCCCATTAGTAAGCCTTTCTCTAGTAATTCGTACCTTCATCCTAAGGCTTATTATGCAACACAACAACCTCAGTTAAATTTATTTAAAGGGTTGTGTTTATTGCCAATAAGCCCTAGAGTTATCACCACAACCCTAGACAGGAGAAAAAATGGGCTTAGACAACATGCCTCACAAATACCCATGCAAAGATCAGGGGACTGCGGTCATCGAGGTGATCGAGAGAGACTATGGAAATGGTCTGGAGAAAAGTGGTCAGATTGACTGTGATGCCACTATGGAAAAGGGTGGATGTCCCTACGTCAACGCTGACAACCGACCTGATGACGGAGGGGTTTTAGGTTTATTTGGTACACCTTGTTGGTATAGAGGTAAGTATGGTAACTACCTTGTAGAAGTTCTAAAAGGTGAAGAAGAACCTGATAGTTGGACAGCAGATCCTAGTTTCTATGCCGAAGGCGAAACAGACTTCAAGACACCTGAAGAATGTCGAGAACTAGCTGACTTTATGGAAGAAAAACTACTTGATTATGACGGTAAAAAGGTCAGAGCCAAGAATGACGATAATGAAGATGAAGATTTAACAAGTGAAATACTGTATGCGATTTGGTATCTACGTTGGTCTGCCCACGAATGTGGCGGATTGGATGCGTGGTACTGATGGACTTTTTTGCTAGAGGCGCATACCACCGAGCCAAGAAGATTTTGCGGGGCCCTAGGAACTTCGGCAAAGAGGGAACTGTCCTTCGGGTTGGCTTTGACGGCGTCTACAGAAAACGTAAAAAAGTGCATAAAACCGCTACATTTAGCGCCAATAAAGAGTCTTGCATTAACTACGCCTTGTTCTGCAAGGAGTTCGGCTCATGTGATGGGCAGACATGCGAGTTCTAGGGTGCAAGTTACAACAGTGTTATTATAATTATTTGACATTACAGGTTGTGACTATGATGCATAACCTGTAAAGTTGGACACCTACTAATAAGAACTACCCCCATTGGAGGGGGGTGAAAATGAAACTAATAGATACTGAAACACCTGATAGCAGTCGCTTCGCTAGAACATCTGACGGAAAGATTGACTTCAATGCGTATGTAGGGCTTGAAGCCTTTTATCACGCTGACGACCATCTCGTCTTTAAGGTGCGAGTTACTGGCGCACGCCAGCGGTTCGGACATCTTGACTTGAATGTTACGCCAATGGAAGGCGCTGGGGAACGTTGGGTAGAGTTGAAAAACTTACAACTACCAAATGATCCAGCAGTCTCGTCTACTACTGCTTCATCAACTCCTGTAGTTGAGGAAGAAGAAGTAGTAGAACTCGTTGCTAACATCAACTACGAAGCACCTGTTGTAGAACCTGAACCTGTTGCTACACCAGTAGCCACGGTTCCTGCTCCAGCACCAGTACCCTCTAATACAGCGGGAACTCACTGGACAGAAGTAGCGCCAACACCTAGTGTTGCTGTTGCTACACAAGAAGTTGTGGAAACCACCACAACCGACACGGACTTGGAAACCCAAGTTGAGAACATTCTTAACGAGGAAAGTCCTGTCATCAAATAGCGCCATCTCACACTAGGAGTAGAAAATTGGCGAAACCTATTGCAATTAAGCTGGAAGATCCCCCTGCCTCAAGACGTGGTCGCCACGCCAAGAGCGGGGCTCTCCAGGCGTATGTTTCCGAGTTGCGTGAAAAGCATCCCGGTCAATGGGCATGCTTGGATAAATCCAAGAAAAACATTGCCTACCTGTACGCACTCAAGCGTCAACACAACGACCTTGAGGTAACAACACGCCGAAATGAAGACGGCACACACGCTGTCTATGTCAAAGTAGGCTAAAAAAGACGTCGTTTGGGGTTGGTCTATTGTTGCATAAGCAATAGACTAACCCTAGCGACAAACATAATAAACAGTCGCTTACTACTAACAGTCCAATACTAACGAAAGGACACTATGCCTAATTGGTGTATGAATAAACTAAACGTCAAAGGCGACGCAGATGCAATCACAGAATTCATCGAAACAATCCTTGTTCCTAAAGAGGATGAAGCTGGATTCTTGGGCATCGAGCCATTCTTTGACGAAGGTAAGTATCGAGAATTAACACCCTCAGACGAGGTTGACTTTTCTCGTGCTCATCCAATGCCCGAAATACTGCAAGGCACTAGAGCCCCAGCGGTAAAGAGGGAAACCTTTGAAAAGTGGAAAGCAGACAAAGACCACTTCGGTCATGCTACTGAGGGTTGGTTCGAGGAACAAGAAGCAATGGTCACAGCAAGCGAAGAAGCCATGAAAGAGACTGGTTTCGACAACTGGTACGACTGGGCTTGGCAACATTGGGGAACTAAATGGTCACCTGATGTGGAACTTATCGAAGCTGTCCAGCACTTCGACAACGCAGGTGGGCTTACCATCGAAGTTTACTTTGAATACGAAACTGCGTGGTCGCCATGTCAGGGGATAATTACTGCAATGGCAGAGAAGTTCCCCAAGCTGACGTTCGTAGAGAGTTATGACGAACCTGGAGTTGGGTTCTACGGCTCTGCTTGTTACAAAGACGGCACTCAAATCGCTGACATTTGCGAAGACTATGACGATACGCCCGAACTGCAAGCGTTCACTGAAAAATATGGCTTAGATCCCGAAGAATCGATAGTGTCCGAAGACGAGTTCTACGAAACGCAGAACGACATCATTTGCACTGTTCGTGACAACGTAACTGACAGAGTAAAAGCCTTACTCTAGATAGAAGAAACCCTCTCAGTAGACGCCCATAATAGGTCGTCTCTAGGAGGGTTTTCTTCATGCATCCACCCATAGCTGAGCGGGGGGTAAAGCCCCGCACCCGCACTTAAAAGTCCGGTACCCCACGAATTGCTTGCATTTGATTCGTGCCTCTCCGAATGTGGAGTTCTAGCTTACGGTGGTGGAAAGGACTATTTCTTGTCGGCCTTAGGAGCAGGTTTCTCTGCTTTTGCCGGGGCTGCGCCTTCGCCGTGACCACTGCTATCCATTTCTTCGCCTTCACCTAGTGGGCTTGGCTGTGTAACTTTTTTCATTTGGTGTCTCCTGTACCTTGTAAGGACAAACACCAGTTTAGCAAGGATTTGAGGAATCTTTTGTCAAGGAGTTGTGAAGTCTTTGAATAAGCCCTACTGTAGTAAATACCGGTGGGGTACCCCACTACTGGGTTCGAAAATGAGGGAAAGATGGCATTAAAAATAGAACTGACAGATGAAGTTATACACGGTATACACCATAAGGCTTGGGACAAAGCTATAGACAAGACCGAAGATGGCCGAGCTACAAGCGTACCCAAAGACGTTGTCGATCTGATCTCCGAGCGTGACCGTGCAATGTATTGCTTACAAGCATGGGCACGTAAGGGATCACAGGGTTCAGCTTACGCCTTTCTTAGTTCATACAGCTTGCGACTTGGAACTCTTGAATGGGTGATAAAGAAGTTTTGTGAAGAAGAAGATCTAACTGCACCTGAAAAAAAGAAATCACAGAAGATGCGCTGGCGGGACTTAGAACGCTTCGCCACCGAACATGCGTTCGAGCAGTTCACGACTGCGCAATTAGCAGAGGTGGGTGGCTTCTCTACTGGGACAGTCCTTAAGTGGTTATCCACTACAAGGTATTACAACAAGGTGAAACGTGGACTCTACGAAGCTCGTGATCCGTCAGCTAGATCAGTTAAATCTAAATAATGTTGCAATTAGGTTGTGAAAGATCTGAATAAGCCCTATCGTTCATACCAGTGGGGAAAATCCTCACACTTACTAATAAAAAGGCAGGTTACTAATGGAAACCGAAGAAGAGGACAATAACGTTGTCCTCCCTGAATGTTGGCAGACGCTAAGTGATGCGTTCGACGCTGGCATAGACCGGATCGTCTTATACGGCGTACCTGGTACTGGCAAGACTTTTGCCGGACTTACTATGGGCGACACCTCTGCTGGTGCGTTCCGACTCGTATGCACAGAGGACATGACCAACGGTGATGTCACTGGCTCATTCATGCCCAACTCTGATGGCTCATTCTCGTGGGTTTCAGGTGCAGGGCTTAAAGCATGGGAAGGCGACGGCGTTCGCGGTGGTCGTCTCATTGTTGACGAAATCGATAAAGCAGGTGGAGACGTCGCTGGTCAGTTACTAGCGATGCTTGACGGAGAGGACTCGGCTTCTTGGGAACACCCTGAGACTCGTCGTACTCATCGCCCAAGAGCAGGCTTCTCTGCAGTTATGACAACCAACATTGAGAATATGGAAGAGTTGCCTCCGGCACTACTTGACCGTTTCCCAGTTCGTATCCGCATAGATCAACCTCATCCAAACGCAATAGAGCGTTTGTCTTACGACTTGCGTGGCATTGCTGTGCAACTCGCTGATGCAGGTGAACGGCGTGTTTCTTTGAGAACGCTTATGGCGTTTGACAAGATCCGTAAAGTTCATGGTGAAGAGCGTTCCGCTCAAATCATCTTTGGTCGTCGTGCAGAGGACATTCTTGACGCTATGAAAGTTGAGCGTGTCTAATGGCTTTCCACCAACCTGAACCGGAGATCCTCACTAGAGAGGACACCGAGCATGGTCAGTGGGATGTAGAGGAATGTCCACCTAAACGTGGATTACCTGCTACGGATATTGTCAACAAGCGTATGATCGCTCCTGCTGATGACTCGGATATGAGTCGTTGCATTAGGGCGCATGAAATGATGCACGCCAAAGTATCCCCTGCTAATGAATGGCAGTCATGGATCGACAGAGGCATGGCATCGCGTCAAGCGCTTGAAGCTGTGGAAGAACTAAGAGTAAACCTCTTATGTCAAGAAGCAGGCTTCAACATGAAGGAACACCTGTCAGATGACGGTGAGACTTACGACGGCGAACGTATTGGAGCGAACGACGACTGGGCAAGTGCTGTCTATATGACTATCGCTTGTGCAGGCACGGCTTCACTCAAAAAGTACCTAACTGGTATCAGACGAAACAACCGCTTATGGGGCAAGGCTCTCAAAAGGATTGCCACAAGAGCGGAACGTGAAATGCGTAAAAGTTACTTCACTGGTCGTCTCGCTTCCACAGAGGTGCATGAACAAAGTGGACTTGCACCCTATGGGTTCTTTTTCACAGAGTCCATTGCAGAGTGGATTGACCGTTTAGCGTCAACTCCTCCACCTGAACCTGATCCTGATCCTGTCAATGAAGTTGACGAGGAGAAAGTAGAGAAAAAATCTACTAACGAAGAAGGTGACGGCGACAGAGAACACTCAAATGTTGGCAGAAGTAAGCCTCGCGTGTTTGAGGAGTGGGAAGAACGTCTAAAGGCGATCACTCACGAACGAGTGGGTTCTTACCGGAACGATGTTCCAGTTTGGGAAGAACTACGGATTGCGCCTACGCAACTCAATGTTCATGCCCCGGGGTCTATCGGCAAGAAGAGGATCGCTTCTAACATGGGGCGACACCCTCGCAGGCTTCACAGACTTCTGACTGATCCCCAGCGTCGTATCTTTGACCGAACTATTCACGGCAAGGGTGGAGTGGTCGTTATTGACTGCTCCGGCTCAATGTCTCTTTCCATTGAAGAGATCAAGCAGATCCTTCTTCACGCTCCCGGGGCAACCATTCTTGGTTATTCCGATATGGGAGATGAGAAAGAGAACGCTTACATTCTCGCCCACAAGGGCAAGATGGTTAGCGAGATACCTGCTATGGGAGGTGGCAACGGAGTTGACCATCCTGCTTTGGAGTGGGGTATTCGTGCAAAGCAACGACCAACCAGTCCGGTGATCTTCATTACTGACGGAGGCGTGTGCGGTAAGAACTCAAGTTTTCTTGACTCACTCGCCATGCAATGTATTAAGACCATTATGAAGAACAACGTACTCACTTATGAGCATGTTGAGGACTCCATAGAAGCCCTAAAAATGTTAAGTAGAGGCGAGAAGCCCCAACGTAACTGGGCAAGGATGTTCAAGGAAGTGTGGTATAAGCAGATGGGTACACGCCTAACTGCCTCCACAACGCTTGGATAGGTGTGCGGTGGGGAGGGTTATTGCCTTTCCCTCCTCACCCCACTACCCCTATTAACGGAGGGGGAGTGCAAAGGGTTACCGTTATCGCTGAGCTAACGGCACTGGTGCGTACCGTATGGACTGTCATTACAGTGCGACTCGTTCAGATGCTTTCCCTGCACTCAACTGTGAGGGATGGGGGTAGTTAGATATCTACCCCTGTTCCTTACGGAACAACACAGAATTCCAAGCTCGAAGGGAGATGTATATGGCTGACAGCAAGCAAGCCCAATGCCATGACAGACTGTTATTGACCAAGTCTGACCGGTCGAGTGCGACAGCCCCGAGCCAGAAGCCCAGTGCGTTCACCACTACTGTAAGAAGAATGCCGCATATGGCTGTGGCGGGAGACGTGTTAGACGTTTTCAGAGACAATTTGGTGCACCCTTTGTCTAGAAAGACCGAATGTGTCAGCTATCTGGGAGAGGCTCTGGCCTCGGAGGCGTGCCATTTTAATGTCTTGGTCACGAGCTTCCTTGCGTCTAGGGCCCGGCGACAAAGGTCCCCACTCCCAGCCAGGAAACATCTCCAAACTTCGAATCCTCTCAGGCGAAAGCTCGCCTTTCCGTTTACGTTGACGGGTGTAATTGACCCAATTGCCGAGCCTAAGTTCCTGCCCATCCAGCTTTTCGATATGAATAGCCGGGACTGTGCAGTGCCCCTCTCGAAGACGGAACTGATTCAGTGCTCTAACGTGCAAAAGGAATCTTTGATCATGATTCATACCGTCTACAATAGTAAAGAGAAATGTTACTTGCAACCTTACGGTGGTGGAAACAATGGATTCTGAGAATTTCGATTTCGACGATGAGTGGGATTTCGTGGAATTTCTTAACGGTCTTCCAGCTGAACAGAAAGAAAAACTGCATGATTTGCTCTCTGTGCTTGTGCAGGAACTATTTACTACAACTACTACTGATAATGACGTCGTGTTCTGCGGCTCCAACGGCCAGAAGGTAATTAAATGTGTTACCTGTGCACGGGAAGCTTTAGGAGAAGATGGTCCAGTAATATTGCCTTCTTCGAATTCTACTGTTATATTATTTTGCGTGAGTACAGAATTCCTAGAAGCACAGGTAGAAAGCTTTCGCAATCTCTACCCAGATTCGGAACTGTGCGAACAGGAATGGCAGAAATTCTTAGATTCTCTGGCAAATGACGCAGCCAACATGGCGTCGCTGCAGGGAGATCCAAAATGGGAAGAATTACTCATATGAGCGCAGCCGGGCCGCAGCTCGCTTTTAAAAAAAAGTTGTTTTTCTGACCCCATTCCAGAAGACATATCACTATAAGGTATAAGGGATAACCATAACATGTCAGACTCAGAAGCTCTCAGCTGGGAAAAATCGTGCAGAAATCACTTAAATTACGCCTTCCGGGAGCTATCACCGGGCCCGGACGGAGCTGAAAACACGCAAAAAAGTGAAGAAACCACGACACCGGGGCCCGGGCACACAGAC
>Ga0310344_10003487_pt1 | contig 11692 bp, 9 predicted proteins | sample HC15DNA20200_MG_FD_203801 | JGI IMG/M metagenome (GOLD analysis project Ga0310344, IMG submission 203801) | Marine microbial communities from station ALOHA, North Pacific Subtropical Gyre - HC15-DNA-20-200_MG | ecosystem: Environmental > Aquatic > Marine > Oceanic | place: Pacific Ocean: North... | reverse complement strand
TTAGCGGAATTACAGAGTCACGACGAAGAACTTGGGCACCTCAGGGCAACGACGAGTTGGAGGCTAACAAAACCTTTTCGAGCATGGTCGGTTTCAGTGGAACGTTATCTCCGATGGCTTAAGCCGACCGGATAAGTTTTATATGTCAGGGACTCTTACGTATTCGATGACATCGCTTTTTCTGCTGGTGTGTCGAAAAGTTTCAGATGTGTATTTCGGATTGTGGGGACTATTGTATTTTGGTTTCTACAAGCGACGTTGGATTGACGCGGCTCAAAATCTTCTTTTGATACTGGACCCCGTAATCCCAGCTCCCTACAAAGTGTGTCCGGGTTGCGGTAAGGGGAATCTTCTCGATAAGAAATATCGGCGCGATACTGGCCAAGTCATGCTCTACCGGTTTGATCCGAGGTGGCGACGATGGCATCAAGGGCCTGAGGCGACCTGCTCAAAGGTCAGTTTTGTAGGTCGACGGGATACGAGTATTTATAGGCGCATGCGGATTGCGACGCGATGGCGGGCACGTTCGCCAGTTCGGTATTTGATGAAGGTATTTTTTAATGCGATAGCGTCGCCGCACGCGATCATCTGGGTGTCTCCAAACGACATATCACTGAAGTTGCTTAAAGGTGTTCGCTTGTATCGGCATGAAATTATGTCTGGAGATTGGGATCTCGCAACAATTCGTCTTGAAGACACCCTCAAATATCAGTCGATAGTGCAGTATTTTCAAGATGGTGTTCCGTGGGACGAAACAGTAATTTTCCAGACGAAATATCGTCCGGACATTGAAGCGGGTAGATCGGCAAAAGGGTTTTACTCACTTCAAGAGCTCACGGAATATTACGAGGCTCGGTACAGCAGTCTTTTTCGTTCGATCAAGAATGATAGCTTTCGTTTGCTCTTTGACAACGAGGGCGAGATGGATATCCCGCATGTACATATCGGTAGAAACGGGAATATATTGTTTGGGAATGATGGCAATCATCGATTGGCGATAGCCAGGATTCTCGGTGTGGAACGTGTACCATGCAGAGTCATGAGTCGACATCTAGATTGGCAATATGTCCGCGAGCAAGTGTTGGCACTAGGGCCAGAACGTCGCTGGGAAGTGGTTAAAAAAGCGTATGCATCGCATCCTGATCTGTGTGATCTCGTAGAAGGTGATGATTGCACTCCAGCATCTCAACGACTAGGTCTGTTAGCAGACCTGGTGTTGTCATCAGCACCATCATCCTCAACGGTGTCTCTCAGAAAACTAGTTGGAGAGTTGCCACCCCGATCGGTAATTCTTGAGGTTGGCACGGGACTTGGTGGAGCAGCAGCACGGATGGCGGTAGGTATGTGTGACAGTGGAAAGCAAGGCGATATTGCCTTGCACTGCTACGATCATTGGAAGGCTACACCGCTTGATGTGACGGTAGCTTCTAGGCGCGGCGTTACATTGTCACTTGATGAGAACCTCTTACCTCATGTTCGCCGTTCCTTGGATCCATTTGGTGTGTCAATAGAAATGCACGAGGGTGAACCGGATATGTGGGAGTGGAGTGGTGGACCGATTTCGCTTCATGTTGATCACTTCAACCGAAATCCAGATGTTTTTTGGCGTTCGCTTCAAGTGTTTACACCGAGCTGGGTTCTCGGTGAAACGGTAGTGGTGTTTTTGGATTACGCGACACAGCCGCCAGGAATGAGTGAGGAGAGAACCTTCCAGCAGAGTTTCATCGAATCGTATTCGAAGAGTTTTAAGCCTCTCACTGAAGCGGGTGTCGGGGTGTTTCGGTATGTGGCACCGCTGGACCTAGACGAAGCGTCATTACGTGCTCGTATATGGAGCCTTGCGCGTGAGACACAGGTTTGCGAAGCAGAAATACAGAGTCTTCACGCATCAAGGAGTTGGAGAATTACAGCACCAGTTCGGTGGTGTTCAAACGCTGTTCGTCGGACGTGGCTAGGGAGTCGGCAGTAATGCCGGCGCTCGTTGGTAGTGTTGCGTTCCATTTGACGGCTTAACGATGTATATGAAATGGCCTACACGCCTTTTTAGTGTGTTTCGTTCTTCTCGTGTTTACCGTGACATAAGGGGAAGCGTCTGAATGGGGGCTGGTTTGTTACGTTGCAGCTCACAGGTCTCTCTGGGTCGCATACTTGATAGCCATTCTGTGTGAAGTGTTGACAATAAGGGGTTGTGGGATGCTTCGTCCCACTAGTATCTGGTTACAATTTAACGTGCGGTCCACAGAGACCGTGGTTTGTAGTTATCTATTGAGGAGCATGGGACGGTAAGAAGTATGGATAAGCCACGTGCACTGGTGACCGGGGCTGACGGTTTTATCGGGTCACATCTTGTAGAGATGCTCGTCGAGCAAGGCAGTGTGGTACGGGCGCTGTGCTTTTATAACTCTTTTAGTTCATGGGGTTGGCTTGATGACAGTCCTGTACGTGATCAAATTGAAGTCGTCACAGGAGACATCCGTGATGCGCACTTTTGCGACACGATCACCCGCGACGTACACACGGTTTACCATCTTGCGGCGCTGATCGGCATCCCGTATTCGTACCGTGCACCAGACAGCTATGTCGATACGAACGTCAAAGGCACACTCAATGTGTGTCAAGCGGCACGGAATAATGGTGTTCGGCGTGTTATGCAGACGTCGACATCTGAGGTGTACGGCACCGCACAGTACGTGCCGATTGATGAGCAGCACCCATTACAGCCACAGTCACCCTATTCGGCGAGCAAAATTGGGGCAGACCATCTCGCTATGAGTTTTCATGCGGCGTTCGACCTGCCGGTCACAATTGTTCGACCGTTTAACACGTACGGTCCGCGCCAAAGTGCTCGTGCTGTCATTCCAACCATCATCGCGCAACTTGTCGGTGGTGCCAGCCGAATTGAGTTGGGCGATCTAACCCCAACGCGAGACTTTAATTACGTACGTGATACATGTCGGGCTTTTATCGAGCTTGCTGCCACGGCAGGAGCTGTTGGAGAGACTGTTAATGTTGGGTCCAACAAAGAAGTGTCGATAGGTGACCTGTTTGCGTTAATCAAAGAAATTATGAACGCCGAGGTAGAAGTTGATGTTGACGAGGCGCGTATGCGACCAGCGTCGTCCGAGGTGTATCGCTTGTGGTGTGACAATAGCAAGATTAAGCGACTTACCGGCTTTGAGCCGACAGTTGGCCTTCGAGAAGGTCTAACCAAAACGGTTGAGTGGTTTCGGGAGTCGGAACATCTGCGTAAGTACAAGGCTCACCTCTACAATGTATGACGAGCTGATTGCATTTGTTCGAGAGTGGTACGGCTCGACCGAAACAATTCCGTTGTCCACGCCAAGGTTTGGGAACAAGGAGCACGAATATATTGCGCAGGCCATTGATTCGACGATTGTGTCGAGCATTGGTCATTTTGTTGACGAGTTCGAACAACTGGTTGCCGAGTACACGGGGTCTCAGACTGCAGTTGCAACCGTGAACGGGACAGCGGCCCTGCATGTTGCGTTACGGTTGGTTGGTGTGGAATCGGATGATGAAGTGGTGACCCAGCCGTTGAGTTTTGTGGCGACGGCGAATGCGATTTCGTATCAGCACGCTCATCCAGTGTTCGTTGACGTGGACCGTAAGACGCTGGGGCTGTCACCGGTCGCCTTAGATAAATTTTTTCAAACGGCATGTGAACGCCGTGGGTCCAAAACGATCAATCGCCATACCGGACGCCGTATTGCTGCTGTGGTGCCGATGCATACCTTTGGTTTGCCGTGCAACATCCAGGCTATTTGTGATGTGGCAGATGCGTGGGGTGTGCCTGTTGTTGAAGATGCGGCTGAGGCGCTCGGGTCCACACGTGGGGGTCGGCACTGCGGAACGTTTGGACGTATTGGTATTTATAGTTTCAATGGGAACAAAACGATTACAACTGGTGGCGGAGGCATGATTGTGGCTGACCGAGAGCTGGGTGATCGTGCTAGGCATTTGACCACGACGGCGAGGACGGCTCATCAATGGGAATACACACATGATGACATCGGTTACAACTTTCGCATGCCGAACTTAAATGCGGCGCTTGGCTGTGCACAAATGTCGAGGCTGGAATCTTTTGTCGCGGACAAAAGAGCATTGGGCGAGGCGTACGCAAGATTTTTTGATGGATGTGCGTGGGCTGAATTTGTTAATGAGTCGACAGACTGTCGTAGCAACGCCTGGCTGCATGCGATCCTACTGGCTGATGCTGATCGGCGAGATACTTTTTTGGAGCAAACTCATGCGGCTGGTATTCTGACTCGTCCGGTGTGGACACTACTGAGCGAGTTGCCGATGTATCGTCATTGTGAGACAGATGGTCTTACGGAGGCACAATGGTTGAGTAAACGTCTTGTAACGCTACCGAGCAGCACGAGGGGAGCAAGTGGTTAAGGAGGAGTTGTTACTTTTCGGTGCGGGAGGTCATTGCCGGTCGTGTATCGACGTCATTGAACAAGGGACTGACTTTTGGATACTGGGCGTTGTTGAACGGCCAAACGCTGTGCATGAGCCACGGTTTCTGTCTTCCGAACCGCTCGGTTATCCCATCATTGGAACGGAAGAAAAACTTGAACGTATTCGCGAAACGTGTCGAAACGCACTGATCACCGTCGGCCAAATAAAGTCCGTTTCGATTCGACTTTCTGTGTATGAACGTCTGAAGAAGCTTGATTTTAGGCTTCCGACTGTCGTGTCCCCTCTTGCGCATGTGTCGCCGCATGCGACTGTCGGCGAAGGGACGATTGTAATGCACCATGCAGTTGTAAATGCGGGCGCGACCGTTGGCCGTGGGTGTATTCTCAATTCGAAGTCACTGGTTGAACATGACGCGACGGTTGGAGATTATACGCATATATCGACGGCAGCTGTTGTAAACGGTGGGGTTACAGTGGGAGCACGGAGTTTTGTGGGGAGCCACGCAACCGTAGTACATGATGTTCGTCTCTCTGACGATTTGTTTTGTCGAGCTGGTGCACTTGTTAAGTCCACGGCAGATGCCACTCCCATGAACAATGACACAGCGTAGCCAACGCGGAGTTTTCGTCATTGCTGAAGCGGGCGTTAACCATAACGGGTCGCTGGACCTCGGACGCCGGTTGGTGGATGCCGCATCAAAAGCAGGAGCCGATGCCGTCAAATTTCAAACTTTTCGAGCAGATGCACTCGCGACGGCGACGGTTCCGAAGGCGTCGTATCAGGAATCAAATGACGATGCTTCTACGCAGCTCGAGATGTTACGGCGGTTGGAGTTGTCGGACGACGAACATGATGCACTCATCGCACATTGCGCGGACAATGACATCGAGTTTCTGTCGACGTCGTTCGATCGTGAATCAGTCGAGGTTCTGCGGCACCGCGGAATTCAGCGATGGAAAATATCGTCGTGCGATCTGACGAACCTACCGCATTTGCGACTAATTGGCGGGTTTGGGCAGGAAGTTATTCTGTCGACGGGCATGGCGGCATTGGACGAGGTGTTGCAGGCTGTGTCCGTCTTGGAGCAGGCGGGTACCGATCGTTCGCAGATTAGCGTACTGCACTGTTCAACGGCGTACCCCACGCCGATGCCGGAGGTGAATTTACGTGCCATGCAAACGCTGGCTGATGCATTACCAGGGGTCCGTACAGGATATTCAGACCACACGCTCGGTATTGAAGTGGCGATTGCGGCAACCGCCTGCGGTGCGCGGGTGATTGAAAAGCACCTCACCCTTGATAAGACTTTACCCGGTCCTGATCATCGTGCGAGTCTTGAGCCTGAGGAGTTTGCGTCGATGGTGTGCGCTATTCGACATATTGAAGCTGCACTGGGAAACGGAGTAAAACGCCCCATGATGTCTGAACTGGCGAATCGCGATGTAGCGAGACGGAGTCTGGTAGCCGCATGTGCGATCGCCGAAGGCGAGGTATTTACTGAGGAGAATCTCACGGTCAAGCGTCCTGGCACGGGTGTAAGTCCGATGCTGTGGGATGAATATATCGGGCGTGTTGCACAGCGGGCCTACCAGCGAGACGATCTTATTGATGCGTAACGTCTGTGTCTTCACATCGAGTCGTGCGGATTTCGGTTTGCTGCGACCCGTTGCTGAACTGATTCGCGAATCAAGTGTGCTGCGTCTACGTTTACTCGTCACAGGGACGCATCTCAGCGCTGACTTTGGGCACACGAAGTCGGAAATCATCGATGCTGGGTTTACGATCGACGAAGAAGTAAACATCGCGGTATCGTCTGATACGGCGGTGTCGACGTGTGCCTCAATGGGGTTGGCTCTGACTCGCTTCGGAGAGGCTCTGACACGGCTCAATCCAGATGTCCTTGTACTCCTTGGAGATCGGTACGAAACATTTTGTGCGGCGGCTGCTGCGCAGGTTTGTCACATTCCGGTCGCGCACATCCATGGTGGTGAAACGTCGCAAGGAGCGTTTGATGAAGCGTTTCGTCATGCTGTTAGCAAGATGAGTCACTTGCATTTTGTGACCTGTGAGGTTCATCGGAACCGCGTTATCCAGTTGGGAGAACAACCTAACCACGTGTTTAACGTCGGCGCCCTTGGTATCCAGAATGTTCGTCGGACCCAGTTGCTAGGTCGGCGTGAACTGCCGACCCTTATCCGTGATAGCGATCGACCCTTTTTTCTCGTGACTTTCCATCCAGCGACACTCGATGCGGAAAGCGCGGTTGGACAATTAGACGCGCTTCTTGAGGCGTTCGAGGCCTTTCCTGACCATGCCGTGGTGTTCACCGCGGCGAATGCTGATACGGAGGGGCGACGAGTGAATACACGTCTTGACGAGTATGTATCGACACATCGTGACCGTGCGGTGCTAACGCCATCGATGGGAACGCAAGTGTATTTGTCAGTCATGAGTCATGCTGACGCGGTTATTGGGAACAGTTCCAGTGGCCTGCTGGAAGCGCCTATTGTTTTAGTTCCAACGGTGAATATTGGGGACCGTCAAAAGGGCCGTATCCGGGCGAGTAGTGTTCTCGATTGCGCTGCGGAAACGGGTGCAATCATTGAGACCATTCGACTGGCGTGTTCGGACGAGTTTCAGACGTCTCTCGACGGCCTTGTTCATCCGTGTGAGCAACGCGATACGGACCTACAGATTGTGCAGCGCCTTGAACAAGTGTCACTCGACGGCGTGCTTATGAAAGCGTTTTACGATGTGCCTAGATAGGATGAGATGCAGTCGAACGGCGTTAGAACATCTCGAAGATGTGTGTTCAGACTGGACCGGGCGAAACAGATGAGCCTTGTTATAACGAGACAATCACAATTAGTACTCCTCGGTTAGAATTGCCCGTGAGGATAGAGACTGTGTGGGAGAAGGTTGAGGTAGGCGCGTGAACGCAGATATGTGTATCGACAAACAAGCGTCTATTCGGGATGCGATGCGGTCGATAAATGAGGGAAAAGTTGGCCTTACTTTTGTCCTCGGAGAGAATCGCGTACTACTCGGTGTCGTGAGCGATGGTGATATACGGCGTGCCTTGTTAGGAGGTCGTGCGCTGGAGGATCCTGTTGCAGAATGCATGGCGACGGACATGCGGACTGTGGGTCCGCACGTTGGTCGTAACGAAGTGTTGGATCTGATGCAATCATGCTGGCTGGAACAAATTCCCATCGTCGACGAGAACCAACGCTTGGTTGGCGTCCATTTGTTACACGAAGTGCTTGGGCGCGTGCCCCGTCCTAATTGGGCAGTGATTATGGCTGGAGGCAAAGGTACGCGGTTGGCGCCGCTTACCGATGAGACGCCGAAGCCGATGCTTACGGTGGCGGGTCGCCCTATTCTCGAGCGACTTATTCTGCACGTTGTGAGTTATGGAATTCAGAGGGTCTTTCTCTCGGTTAATTTTCTAAGTGAACAGGTTAAAGAGCATTTTGGTGATGGGTCTCGACATGGGTGTCAGATTGAGTACCTCGAAGAAACGGCTGGTGAACCGTTGGGCACGGCAGGGAGTCTGTCCCTGTTGCCGCAGCTGCCAATACATCCAGTCATCGTCCTGAATGGCGATCTGGTGACACAGGTTGAACTTGGTCAGATGCTCGATTGTCATGAGCAGAATGATTGCTATGCGACGCTTGGCATTCGCCCGTATGTTCACCAAATTCCATTTGGGTGTGTGACTGTTCGTGATGGAGAAGTGATTAGTTTTGACGAGAAACCGAAATCGGTGACAAGTATTAGCGCAGGGATTAATGTCTTGTCGCCTGATGCGATTGCGGATGTTCCGAGGCGATTTTTTCCGATGACAGAACTTTTTGAACATGCTTTCAAGCAAAGGAAGACGCTGAAAAGCTTTCTGATTGAAGATGACTGGGTTGATGTTGGTCATGTTGGTGAATACCAAAAGGCGAATGGCCTTGGGATGTGATGGCTAAGAGGTGTGTCCACGATGACTGAGAGGCCTTGGCCCACACCGCCAGCGGACCTGTTCGACCTGACCGGGAAGACAGCGCTTGTAAGTGGTGGTTGTGGACTTTTGGGTAAGACGTTTTGCAGGGCATTGGCGACCTACGGTGCGTCAGTGGCGATTATCGATTTGGCGCGGGCAGAGCCGGTGCGCGCGGCTTCCGAACTTAGCGAAGTCTCTGGTGTGAATACATTTGGTGTGGCCTGCGATGTGTCCTTGCCAGAAGACGTGGTATCGGCAGTGCGACAAGTTGAGGAGGAGCTGGGGGTCGTTGATGTGCTTGTCAATAATGCTGCGGCGAAGCCGGCGGATATGGGAGAGTGGGTACGTCCTGCGGAAGACTTCAGTTTGAGTGTGTGGCGAGAGATCATGTCGGTGAATATGGACGGATTGTTTGCGCTATCTCGAACTGTGGGTAACAGCATGATCAAGGGTGAACGTTCAGGTTCTATCATCCACATTTCGTCTGTTTATGGAACGATTGCACCAAATCCAGATATTTATAAGGATTCGTCCTATGGCCTCGGTGGTTCCATTAACACGCCACCGGTGTATTCAGCCTCCAAGGCTGGTGTTGTCGGGTTGTCACGGTATCTTGCAGCCTATTGGGGACATCACGGCGTTCGTGTTAATACGATTAGTCCCGGGGGCGTTGCGGATGGTCAGAACGCGACATTTCAAAAACGATATGGCGAACGCGTGCCGCTTGGGCGCATGGCTGAAGTCGAAGAGTTGTGTGGTGCTCTAATCTTTTTGGCTTCAGAGGCATCTTCGTATGTGACGGGTCAGAATCTGCTTGTTGATGGTGGCTTGAGCATTTGGTAGTTCGTCGGCAGTCTGTTACGACAGACCGTTGTTTGTGATGCGGACAAGCCAGGACTAGTCTGACCGGTTGTCAGCGTCCAGCTGAGAGAGTTTTTGTTTGAGCTCGTCAACTTCCTGTCGCAGCGATATCACTTCTTGAAGGAGTCGCGTCCCGAGTCGTGTCCCGAGCCGATACCTCGGGGTTCGTCTTTCCGTTAGGTCTCCAGATTTATCGAAGTTTGCGACTGTGAAAATCTGAATCATAGTGTCACCCGTTTTGACATACACACCATCTTGGTCTCGGCCAACCACCTCGCCGCACGTGCCGATATACGGCGGCGAATCGTGAACCAGCTTTGAACGAATGAGAGCGACGGGTGCGTCGTGTACTAGAGTGCGCGCGCAGGGGCCTGGAGGAGAAATGGCACGGATAAAGTTATGTATTCGATTGCTTGTCCAGGACCAGTCAATCCATTCATCACCTGTACGTCGACTCGAAAAATACGACTGTCCACGGCCGCGCATGATCTGCTTTCGGCGGGTAGCAGTGCCGTCGTGTAACATCCGTAATCCACGAATCAATGCAGATGCACATACGAGATGTGAACGCTTGTTTAAATCTTCGTAAGTGTCGTCGATCCCAATTGGCAGTAATTCCTGGACTATTACGTCTCCGGTGTCGATGCCTTCATCAATGAAATGCACGGTCACGCCGAAGAAACGTTCGCCATTCAAGAGGGCCCAGTTCAAGGGGTTACGTCCACGATAAAAGGGAAGTGCGCCAGCGTGACAATTAATGACGCCGATGGCTGTGGCATTAATGATGCGCTTCTTGAAAATCTGGTCGTACGACATCGAGACAAGGATGTCAGGTTCCGTGCGTTGCAACGTCTCTAGAAATTCATCGGAATTGACATCAGCCGTCGGAAGATACGGAATGTTGTCTCGGCGAGCCATTGCACGAAGATTGGGATCTTCCCGCTGGTGTCTCGTCGTGACCGATGTGACTGTGAACCGCCCGTCAGCTAGGAGGAGACCTAGAGCATCACAAGCCCATGTTCCGTCTCCGAAGTATCCAATTCTCATACTGTAGTCTGAGGGTTCAGCGCATTCCTGATGGGCATAAGGCTACAATCCCTTGGAAAACCATTGAAACCTTAGTATGCCTGTAAGTTCCGTCTGAGTTATTACAGAATCCTACAATGAAAAATGGACCCAATAAGGGCGAATCCATAAACTGCGTCGTATTTGGACTTAGTAGATGTAATTTGCAGAGTGTTTGAAGAAGAGAAAATCAAACTCCGAAATAACGGTTGAGGCCCCAAGATGTGATGTGCGAGTCAGAGGTGGTGGAGCGATGACAGAGTAATAGCGCAAAAATACTGAATGAAAATGGTCACAATAACGGGCGTGGTGACTGAGGGGCGGGTTGATACTGTTAGCAAGACAATTCGAGCAGGACAGTAATATCTTGCTGTCAATGGTCCTGTTTGATGCAGTCTTCGTTGTATCGCAACCACAGTTCGAGATTGACTAATTGCCACAAAAACATCATGTGGTTGTCTTCCCTGTTGCCAGCATTGACGAGCTCGTCATGTTCGTTGATGAGCATTTGAACTTTTGTAATGTTGTAGAGTCCTCGTTCTTTGAATCGTTGACTGTTGACGAGGTCAAGCACAAGGTCGCGGCCCTGTCCGGATAACCAGAGGTGTGCCGGTGCGTTCCAGCCGGTTTTTTTAATTCGCTGGCGGGTGTCCGTTGGAAGGATGTCAGTCATAGCTTCGCGCAATAAAACTTTTGTGACGCCATGGTGGATTTTCAGTGCGTTCGGTATGCGGAACATGAACTCGACTAACCTGTAGTCAAGGAAAGGCAGGAAATGGTCTAAGCCGAACGCACTCGTTTGCCGATCTTCAGCGCGCAAGCAGCACGGTAGCGTTTCCCGAGTGAGATCTTGGTACGTCCGGTTCTTGAGATAGCTACTGAAGGGGTGGTCCATTACTGGTTCGAAGTTGCTCAGGTCGTAGAATTCTTTACTGATGGCTTCGTCGTAACGGTGCAAACGCTCGAGGTCAGGCAAACATTTCCCTGGATGCGCAGGCTCTGTCAGTTTACGCAGGTTACGTTCCATGGCGCCGAAATTTTTCTTAAATATGGGGTGGTCGTGGTGGTATTCCCAAAGCGAAACCTCTTCGCGAAGGCTTTGCATTTGTTTCTTGTGATGGAGGTCAGCGAAGAAGAACGTGAAATATTCGTACTCGCCGGCGTTTAACTCGTCACCACCGAGACCACCAAACAGACTATCGAAACCGCGTGTTGTTACTGATTGACACATGACGTAGTGGGCGAGCCACGTGGCAGTGGCCACTGGTTCGTCATGGTCTCTAACCATTTTTTGAATCAAATCAATGACATTGGGTGTTCCAATGTTAACCGGAT
>Ga0310344_10003486_pt1 | contig 11693 bp, 7 predicted proteins | sample HC15DNA20200_MG_FD_203801 | JGI IMG/M metagenome (GOLD analysis project Ga0310344, IMG submission 203801) | Marine microbial communities from station ALOHA, North Pacific Subtropical Gyre - HC15-DNA-20-200_MG | ecosystem: Environmental > Aquatic > Marine > Oceanic | place: Pacific Ocean: North... | reverse complement strand
ACAGGCGTGAACTGTAGTCCACGCGTTGGTACGGAGATGATTTCGTCGACGATACGGACCGAGATATCGGCTTCTTCCCAGGAAGCTTTTAGCCGGATCTCGAAGAACCGCTGAGGATCACTCGCCAAGATCTGTTCCCAGCTAGCGCTAATTTGATCCCAGCTTTCCAAACGCGGCCCCATGGGGTGCACGCAAACGAGCTCCGCGTTAGTTGCCCAAACGGCCATCATCCCAACGTGATCTCCATTACCGAACGCGGTATAAAAGGCAGATTCTGCCTCGGAAGGGCTTCGGCTTATCACCGCTGCTGTACCAGACTCAAGTTAAGGGTGACCGACATTTTTCAATGCTAGCTTGATGTTGTTGTGATCATGCACATTATATAGAGTTACCGAGTGTGCTCCACCCAATTCAATTGTTGATTTTGAGAAGATCTTGGGCGGACAGTCGTCGGAAAATGAAGTGCTCCCCCATTGCCAGACAACTCCTACCTTCGAATGTCAAATTAAGGTACACCTCAAGCACTCGATTTAGGACGTTTTCAGGACTATCAAACCCGTGAACCAGTCTCTATAATAGTGCTAAAGTTGACCAATCCTACCGTGGACACTTGAATCACGCGGGACACAGTTGGGCAAATTAACGTTCTTGTACGGGCTGTACTTTATCAGCCATTCTCCGCTGTGGGGGGCGTCCGGGCGAAAGTGGCGGAATTGGTAGACGCGCTGGCTTTAGGTGCCAGTGGGGTAACCCGTGAGAGTTCGAGTCTCTCCTTTCGCACCAATTGAAGAATAGATCCCTTTGTTAACTAAGCTATTACCTGCTCAGCGCTTGCAGGTTTTGTTTGAATCTTAAGTTATGTGAATCGTTATGCAGGTATCAGTTAAACAATCTGGTGATCTTGAACGTGAAATGACTGTCGAGGTCCCAGAAGAACGAATAGCAGGGCGAGTAAAAGACCGGCTTCGTGAGTTAAGCAAAACTGCCAAGGTCGATGGATTTAGGCCGGGGAAGGTGCCATTTAGTGTCGTCCAACGCCGTTTTGGCGGACGTATCCGTGAGGAGGTTTTGAGCGAAGTTTTACGCTCAAGTTTTTCGGAGGCGATTACGCAAGAGGATCTCAAACTCGTTGGCGAACCTGCGATCGAGCCGCAAACTACAGGCCTAGGTGACGGTTTAAGTTACACTGCAACCTTTGAGGTTTACCCAACAATCGTTCTCGCTCCAATCGAAAAGCTGACCCTAGAACGCCCTGTTTGTGAAATCCTTGACGCCGATATAGACCGAATGGTCGAGACCCTTAGAGAGCAGCACAAGACCTGGCAGAGCGTGGATCGTGAATCAAAGGACGGTGATCAGTTAACTATTGATTTCGTGGGAAAAATCGAAGGGGAAGTATTCGAAGGGGGCGAAGCCACCGATTTCCAGTTGATATTAGGCGCGGGCCGCATGATTGATGGTTTTGAAGACCGATTAGTAGGGACACGAGCTGACACGGAAGCAGAATTGAATTTGACCTTCCCGGTTAAATATCAGGCTGAGAACTTGGCCGGTAAGGAAGTGCAGTTCCTGGTAAAGATCAAGCGTGTGGAGGAACCTGTGTTGCCCGAACTTGACGATGAATTTTATAAGAAATTTGGGATCGAGTCGGACGATGGAGAAGCATTTCGTTCGGATGTTCGTGAAAAGATGGAGCACGAGCGGACACGGGCGCTGCAACGCCGATTTAATGCGAGTGCAATGGATGCAGTTGCGGCGGCTAACGAGTTAGTCGTGCCGCGTGCACTGGTCGAATCTGAAATACAGCGCTTGCAACAAAAAGCAATGCAATCAATGCTCCAGAGTGGCGGCGATCCTAGTGACTTCGATCCATCGAAGATGGGAGGGATGTTTGAGGAGTCTGCGAAGCAACGGGTCAAGCTAGGGCTACTGATGGCGGAAGTCATAAAATGCGCTGATATAGAGGCCGATCCCACCAAAGTTCGCGGGTTGATTGAATCGATGGCCGAAGGCTACGAAGATTCTAGTGCCGTCGTTAAGTGGTATTACGACGATCCAAAACGATTGCACGAGATTGAGGCTATGTGTCTTGAGGATGAGGCAGTGACTTGGATTGCAGAACGCGCGGAGATAAACGAGGTGGATATCTCGTTTGACGATCTCATGAATCCAGGGCAGACTGGCCTCCAGACAGAAGCCTGAAGTAACCCAATGAAGGATAAAATCATTAAGTCGACAGTTCCCGATGTCCAAGCACTTAACTTGGTACCAATGGTCGTTGAGCAAACCGCAAGGGGAGAGCGTTCCTACGATATATACTCGCGATTATTGAAGGAGCGCGTTGTGTTTTTGGTCGGTCCCGTCGAGGACCATGTAGCAAATGTAATTGTCGCGCAGTTGTTGTTTCTCGAATCAGAGAATCCGGATAAGGATATCCATCTATACATTAATTCACCAGGGGGGTCAGTTACGGCTGGATTAGCAATTTACGACACAATGCAGTTTGTGAAGCCACCAGTAAGCACAATGTGTGTTGGTCAAGCAGCGAGCATGGGTGCGCTCCTACTTGCTGGCGGCGCGAATGGTAAGCGATTTTGTCTACCTCATTCTCGTGTGATGATTCATCAACCATTGGGTGGATTTCAGGGACAAGCGACTGACATCGATATACATGCCCGCGAAATATTATCTATTCGCGACAGACTCAATGAGATTTTATCTAAACATACCGGCCAACCCATCGATAAGGTGTCGGACGATACTGAGCGTGATAATTTCATGAGTGCAGAAGATGCCAAGGAATATGGCCTAATCGATGAAGTCTTAGATAGCCGGGACGCGGCACCGTTAACGATCGAAGGTCCAACCGCGGCGTAGGGCAAACTTTTGGGATGATATGTTCAGAGGCATAGCGAATGAGCGAAGGTAAGAACTCAAAGGGCGGTGACGGCGACCGGCTTTTGTACTGCTCCTTTTGCGGCAAAAGTCAGCATGAAGTTCGCAAGCTAATTGCGGGGCCATCGGTTTTCATTTGCGACGAATGTGTAGAGTTATGCAACGATATTATTCGTGAAGAAATTCAAGAGAAATCTGGTGATGGTGTTGGCAGCAAATTACCAATACCCGAAGAAATAAATCATATCCTTGACGAATATGTAATTGGTCAGCGGCAGGCGAAAAAAATCCTAGCGGTAGCGGTATACAACCATTACAAGCGCTTGGATTCGCGGGTTAAGCAGACTGATGTCGAACTTTCGAAAAGTAATGTCTTGCTTATTGGTCCAACCGGAAGTGGCAAAACGTTGCTTGCTGAGACACTGGCACGTCTTTTGAATGTGCCGTTTACGATCGCTGACGCTACGACCCTAACTGAGGCGGGCTATGTTGGCGAAGACGTAGAGAACATCATCCAGAAACTTCTTCAAAAGTGTGACTATGACGTTGAGAAAGCGCAAACAGGTATCGTCTATATCGATGAAATTGATAAGATATCTCGAAAATCGGACAATCCATCAATCACGCGTGACGTGTCTGGGGAGGGCGTGCAGCAAGCATTGCTGAAGTTGATTGAAGGAACCGTCGCGTCGGTACCACCTCAGGGTGGAAGGAAGCACCCGCAACAAGAATTCTTGCAAGTCGATACCTCCAATATATTGTTTGTTTGTGGGGGAGCTTTTTCCGGACTCGATAAGATAATCCGTGATCGGTCGGAAAAGGGTGGGATCGGGTTCGCAGCAGAAGTAAAAAGCAAGGATGACAAAAAGACTACAGGTGAAATATTGCATCAGGTCGAACCTGAGGACTTGATTCGCTACGGATTGATTCCGGAGTTCGTCGGGCGTTTGCCCGTCGTAGCCGTGTTGGATGAGCTGGAAGAATCGCAATTGGTTCAGATACTGGTTGAACCGAAAAATGCCCTGACTAAGCAGTATGCACGACTGTTTGAAATGGAAGACTGCGATTTAGAATTCCGAGAGGATGCCTTGCATGCGGTAGCTAAGAAAGCGGTGGAGCGAAAGACTGGGGCTAGGGGACTGCGTTCTATCATCGAGCAGAATTTACTGGATACAATGTACGAATTGCCGTCATTGGATAACGTAGCGAAGGTTGTGGTGGACGAAGGTTCTATTACTGGCGAATCTAAACCTTTGGTTATTTACGAGGGGTCGGACATTTCGAAGGCCGCGTCGGATTGAATCTTCATTCTCCATCGCTTCCGCGAGATAAGTTCGTCTCTATATTGATTGGATCATAATTCGGCGATAAACATGATTGGCCTGATGGTTTCGCCATCAGTACTACTTAGCTGCATCTGCAGTATTCTCTGGCATAACGTTTAGCTTTTTGAGACCTATTCTAATGAGCGAGTCTAATATTCTTGCGGTATTACCCTTACGTGACGTAGTTGTCTATCCGCATATGGTTATTCCTTTATTCGTCGGACGCGACAAATCTATACGCGCCTTAGAATCAGCGATGGCGGACGCGAAACAGATTCTGTTGGTGGCGCAACGAAGCGCAGCAGACGATGACCCGTCAGTCGACGGTATTCATGAAGTCGGCACCGTGTCCAACATACTTCAACTACTAAAATTGCCCGATGGCACGATAAAAGTGCTTGTCGAGGGGGTTAGCCGGGCTCGCACAATCGAATTTGTCGATACCGAAAATTTTTTCTCGGCGCGGATCGAAGCACTTGAACCGGAACCGATTTCTGACCGAGAAGCTGAGGTGCTAACCCGCTCATTGATGGGCCAGTTTGATCAATATGTCAAACTAAATAAAAAAGTTCCGCCAGAGATTACCTCCTCATTAGCTAGCATTGATGACGCTTCGCGTTTGGCAGATACGATTGCAGCACATATGTCGATTAAAATCCAAGACAAACAAAATGTTCTTGAGTTTGTGAATTTACGTGAGCGCATGGAGCATTTAATTAGTTTGATGGAGGCCGAAATCGATCTGCTGCAAGTGGAAAAACGTCTGCGCGGGCGAGTAAAAAAACAGATGGAGAAAAGTCAACGCGAATATTATCTGAATGAGCAAATGAAGGCCATTCAAAACGAATTAGGTGAGTCTGAAGATGGGTCCAACGAATTCGATGAACTCGCCGAAAGGATTGCCGAATCTGGGATGCATTCCGAAGCGCGCGAGAAGGCAGAATCAGAACTAAAAAAATTGAGAATGATGTCGCCGATGTCTGCGGAGGCGACAGTCGTTCGTAACTATATTGATTGGATAATTGGCGTGCCATGGAAAAAACGATCGAAAATGGGACGTAATCTCGGTAAGGCTGAAATGATTTTGGACCAAGATCATTATGGCCTGGAGAAGGTCAAAGAGCGTATTGTTGAGCATCTTGCTGTGCAACAGCGCGTAAAAAAATTGAAAGGGCCAATACTTTGTCTTGTTGGTCCTCCGGGGGTTGGTAAAACCTCGCTAGGTAGATCGATCGCGCGTGCAACGAATCGGAAGTTCGTCCGCATGTCGCTCGGCGGCGTGCGCGACGAGGCTGAGATCAGAGGTCATCGAAGGACGTATGTCGGGTCGTTGCCGGGTAAAATTTTGCAGAATATGGCAAGGGTTGGTACCAGAAACCCACTATTTTTACTCGACGAAGTCGATAAAATGGCGATGGATTTCCGTGGAGATCCAGCTTCCGCGTTACTTGAAGTTCTCGATCCAGAGCAAAATAATTCTTTCAATGACCACTATCTTGAAGTGGACTATGACCTTTCCGAGGTCATGTTTATTACGACCGCGAATAGCTTAGATATTCCCGCGCCGTTGCTCGATCGTATGGAGGTGATTCGTCTTGCCGGCTACACGGAGGATGAGAAGGTTCATATTGCGAAGAAATATTTGATCCCTAAGCAGATCAAGAATAATGGATTAAAAAATGAAGAAATAAGGATTTCAGAATCCTCGATTAGGGAAATAATTCGTTACTATTCGCGGGAGGCTGGTGTTCGAAACTTGGAACGAGAAATTGCGAATGTGTGTCGTAAGGTAGTCAAACAAATTTTGAAGAAGGCCCCTGGGCGAACTATTTCAGTCAGTTCAAAATCAATTGAAAAATATCTCGGTGTCAAAAAATTCCGCTACGGTTTAGTTGAGGAAGAAGATCGCGTCGGACAGGTCAACGGGCTGGCCTGGACCGAGGTGGGTGGTGACTTGCTGACCATTGAGGCCGTTGTGGTGCCCGGGAAAGGAAAAGAAACTTATACCGGTCGTCTCGGTGACGTGATGCAGGAATCGATCAAGGCGGCGATGACAGTTGTCCGGAGTCGCGCATCGAGTCTTGGTATAAAACCAGATTTTTATCGCTCACATGATGTACATTTCCATGTTCCAGAGGGCGCAACTCCGAAGGACGGGCCAAGCGCTGGAGTGGGAATGTCGACCGCGCTCGTGTCCGCATTAACGGCTATTCCAGCGAAAGCGAACGTCGCAATGACAGGCGAGATTACCCTGCGTGGTGAAATTTTGCCGATTGGCGGGCTAAAAGAAAAATTACTGGCCGCTCTGCGCGGTGGAATCAAGACCGTTTTGATTCCAATCGAAAACGAACGCGAACTAAAAGAAATTCCGAACAACATTAAGCAAGGTCTTGATATTAAGCCGGTCCGTTGGATCGATGAGGTGTTCGCGGTGGCATTACAGCGCTCGCCGGACCCGTTGCCAATTTCTGACGACAGTGAGAAGCCGGTCGGTCAGGAAGCCTCAGATTCAGATGTTGACACTGATGTCATTCGACCGCATTAGTTTGCGATGCTCTAATTGTTAAGTTGCTTGCTTGACGCTCTTAGGGGTGCTTGGTATAACGAGGGCTGCTTGGTGTACCGGCCACGTCACGCACGCGAGGACCAGGGATAGGGACGACGCCAACCATCGATCATCAACCATAACTTACTCAGGCTGGGTATGTGAATTGAAGGAGAGTTCCCGCATGAATAAAGCAGATTTAATAGACAGGGTTGCTGAAGCTGCAGATCTATCAAAGGCTGGCGCAGCTCGCGCAGTCGATGCAGTAACTGAAGCTATCGCCGATTCGCTAAAAAAAGACGATCAGGTAACGATAGTTGGCTTTGGAACCTTCAGTGTGAGAAAACGTGCCGCGCGCTCTGGACGGAATCCTCGAACGGGAGAAACAATTCACATCAAAGCTTCGAACGTCCCCGGGTTTAAACCTGGAAAAGCGCTAAAGGATGCCGTAAACTGACGCGCTTCCCAAGGGTGCTTAGCTCAGTTGGGAGAGCGTCGCCCTTACAAGGCGAAGGTCGGGGGTTCGAACCCCTCAGCACCCACCAGCGATGACCACGGGAGTGGTAGTTCAGTTGGTTAGAATACCGGCCTGTCACGCCGGGGGTCGCGGGTTCGAGTCCCGTCCACTCCGCCACACACTCCGAGAGCAATAAAGAAGCGCACCGCCTCAGGTGCGAGTTCGTACGGTTTTCAAACAGGCAAAATATAATTTCGTTGCTGCCCTACGATAAATTCGCAGAGGCGAGGACATTTGACAAATGCTGCAGCTGATTCGCGATCGTTCTCAGGGTTTGGTCGTAGGTGTAATCGTTTTTTTTATATGCCTAACCTTTGCACTTTTTGGGGTGCAGGAGTATCTCGAGGCACGAAGTACTGTTGTCGTGGCCGAGGTTAATGGTGAAGAGGTTGGTCTAGAAGAATATCAGCGATCGTTTCAGCAAATGCGGCGACGCGCGCAAGCTATGCTGGGGGAAAGGTTCGACCCCGACGAGTGGGCTGACGGTGAGGTAAAACTTGCAGCATTGGATTTCGTTGTATCTAAGCGCCTGCTTCTTCAAACCGCCGACAAGGCTAACTTGCGAATATCTGACAACCAGACGGCTAACCACATACGCACCTCGCCTCAGTTTCAACAGGACGGCGTTTTTTCTCGGGACTTTTATCAGCAAATGGTCCGAGCCCTCGGATTTTCTGAGCTTGGGTTCGAGCATCGAGTGCGTAAAGATCTTGTGATCAATCAGCTCCGAGCTGGCATCGGTGCAAGCGCAATTACTACCACTGAAGAGTTGCAGCGACTCGAGCAATATCGCCAGCAAACACGAGACACGGGATTCGCGATACTGGGTATAGAAGCATTCCGCAATGGGCTTGCTCCAAGCCGTACTGAAATTGAAGCATATTTTGCCGAAAACGCGGAACGGTATCGAATTGAAGAGCAAGTATCCCTAGCGTTTTTGGAACTATCAATTGAATCGCTGATGGCTGATGTGTTTGTTGATGAGGACACTTTAAAGGCTTATTACGAAGCAAACCAGGATAACTACACCGTACAAGAGCAACGAAATGTTAATCATATCTTAGTCACGGTCAGCCGCAGTGCTACGGAGAGTGAAGTCGAAGCGGCCCGCGAAAGGGTTGAGGGGTTACATGAGCTTACGTTGAATACCGACAGCTTTGAAGATATCGCCAAAGAGAATTCAGATGATCTTGGCTCGCGATCGAGTGGAGGTGAAACGGGGTTTTTTGAACGTGGGATCATGGCTCCAGAGTTTGAAGAAACGGTATTCGCGATGTCTGAGCGCGAGATCAGTCAACCGATTCGGACTGATTTTGGGTTTCACATCATACGATTGAAAGAAATTAAACCAAGCGGGACGAAGGACTATGGAGATGTGCGTGCAGAAATAGAAGCAGTCTATCGGCGGGATCAGGCTGAGGCGGTATTTTTCGAACAAGCAGAACAACTGTCTGAGCTGGTATACGAGCAACCTAATTCCCTTGATGGTGCTGCTACTATGTTGGGTTTGTCAGTGAAGACAACTGAATTGCTCACGCGTTCCCAACTCGTGACGAGGTTTTCAACAAAGGTAGCGACAGCTACATTCGCGACGGAGGTTTTGACCGAGGGTCTTAATAGCGAGCCGATTGAATTAAGTAACACACAGAAAATTATTGTTGTGAGGGTGGTCGAACATATCGATAGCTCGCTGCCACGAGTTGATGACGTGCTTGCCGCGGCTACGCAAGACTTGATCGATATAGCAGCACGTGAGGCGGTTCACACTGCAGGTAAGGACCTGGTTGAACGCTTGAATAACGACGAGGATCTTGAGTCGGTGTTAGGTTCGGCTGATTTAAAATGGGAAAAAGTTACTGGTGCGACTCGGGACTCGGCGAAAATAAATCGAGCGATGTTACGTGCAGCCTTTAGTGCTGAACCGGGAAAGCCAGATGAGGTGGTATACATCGGGGTTCCAATTGGCACAGGTGATTATGGGATTGTTGGCGTATCGAACGTTGTTATGCCGCTCGCCGAACAGCTAAACACTAGTGACATCAACGAGCTGCGTCGAGGCGTTGCCGCAACCAGGACGACCACAGATTGGATAGATTTCGTAGCCTTGCTGAAATCCGATAGTAACATTGAATCGTTCCCGGACCGTTTGTAAACAATCATTGAAGAGTTGCCGGGCTACCTAGGTTCCGGCGATCCCCATAATATTGAAGCCGCAATCGACATAGGTAATTTCACCAGTGATGGCGGAGGCCAAATCGGAGCACAAAAATGCAGCAGCGTTTCCTACTTCTTCAGTTGTGACATTGCGCCGAAGCGGTGACGTCTTCGCTACGTAACCGAGGAAGTTTCTTAGGTCTTTTACCCCTGAAGCGGCAAGTGTACGGATCGGGCCGGCCGAGATTGCATTGACCCTGATTCCTTTTGGGCCCATGCCTTCGGCCATATACCGGACATTAGCCTCAAGACTTGCCTTGGCTAACCCCATGACGTTATAGCTTGGCATCGTTCGGTTCGCGCCGAGGTAGCTTAAGGTTAACATTGCTCCGGCTCGGCCTTGCATGAGCGGTTGTGCTACCTTTCCGAGTGCCGCAAAACTGTATGAGCTAATTTCATGTGCGATGCGAAAACCTTCACGAGTCACAGAGTCAAGATATTCACCCCGTAATGATTCACGTGGTGCGTATGCTACCGAATGGATCAAAATATCTAAGTGTCCCCAGTGCTCGTCCAGATAACTGAAGACATTTTGGATCTCTTCATCACTTTCAACATCGCATGGGATCGCTATCTCTGAATTACACTCAGCCGCAAAATTTTCTACTCGTGAACGAAGTCGTTCTGTCTGATAGGTGAATGCCAAATCTGCACCCTCACGTCGCATTGCTCGAGCAACACCCCAGGCAATTGATTTATTACTTGCAACCCCAACGATCAAAGCTCTTTTGCCTTCCAGAATACCCATTAGTTGACTCTCCAAATATAACAGCTGGAATTCTCAGTATAGTGCGAGTGTACAGCCTACGGCCGGAGTTTATAATCCTAAGTTCATCATGCACATAAACCAAGTCACCAGATTAGTTTTGATCGGCATTTCCGGCATGTTCTTGTGTTCGTGCGGTGACGGCGTATGGAATAATCCTTACCCAAGGTCCCATGACAATAAATCGATATTTTATGGCTCTTTTACAGAACGTCCAAAGCACCTGGACCCAGTATCGTCATATAGTGAGAACGAAGCACAATTCAATGCTCAGATCTATGAACCACTGGTACAGTATCATTTTCTTAAACGACCGTATGAACTAACTCCGCTTACTGCAACCGCTGTACCAGAGCCGGAATATCGTGACAGTAGTGGAAAACTCCTTTCCAGCAAAGCAGAGGTCGGGGAGATAGACTCAGTCGTCTATCGAATTGAGATTCAGCCAGAAATTTTATACCAACCACACCCGGCGTTTGCCAAAGGAAAAAACGGTGAATTGCGATATCACGGGTTGAGTGCAAATGAGCTTCAGGATTATCGTACGCTGGCAGATTTTCGCGATACCGGTACCCGAGAGTTAACAGCGCATGATTATGTATATCAGATGAAGCGGTTAGCTCATCCGCGCATACATTCACCGATTGCCGGCTTCATGGGTCGTTATATCATTGGTTTAAATGAGTTGCAGCGTGAGCTGAAACAGGCGACGGTTGACGATCGCGGATTTATCGACCTGCGTGAGTTCGATTTATCGGGGGTTAATGTCCTTGATCGCTATCGATTTGAAATTCGATTAAAAGAAAAATATCCGCAATTTGTGTACTGGCTAGCTATGCCATTTTTTTCCCCGATGCCTTGGGAAGCCGATCAGTTCTACGCACAAGCAGGCATGAAAGATAGAAATATAACCCTTGATTGGTACCCGGTAGGTACAGGTCCCTACATGCTGACCGAAAACAATCCTAATCGTCGGATGGTAATGCAGCGCAATCCGAATTTCCGTGGAGAGGCCTATCCTTCGCGCGGTATGCCAGAGGACGAAGTGGCTGGGTGGCTCGCGAGCGCCGAGCAGACTATGCCGTTTATTGATGTTGCATACTATAGTCTTGAGAAAGAGGCGATCCCAGCGTGGACGAAGTTTCTACAAGGGTTCTACGATAGTTCCGGAATTGTGTCGGATAGTTTTGATCAAGCTATCAAGTTTTCAACGGAGGGTGAAGCAGAGCTAACACAAGGAATGCGTGACCGGAATATACGGTTAGCTACAGCGGTGCGAGCGTCTACTTCCTATATAGGGTTTAACATGATCGACAAAATTGTCGGTGGGGCTTCTGAACGCGCAAGGTTATTGCGTAGGGCGATTTCCATTGCGGTGGACTATGAGGAGCTTATCTCGATCTTTGCTAATGGTCGGGGTCTCCCGGCTCA
>Ga0310344_10003485_pt1 | contig 11695 bp, 21 predicted proteins | sample HC15DNA20200_MG_FD_203801 | JGI IMG/M metagenome (GOLD analysis project Ga0310344, IMG submission 203801) | Marine microbial communities from station ALOHA, North Pacific Subtropical Gyre - HC15-DNA-20-200_MG | ecosystem: Environmental > Aquatic > Marine > Oceanic | place: Pacific Ocean: North... | reverse complement strand
TGATCCTATGGTATCTGCATCCACCTCACCCCAAGTTACGTAGTCCTTGGCCTTCTGAAGCATTCCCTCGTAGGGAGCTGTCTTTGGGACCAGTACAGCGTGATTCACCCTGGTTAGATTGAGCATTGACATAGTGTCGCGAATCTTCTTCGTGACTCCGCGATCACTGCGTACTCGGATTACTAGGTAAGTCATGAGTTTCTCCTCCCTATTGTGATATGTAGCCTCTCGCGGACCTCTACGCTGACCTTGGCCCTGCTCAACTGCTCTAGAGCGTTGAAAGTGGCGCTCGCAAAGTTGATTGTCGACCTAGTCTGCCCGGATGATCGGGACCAAACGTCTTCGACCCCTGCAAGGGCTAGAACGCGTCTGCCGTAGTCTCCAATTACAAGCCCTTTGCCCGAAGGAGCGGGCAAGAGTGTCACTCGGGTAGAGCCGGATCTTCCTGTGGCCTTGAATGGAATGCTGTTTCCCGGGCCCTCGGCGGACTCCCATGACCCATTTCCCCTGAACACTGGAATCAGGTTAAGTTTGGCCTGAGAAATCGCCTTCTGAATAGTGCTTGCCACCTCCTTTCCCTTGCAAACAGAGAGGCCTACATAGCCATCACCATTGCCGACAGCGCATAGGACATTGAATCTGACTCGTCTCCCGGAGTCTGTCATCCTCTGTATCATATTTACACTGAGAACATCGTCCTCAATCTCAGGTAGGAGTGCGTCTACTATCTCGACTTCGCGAATAGGGAAACCTGTTGCTAACGCCTGCTCGTAGGTTAGTATCTCGCCGTTCATGACCATACGGCCAAGTCGTGTCCTCGGCTGCCACACCCTTAGGGCGGCAAGGGGGTCTGGCCCCCTGCGCCTAGGTCCATCTTCCGGCCCATCTGTGGGAGTCTGTGCTAGGGCAAGGCCTGGTGCAATCGGGGGTTTTTCCTCCACTTTCGTTTCCTCCTCAGTCATTACTTGCCCCCCTCTATCGATTTCCTAGTGACAGAAACCGCCTTCTGAATATCATCCCCAATGTGCTCTCCGTTAACCCTCTCGTCTGCAGGTAGAATATCCTCGGAATGAGGCACATCCAGTCCCGCTTCAATCATCCCCTTGAGGGCTGCGTAGACTCTGCTGCCTCTCGAAGAGGCTGCGAGGCCGATATCCAAGATAGCCGCTTTGTGGCCATTCGAAATCGCGGACTTTGCTAGAGCGAAGCCGGCGAGGTAGCAAGCAGGTACTGATTTCTTAGATGCGGTGGAAGGCCACTTGTGGAGGTCCACTAACCCCTTACCTGTAATAGAGGCGAGTACCCGGTCACCATCAGTCTCGTAAGAGACCAATTGACAGGTTACCTGGGTATTTGACACGCGGACAACTGCTCTTGGCACCCCTCCTCGGAGCATTCTGAATCGTCTGTGGTAGTCAGTCTCAGAAGTTCTACGCCTCTTGAATCTGAGTCTTTGGTTCCTACCCTTGGCCATTACTCGTCACCCCCTAATGAGATTCCCTCGAGCTGAATATTGCTCCTCATGTGAGAGATTGAACGATAAGATCCACCCTTTGCCTTCAGGTAGAAGTGCCTGTATTGGTTAGGCGTAATCTTACCATCTTCCCTGAGATCCTTGAGTGCCCTTCTTTGTGCCCTAATCTTTGACATCCACCTATTCTTCCTTGGGTTTCTGGAGTTTGCGCTCCCACTTCTCGAGCCGTGGCCCTTCCTCCTCCCCTTAGACTTCTGGAAGGATGCCTTTCTAGCTCTTGATCGGCTTGTTCCCTTAATTGCCTTGGACCTGATGATGCCATCCTCAATCAGCATACGGACGTCGTCCTTCTGTACAGCGTCTGAGACTTCTGATAGGTAATCTGGGTTGACCCATATGCGGTGAATTCCTACTGGCTTTCCTTCCTTCCTTGAGAAGATCTCGGCGGCCATCCTTTTCTGGTTCGTAATAATCATCAGACGTCCCCCCTTCTCTCGATTTGGCGCCTATTCAGGATCCTCAGACCCAACTCATCGGCTCTATCGTGAATCCTGGATCGCTTCCTGTTCCCTACTGAGGAGCCTATTCTCACAGCCTGCTTTTCAGGATCTAGGCTGTCTAGTTGGTCTGTCTTGTGCACCAATACTTCCTCGAATCCAGAAGGGTGCAAACCTCTTACAGAGGCAATCTTGCCATAGCCCACCCTAGCCATAGGGGATCTATACTTCAGATTCTTCCTCATCTTAGAGTCCTTGCCCTTTGGCTTCCTGTATCCGGTCTTAGACAAGCGACGGTAACGAAACCACTCCTGCCTTCTGAATGCTGGCTGCTTCCTACTCTGATGGGCACGAATCTTCAGTGCTGACTGAGTTGATTCGTCTAGTACTGGCTTCTGTCTAGCAGTGTGGAATTCATCCCATTCCTCAAAGTCGCCCTCTTCTTCATAGAAGTCCTCCTCTTGTTCAAATGAGTCTGAATCTAAATCTTCTGCCTCGGGTGCTTCTGCCTCGGGTGCTTCTGCCTCGGGTGCTTCTGCCTCGGGTGCTTCTGCCTCGGTGAGTCGAGATATTAGATCGGCCTTCTTTCCCGAGACAGGCAGGCCCTGCTCTCTGAGAATATCCTTGAGTTGGGCCACAGTCATGTCATCGTAAGCCATTATCATGCCCCCTTCGAAGTAATGTATACCCCGTCCTGGAAAACTCTGGGATCTCTCTTCTTGACCTTGCAAGCCTTCTCTATGTTTGCGGCAGTTTGCCCGACCTTCTCCCTATCGGGTCCAGAAACAATGATGTCAGTCTTATTCTGAACTTGGACCTGGACGTCGACCGGGGTCCAGGGTAGCTTGGCCACTCTGGGAACCTTCTCCCCGAGCATGTTTGTGATGGTGAACTTGTTCCCCTCCACCTTGAGAGACATTGGAAAGTGGCTGAATACTGCTTTAAGCCTGTACTCGAATCCCTCGTTAATGCCCCTTACCATGTTCCTGAGGTGAGCTGCCCAAGTTCCTGCTATTGCCTTCTCCGATTTTCTTGGGAGGGTACAGTGAACCTCTAATCCGCCGTCTGATTCTCGAATAGCAACCGTGTTGTGTACGAATTCTCTGGAGATGGAGTTTCCGTCCTTGGTTATTTTGACAGTGTGGCCCTCAATACTGGCCCCTAATCCCTCGGGAAGTTTGATCTGGTGTGACACGTGTGCTACTCTTGGCATCTTTTCATCTCCTAGAATACGTATGCGAGCAGTCTACCGCCCACCCTCTCTTTCTTAGCTTCGAAGTGATCCATTATTCCCTGATTTGTTGTCAGAATGAGTAGTCCGAAGTCCCTAGCTGGAAGATACCTCGACTCCCACTTGTCGAATTCAGACCTCTTTACAGAGTGCCTTGGCTTTATGACTCCGCACCTGTTGATGGCCCCGATCAGTGAAATTCTGAAAGACCCCCCACGGCCGTCATCGAGTTTCTCGAACTCCCCGAGGTAACCTGAGGTCTTCATTATCGACAGCATGCTTCCTAGAAGCTTACTCGCAGGCCTGACAGTAACTTCGTACTTGCCGGAGCTTTCTGCGTTGAATATCGTTGTGAACGCGTCGTTTAATGGGTCAAATTGCATCTATATCCACCTCATGAGTATTTCTTGAATCCTATGTCTGGGGCAACGTCTCGGAAGCACTGCCTGCAAAGTCTCAGACCGTGCCTCCTGATCATCCCCCTCTTTCGCCCGCATCTCCTGCATCCCAGGCTCCTTCCAATCCTCTCCCCGTGGTCTCTCGCCATCTACTACTCCTCCACAATGTTCAGCTCGTATTTTCCAGCGAACCACGCTTTCGACTCGTCCCTGCCCACCCTATGGGTCTTGGAGACTCGGGACTTCCGCCTTCTCCTCCTGGAAATCCGATGCCCTGGCCTCTCGAGGACCACGTTAACGTCCATTCCAAAGATCCCGATGTCTGGATCGTACTTCTGGTTAGGGAAGTCTGTATAGTCGGAAATTCCGAAGGAAAGGTTACCCTGAGAGTCGAAATTGTAAGAGGGAAGCGTGTGATCCCTAACCCAGAATGCGTCCTTTAGGAACGTCTCAACTTTCTCCGCTTTGCGGATAGTGACCTTGCATCCTATTGGGGCCCCCTTTCTAGTGCCAAGGTCCCTGTTAGTTTTAGTAGAAATTGTCCTGGAAGGCTTCATCCCCGTGAGGACTTCGAGAACCTTCTCAGCTAGTTGCAGTCTCCTGCCGCCTTCCCCGACCCCTATATTTACAGTCACCTTGGTAATGGCAGGAGCCAGCATTTGGTTGGAGTTCTCGCTCATGACTCAGCCTCCAGAGGAATGTCAGTCTCTTTACCGATAATGAAAACGTAGTCTGTTATAGTGCCAAAGTCCTTGAAAGAAGTCTCATTTGGCTTCGAGGATCTCTTCACTTCCTGGCTCTTTAGGGTCGCGGTCTCCCCTATGTGGCTCCCACCAGTAAGGTAGCCCAATGCTCCATTTTTCATCTCGATGTGTGAAGATATCTTCTGGTCCGGGAGAGAAATGACCAGCGAGTCACCCGTCTTGTATCTGGATGGATCGTCCGACACTATGTTCCTGCCGTCGTGGAGATGCACCTGTGTTTCTCCGTCCTTGATTGTGGTCTTTCCCATTACTCTGCAAATTTTGCTACCGGCCGCTTTCTTGGGGATTCGCCTATAGCGAAGCTTCCCGTTCGTATCTATTACGCATCTAAAGTTGTCATCTCCGACGGTTAGGACATCCATCAGCCCCACACCTCGGGCTCTGTCGGTCTCTATCTTTCCGTCCACCGACACCTTCCTTGAATGGAGTATCCTCTTCGCCTCCCTCATATTGTGGGCCAGACCCAGGACATCTCTGAGGACAACCCCCAGAGGCATACACATCTCAATGCTATGGCCACTCGGATTAGGCTTCTGTACCCAAATGTCAGTCTTCCTAGTCAGCGGCCATGTCCTTGGCATTACCAGGCGTTTGTGGTGGCTTCTACTCATTCTGAGGCACCTCCCGATCTATCTAGGATTCTCTTAATTCTGGCTGGATCTCCTTCGAACAATTTTGTGATAATCACGTTTGAAGGATTGACTGGTACGGCTTCCTCCTTCCCGTCCGCGGTTGATTGGGAAAGACCGTCAACGAAAATGAAGCCGTTCTTTGAGTCCACAGATGCGACCTTGGCCTTGACGCCTGCTCGCCCCCTAGGCTGGCCGAGCCTCTTCCCTCTGGAGTCGGCCTTTACACTGTTAGGATGGCTAAAGTCCCCCCTTGTTACTTCGACCTCGTCACCGACCCTCACTGTAACAGAACGGACGTACCGAAGATCTGGGTCGTCCGAAATGAGGCGTGCTCTGAGGCGCTTTCTACGAACGTGGATAGGGGCTTCCCTCTGTGAGGTTCTCTGCTTTCCTGCTTTCTTACTTGTCACTTCATTCACCTCATACGATTTGCTTGGCCGTGGCAGCTATCCTAGGCCACCTCTCTGCAGCCTCTCTACTAACAGGACCTTTGATGTCCGAACCCTGCACTTCTCCCCTTTCGTTCGTAATCACACAGGCGTTGTCATCAAACTGCACCCATGTTCCATCCACCCTCCGGAAGGGTCTGGCTTGGCGAACAATCACTGCATTGAATATTTGACGTCTGGTCTCCGGAGTCCCCCTCCTAACTGTGACTCGGACCATGTCGCCGACCCCAGCAGATGGGTATCTCCTAGCAACCCCTCCCTTCTTTAGGACGGTGATTAGCTGCACAACCTTAGCCCCAGTGTTGTCTACACAATCCAGGCGAGCCTGAGTTGGAAGGCCAGATGTAACTCTTCCAGGAATACCCTTCACTCGCTATCCCCCTTCTCTATTACGCAGAATTTCACTGTCTTGGAAAGTGGCCTGCATTCCATAATGCGAACGTTGTCACCAGCGTCTACCTCCCCAATACAGCTTGGTAGGTGAGCAGGGTATCTCCTAGTGCGCTTCTCATATCTCTCGAATTTCTTCATGTATCTAGTGGTCTGCCTCTCTACGACCACTGTGTCCTTCATCCCCTTCGAAGAGACCACCCCAGTAATAATCTGGCCACGGACCCTGAGTGACCCGTAGAAAGGGCAGTTTTCGTTTCCGTCCCACTCGCCATCGGGCTCATTAACGTCAATTCCTATGTCCCTCATCTCAAGCCCTCCTGTATCTCCTTCCAATCCTATCTTCCGGCCTCTGTCCGACTGATTGCCCATCAATCTCCTCGCCCTCGATTTTGAAACGTATCGTGTCCTTGGCCAATGTGACTTTGCCATTATTGGTCTGCACTCTAATGGTCCTACGAGTCTCGTCAAGAACGGTTCCCGATAACCCCACTAGTGTCGGGTCAGTTGACCCTAAAATCACTATATCTCTAGAAAGCCAAGGCATGTTGATCAATGAACCCATTCAGCGCACCTCCACCTGGTATCCATTCTGCTCTAGCACCTTAGCAGCCTTCTTCTTGTGATCGCCCTGGAGCTCTATTGTCCTCCCTTTAACGGTCCCGCCGCTTGCACATGCTCCCTTGAGAATCTTGGCGAGCTGTCCGATGTCTATCGCTGTGTCCTCTATCCCCTCTACCATAGTAACCATCTTGCCGTACCTCCTCCTGACCACTGAAATCACCGCTTTCTGTTGCTCCTTGGCTATCTCCTGACAAATGCATAAATCCTCGGGGAGGGCGCACATGTTGCAAATTCCGGCCAAATCACTCCTCCTTTTCCTGGTTCATCTTTGTGAGGAGTCTTGCTATGCTCCTTCGAGTCTGCTTGTAGGCACCGGGATTGGATGCAGATCCGCCAAGTGCCTGCTGGGATCTTAATTGGAGCATTTCGTCCTTGAGTTCACCTAGGGTCAACTCTCGCTGCTCCTGGCTCATCTCGTCGATCTCCTTTGAACTTAGGTGAGACATTTCACTCCTCCTCCTTCGATGCCCTCTCCAGGGCCTCCTCTAGGTCGAGAGGGACGAATCCTGGTGCCTCAACCAGTTCGGGCAGGCCGGATTCAGCCCTATCATGAATTGAAATCTCGTGTGGAAGCTTGGTTCCAGGGCGCATTATCCTGACAGTACAGCCCACTGTTCCCAGCTTCTTAACTGCGGTTGAGAAACCAACGTCCATGAACTGTAGAGCAGTCTCTCCGCAGTATTTGATGTGGCCCTTCTGGAACTTCTCTACCCTGTGTCTTGCCCCGGTAATCTTGCCGCTAAGTATCACGATACAGCCCCTAGCACCGGCATCCATGACATTCTGCACTGTGCTGTGCCCGGCTCTGCGGAAGAACCAACCCCTCTCTAGAGAGCTCGCGAGCCTGCTTGCCATTACCTGTGCGTTAATCCTTGATTCTTCTATCTCCTCCACTTCTAGCTGCGGATTTGTGAGGTTGAAGTCTTCCTGAAGCCTTCTCTGAAGGTCGTGAATTACTTTCCCCCTTCTTCCGATAACCCTGCCTACCTGCTCTGCCCTTAGGGTGACCTTGGTACCCTCTGGGGTCCTGTTGAAAGTAAGACCTCCAAAGCCAGCCCTCTCGGTCTCCTTCAGTAGATACTCTCTGACTAGCTGCCTCTCGACATTTCGGTTGATCATCTTGTGGATAGTGTTCTCCTTCATGCGGCCACCTCAGAACTCCCCGTCATCCAAACCCAAGTCTTCTTCGTCGCCGAAGTACTCTAAGAAAATCTCCAGATTTACCTGGTAGTGGTTGCTCGGTGTTGCTCGGCCTCTGGCTCTGGGCCTCCAATTTGTGGAAACCTGACCGCGGTGTGCGGCCACGTGAGTAATTGCCATGTCCTCGGCATCGATGTCATCGAATCTCTGCCGGGCGTTGTCCATAGCGCTATTGATTAGTTTGATGAATTCTAGCGAAGCCTTGTTTGGGAACTTCCCTGGGCCCATCTTCCCCTTCCTGTGTCCGGCCATGGTATTCCCCCCCCTCCCCTTTCTCGACCTTCTTGTGTAGGGAATTGCTCGCTTCTTGGAGACTACGTCCTCCAGATATTCCTTGGCTTCCTCTGCGTTCATTCCGCGGATTGCCTTGGCGATATGGTAGCAGTGCTTGTGGTGGCAGTCCAAGTTTACTGCCCTAGCAGTTACAAGGTTGGATCCCTCGAGTAGCTGGGTGTATCCGCTCTGAGACTTTCCGGGGTTTCTACTCATTTTTTCACCTCACTTTAGTGCCACGTGTTGGGATGATCTTGTAGCTCCCACACCTGGGCCGGTATGTGTAACGGACTTCCTTGTCTTGGCGAACTCCCCAAGGGAATGTCCAATCATAGGTGGGGTAATCTCCAACTTTACGAAATTCTGACCATCATGGACCCCTACATTCTTCCCGACCATCTCTGGAAGGATGTACATTCCTCGGCAGTGTGTCCTTACCAGGTTGCCATTGCTATCCCTGATCCTCTCAAGGAGCTTCTCGCAATCCGGACTTAGTCCCCTAGATAGTGACCTCTTGACCCTAGAGGGCATCAGTCCAGCTATGGAGAGTGCATCGGGGTCATAGTCGTCATTCTGCGGGTCCATACTATCCCCCCAGGGATATAGTGGAATTTCCTTCAACTCATCCATTGAGTAACCCCTCCAGAGGAACTCTTTCTTCCTCCTCTCAGAGATTTTCGAACGCCTCTTCCTAGCCTGGCGTCTAGCCATCTTTGCGGATCTGAACTGCTTTCTCTTCCTAGCCATTCTATTCTACTCCTTCTTCGACCTACCACGCCCAGTTCTACTGGGTGCGATGTTGCCGACCTTCTGGCCTGGTGGGGCGTGCTTGCTCACTGAGCTTGGGCCATGAACAGCCTGGTGGTTCCCCCCACCGTGAGGATGGTCGACAGGATTCATCGCGACACCACTGACTGTAGGGTAAAGCTTGCCTCTTGCCTTTGCCCTGTGATGTGCAGCTCCTGCTTTCAGAAGGGGTTTCTCGGTCCTTCCGTGGCCTCCCAGAACACCGATTGTGGCTCTGCACTTTGAAGGAAGGTCTTTCGATCCCCCACTTGGCAGTTGAATTCTGACATATTTCCCCATCCTGGTGTCTATCATCGCTGAGTTACCTCCGGAACGAGCAATCTTTCCCCCGTCTCCTGGCCTCATCTCAACGTTGCAAATCTGAGTTCCTTCTGGAATCTGATCTAGTGTTGTTACGTTTCCTGGCCTAAGGGCCACCTTATCCCCGAAAGCCACCGTATGCCCCACAGCAACCCCCTCAGCAGCTCCAAGATGCGCAATCTCGCCATCCTCGAACTTTACTTTAGCTAGAGGTGCAGTGTGGGCTGCGCTGTGTACTAGATCGACTACCTCTGCGATTTCACCACTGACCCTAGGCAAGCGATTTGCCGCGGGGAACCGATGACTGGAAACTCGGTTCTTGGGACTAGATCCCCTTCTCTGTGAACGTGTCCTCTTGCCCATATTTTCACCTCAGAACGCTCCTAGCTTGAGCGCTGCCTCCTCTGCATCATATCCATCCTGTAGGCGGATGCTAGCGTGCTTTCCTGTCCTGTTGATTCTGACGTTAACCTTGGAGACTTTTACGTCTAGAAGGGTTTCTATTGCCTGCTTAATGTCCTTCTTTGTGGCCTCCCTCCTAACCAGGAACTCTATCCTGTTATTATTTTCCAGATGGCCTCCTTCTGGGTCGGAAATTCTCCTCGCCTCAAGGGTTTTCTCAGTAATCCAAGGCATAATAATCACGTCGTATGGGTCCACTTGAATCACTCCAGCGCCTCGACGGCCGACTTTGTCCAAATCGTGAGTCTTCCGAGATCCCCACCGGGGGCTAGGTCCTCGGCACACAGGTCCTTGGCGGTGACTACGTCAACTCCCGGCAAATTTCTTGCGGCCCGGTCAAGGCCCCCCTTCTGAGCTACTACCAGTAGGACGCTCCTAGGGGTCCGGTACTTTCTTCCCCTCATAGTCCCCTTACCAGCTCGGATTGTCCTCCCATTCTTGGAACGTTCGAGGTCGTCTGAAAGACCTAGACCTTCCATCATAGCCACGAACTTTCGAGTAGAGTACTGTTGAGGAATGGACTCAATGTCGTATTTCTCGTCAGAGCCATTTCTGGATTCGACGTATTCGTCGATGATAATTGGGAATCTGATGTCTGCTTCGAATCTGTGACCCCTTGACGAAACGGCCTGGGGGTCGCATGTGGCGGCGATTGCTGAGTCTCGTGCTTTCCTCCTCTCCTTAGAATTCAGCTTCTGGGACCAGATCTTGTCCACCTTGGGGCCATGGGCCCTCCTGCCCCCCCGAGTGTGGGGATTCTGTGCACCGGTTCTCTGACCAGTCTTCCTCATAATTCTGGAGACACCTCTGCCCTTGCCCCACCATTCTACTGAATGCTTCATTCCCGGCTGAGGGGACTTCTTGCCCTCGTGCTCCCTATGCCCGTAGGACTGTCTCCTGTTCGCCCTGGAAGCGTGAACTGCCGAGCGAACAATATCCTCCCTGACTTGTGAGAAAAATGGTTTCGGGAGGTTGACCGCCTTGCCGTCCTTGGCCTCCACCGCATAGGTCTCTGCTAGAAGACCGGCGTCCATCTCATCTTGAACTACCGAATTTATCAGATTGTACGCCTTAGTCTTCAATTTATCACACTCCCTGTTTGCTCGATGTACTGACGTAGGTGATCTCTACATCTCCAGAGATCTTCCTAGGCCTTGTTGCATCTCTGAATCTTAGTAACCTCTTGGTCGGCCCGGGAAGGCTTCCTTGAATAATCATGTACGGGTTCTTTACTTCGCCGTAGTTGAGGAAACCTCCAGCTGGAGTGATGTCTGAATCCTCGGGTTCTGAAATCCGTAGGATCTTCTTGTTCAATTCTGTCCTCTTATGGTAACCCACCTGACCTGCCTGTCGGATGGTCTTGCGGACATACCCTGTTCCGAAGTCACCCATGTTTCCACCTTGCCTTCTTCTCTTGCTGTTCTTGTGGCTTAGTAGTTTCAGACCGAACCTCTTGATTGAGCCCTGCCATCCTTTGCCCTTTGTTACACCAACTACGTCCACCTCCTGTCCAACCTCGTAGACATCTTCCAGCCCGATCTGCCCCCCCAGACGTTCCATTGCCCAATCTAATCGAGCATCTAAGTCTCCACCTACCAGCCCAATTTCCATAATTTCAGGAGTCTTGGAAGGGATACTGCCGACCTTATCTGGTTGGGTACAGACAATCAGTCGGACCTCAGTAAGATCCTGGTCACGTAGTGAATTTGCCGACTCTTCGATTGTGTTTGGGCCCCGCTTTGGTATCCTTCCACCCCTCATTGCTGGTTTTCTTCCCTCTTCGACATCCCTTTCACCCCTGGTCTGGTTAGCATAACGCGGAAACAAGTTAGTAGGGGGGTCTTCGGAGACGTCGGCCCATACCTCTCCCGCGGTCTGCTTACCATAGGGCGTAATCCTGTAACCTCGGACAGCTAGAACAGTCATCGGGGGAGTCTCTACTACCGTCACGGCTTTTCTGACTTCTTGGCCGGCAGAGGTGGATTTCGGGTTATTGTCTCTAATCAGGATATGAGTCATTCCTGCCTTCCAGCCAGCGAATCCTTGGACGCGCACCTCTGATGAGTCTGAATCGGGCCACGATGTAATCCTTGGGAACTGACGGACAGAGCGCTTTCTCGGGCTATAGCCCATGCTACCTCGGCGGGGTCTGTGTCGGTCTGCCATTGCAATTCCTCCGTAATTACCGGAATAG
>Ga0310344_10003483_pt1 | contig 11696 bp, 13 predicted proteins | sample HC15DNA20200_MG_FD_203801 | JGI IMG/M metagenome (GOLD analysis project Ga0310344, IMG submission 203801) | Marine microbial communities from station ALOHA, North Pacific Subtropical Gyre - HC15-DNA-20-200_MG | ecosystem: Environmental > Aquatic > Marine > Oceanic | place: Pacific Ocean: North... | reverse complement strand
AAGTATTGTTAACAATATGTTGTTGTGCTTCTTTAGTTAATAAAAACTCCAATAATTTTATAGCATTAGCTTTGTTAGGGGCATGTTTTAATACTCCTCCTCCACTAATGTTCATATGGGTTCCTCTTCCTTCCTGATTAGGAAAGAAAGGTTTAACTTTTTTAGCCGCAGTTTGTTGTTCTGGTCCTTTTTTACCAGATAACATCAAAGCAATGTAATATGTATTGGCAACAGCATACTCAGCTTCGCCGGCAGCAACTGCTAAAATCTGCGCTCTATCATTACCTTTCGGTTTTCTAGCCATGTTGTTTACCATCCCTTGCGCCCACTCCGCAGTTTTCTTTTTACCATTGTTAGCAATTAAAGATGCAACAAGAGACTGATTGTATACGTTGCTAGATTTTCTGATCACAACTTTTCCTTTATATTTAGGATCAGCCAAATCTTCGTAACTTAAATTAGCTGGAGGGTTTGTACGTGATGGATCGTAATAAATCACACGCGCTCTCTTAGCTATACCGAACCAATAAGGTGATCTGAAATTAGAAGGTATTGCATTTTTTAAAGCTGAAGAACTTGCTCTTTGAAACATTCCTTTAGCTTGAAAAGCGCCTAATCTTCCAGCGTCAGCAGTAATGTATAAATCAGCAATACAATCTTCTCCTTCTTCTGTTATTCTTTTTTGAAGAGCTTTATCTTTGCCAGAAACAACATTTACTTTTATTCCAGTTTTTGCTGTAAACTTTTCATATAGTTGAACGTCTGAATCGTAATGACGAGCACTAAATATGTTTACTTCATTTGCAAAAGACGTACTGCCTAAAGCAATTAAAAATGAAGTTATTAATAAAACTATTTTTCTCATACTTTCCTTTCTTTTGATTTAATAAAATTAAAACAACACATTTAATGTTATTAATAATCATTTGCAATGAGAATGATTATCAATATCATTATGTCGCAGTTAATGCAACTAAAAAGTGTGTAGAGCTTTAAAATTCAACGTATATGCTAAGTTGTAATTTAAAAATAATATGAACACTAAAATATCAACTTTACTATCAGATGTCTCAATAGAGGGAGATATAGTAGAAAAAGATAAAATTGTAATAGACGCAAAAATTAATGGCGATATCAAATCTGATGACGTCGAAAGTCATTCAAATTCTAACATTAAAGGTAATATAAAATCAAAAACTGCGACGCTTGGCGGTAAAGTTAAAGGAAATGTTAACGCAGATAGAATTAACATAAAAAAGACTGCAGATATTGACGGAGTTCTAAACCAAAAAACACTTTCAATAGAAGAAGGCGCTAGTCTTAAGATTAAATCTCAAACACACAAATAAAAATTAAAATTCCCATTTTTTAACTTTGCTGTATAAAAAATTTCTAAAAGCAATAACTCTAGCAACATTTTTTAAAGATGATGGATATACAAAATGTGCTTCAGTTTTTGGACCCTCAATTTTAGGTAAAACTCGTATAATATTTGGTACAGATGCAGTAATATAATCAGGTAAAGCTGCTAAACCTACTCCACTTTGAACAGCTAGCAACAAGCCATAAACACTATTTACTTTCATAATTGGTTTTATTTTTTTATTATCTTTTCCTCCAAGTTTTAAAGCCCAGTCAGGATTAAAAACTGGAGAAGGAGTCCCTCTTCCATATGAAATAAATTTATGTTTATTTAGTTCAGAAATATTTTTAGGATGTCCATATTGCTCTAAATATTTAGCTGATCCATATATATGATAATTAATATCAATTAATTTTTTTTGTATATAATTTAACTGTTTTGGTCTTCTTGCCCATATACCTATATCTGCTTGTCGAGTACTCAGATCTAATTCTTTATCATCAAAAATTAACTCCATCTCGATTTCAGGATTTAATTTCATAAATTCCTGAATTCTAGGAGTTAGCCAAGTTGTTCCAAAACTAACAAAGGTTGTAACCGTCAGTTTACCACTGGGTTTATCTTTTTTATCTATTAGCGTTGACTCAACATCTTTTAGTTTAGAAATTACTTCATGAGCTGTTTTAAATAAATATTCACCATTTTCTGTTAATGATAAACCTCGAGCATGTCTTTCAAATAGTTGTGTTTTTAATTCTTGTTCAAGAGATTGAATTTGACGACTAATTGCTGATTGACTTAAATTGAGTATATAAGTTGCTTTTGTAAAATTTCCAGCTTCTGCTACAGCATGAAATATCTTTAATTTATCCCAATCCATTTTATTTATTTAAATCTACCAAAATTCTTCCCGAAGTTTTGCTTTTTAACATTTCGGGAAAAATATTTAATAACTCTTCTAAATTTACTATTTTTATATTCTTTTCTAAAAGTTTAAAATCAACAAGGCTAGAAACTTGGGACCAAACAAATTCTCTTCTTTTTCTGCTAATCATCACAGAATCTATCCCCCATAATTTTACTCCTCGAATTATAAAAGGCATAACCGTTGTATTTAGCTTTATATTAGCTGCATTTCCACATGCTGCTACAATTCCACTATGTTTAGTTTGTGAAATTGCATTAGCTAAAATTGTTCCCCCTACTGTATCTACAACACCATCCCATAAACCTTTTCCTAAAACCCTAGGTTCGCCTTCAAAATCTTTTCTATCAAGAATATTTTTAGCTCCAAGTGTTTTTAAATAATCAGATTGATCTTTTTTACCTGTAACAGCTGATACATTATAACCTAGTTTTGAAAGAATCATTACTGCAATACTTCCAACTCCTCCACTTGCTCCAGTAACTAATACATCTTTTACTTTTTCTCCTAATAATAATTCTTCTCTAGCTTTTATTGCAAAAGCACAAAGTAAAGATGTAAACCCCGCAGTCCCGAGGATCATTGCATTTTTATTTGAAATTTCTTTAGGAATTTTAATTAAAAATTCACTTTTAACTTTTACTAATTGAGAAAATCCGCCAGGATAAATTTCTCCAACTCTACAACCTGTTACAACAACATTATCTCCTGATTTAAAATCAGAATTATCACTTTCAATAACTTTTCCAGAAAAATCAACCCCGGGTATATGGGGATATTCTTTAACTAGTTTTGCACCATTATTTAATATTAGTGCATCTTTGTAATTTAAACCGGAATAATCAACTTTAATTACTACATCTCCTGTTTTGAAAAACTTCTTATCCAAAGTTTTAATTTCTCTAGTAAATTTTTCACCAGATTGGTTTAGTACTATTGCTTTAAACTTGTCGCTCATTTTAAAAATTTTAGACTATAATTAATAAATGCTATTCTTTATTAATATATCTCAAGTATCTATTTTGAAAACTTAAATCGTCTTTAAATGCCCCAAGAAAGTAATTTGTTACAGTTGTTGTGCTCTCTTTTTTAATTCCTCTAATGGTCATACAATGATGAGCTGCATCTATGGTAACGGCTACACCACGTGGTTTTAAAACTTCCATTATAGTTTTTGCAATTTGCATTGTTAAACGCTCTTGCGTTTGTAATCTTTTTGAAAATACTTCTACTACTCTTGCTAGCTTGCTTAATCCCACAACCTTTTCTGAAGGAATATAAGCAACATGAGCTACTCCTATTATTGGTGCCATGTGATGTTCACAATGACTTTGAACGCTAATATTTTTTTCAATTACCATATCATCGTAGCCTTCTACTTCGGTAAATGTTTTCGATAAATATTGTCTTGGATCTTCTGTATATCCTTTAAAGTATTCCTTAAATGCTTTAATTACTCTTTTTGGCGTTGATAACAAACCTTCTCTGTTAGAATCTTCTCCAACCCATTGAATAATAGTTCTTATAGCCTCTTCTGCTTTTTCATCAGAAATTTCAGGTTTTTTCTTTTGGAGATTGTCTGTGCCTTTAACTAATTTCATGTTATTAATTCAAATAAATATATAATATAATTTATGTTTAAAAGAAGAGATAATATAAAAGAAGTTGAAGAAGGCAAGTATTTAGCTCCAAAATTCGACGAAAATGGCCTCATTCCTGTAATTACTACTGATTTTGAAAACGGTGACATCTTGATGCACGGCTACATGAATGAAGAAGCTCTAAAAAAAACAATTGAAACCAAAGAAGCTCATTATTGGAGTCGTTCAAGGCAAAAGATATGGCACAAAGGTCAAATTAGCGGTTTTGTACAAAAAGTAATAGAATTGAGAATTGATGACGACCAAGATTCTGTGTGGTTGTCTGTCGATATAGGTAATGGAGCGAGTTGCCATGTAGGCTATCGTTCTTGTTTTTACAGATCAATCCCATTAGGAAAAATTAAAAATGCTGAAGAATTAAAAATGGAATTCAAAGAAAGGAAAAAAATTTTTGATCCAAAAAAAATATATAAAGACGAACCGAGCCCAACAAAATTATAATGGAAGAAGAAAATTTTCAAAAAAATGTATTAGGAGAAAAGCTCGAAACTTGCTCTGATGATCCTGTCACAGGATGGTTTAGGGATGGATGTTGTAATACAGACGAAATAGATCACGGCGTACATACAGTTTGTGCGAAAGTTACTACAAAATTTTTAGAATGGGCTAAAACTGCAGGTAATGATTTGATTACCCCCCATCCTGAATTTAATTTTCCTGGTTTAAAAGAAGGTGACTCTTGGTGTATTTGCGCAGGTACTTATGCTGAAGCAATAAATGCTGGAACTGCATGCAAAATTTTTTTAAAAAAAACAAATTATAAAACTCTAGAAATCATACCTTTAGAAAAATTAAAGAAATACGCTGTCGATCTTTCTTAATTTTTATTTTTACATATTTCCATACTTTGGACCTCCTCCTCCTTCAGGAACGACCCAGGTAATATTTTGTGATGGTTCTTTAATATCGCAAGTTTTACAATGAATACAATTTTGTGAATTAATTACAAACTTATTTTTCTGTATTTCATAAACACCTACTGGACAATATCTTTGTGCCGGTTCGTCATATTCTTTTAATGTATAACTAATTGGTAAATTCGGATCTTTTAATTTAAGATGAACAGGTTGATTTTCAATATGATTAGTTCCAGTTAAATAGACCGAACTAGTTTTATCAAAAGTTATTTTACCATCTGGCTTAGCATAATCTATTTTGTGCATCTGATTAGCTGGTTTTAATGCCATATGATCAGCGTGTTTATGTTTTAATGTAAATGGTAATTTTCCTCTAAATAGTATTTGATCTAATCCTGTATAAATAATCCCAAAAATTAACCCCCAAGTAAAACTTGGTTTTACGTTTCTTGCTTCGTATAATTCCTTATATGCCCAGCTTTTTTTAAATTTGTGTTCATAAATTGATAAATCTTTTTTATTTTTAAGATTTTCTATTATTGTCTCTGCAGCAATCATTCCACTTTTCATAGCTGTATGCGATCCTTTTATTTTAGGCATATTTAAAGTTCCTGCATCACAACCGATCAATAAACCTCCTGGCATATACATTTTTGGTAAACTTTGAACCCCTCCTTCAATCAATGCTCTGGCTCCAAATGCAATTCTTTTTCCTCCCTCTAACATTTTTTTAATATCTTTATGTGTCTTAAATCTTTGAAACTCATCGAAAGGTGATAAGTAAGGATTTTGATAATCAAGACCTATGACATAACCAATATAAATTTGTTTTTTCTCAGCATGATAAACAAAGCTTCCACCATAAGTTTTATTATCTAATGGCCAACCAGCTGTGTGCATAACCAAGCCTTCTTGATGCTGTTGTTCACTTACTTCCCAAATTTCTTTAAAACCAATGCCGTACTGTTGAGGATTTTTTCCCGAATCTAAATTATATTTTTTTATAATTTGTTTACCTAAATGACCTCTACAACCTTCAGCGAAAACTGTAACTTTTGCATGGAGTTCCATACCTTCTTGGTAGCCCTCTTTTTTATTGCCTTCTTTATCTATACCCATATCCAGAGTAGCTACTCCTTTGATAGAGCCATCCTCTTTATAAAGAACTTCACTAGCTGGAAATCCTGGAAATATTTCTACACCTAATTTTTCTGCTTGTTCTGCTAGCCAACGACATAAGTTAGCTAGACTTATAATATAATTTTTGTGATTTTTTTGAACAGATGGCAAAAGCCAAGTTGGCCAGTTTAAAGATTTATTTTTACCCAAAAATAAGAATTTTTCTTTAGAAACCTTAATTTTAATTGGTGCGCCTTGCTCTTTCCATTTTGGTAACAGTTCATCAAGTGCTTTGGTTTCAAAAACGTTACCACTTAAAATGTGCGCTCCTACTTCCGACCCTTTTTCTAATATACAAACATTTATATTTGCGTCGAGTTGTTTTAATTTTATTGCAGTAGACAATCCTGCTGGACCGGCTCCAACAATAACTACATCATATTCCATTGTTTCTCTTGGCATATGATGACTATATCAAACTTTTTATTTTTGAATAGTATTCAGTTTGTTAAGTTCTTCTAAAAACTGCGGCAAAGCTTCAAACAGATCTGCTTCTAAACCATAGTCAGCAATACTAAAAATAGGGGCTTCTCCATCTTTATTTATTGCGACAATAATTTTACTTTCTTTCATTCCAGCTAAGTGCTGGATTGCCCCAGAAATACCAACTGCAATATACAAATCAGGAACAACAACTTTTCCTGTTTGTCCGACTTGATGATCATTGCTTATATAACCAGCGTCTACTGCTGCACGCGATGCTCCTACTGCTGCATTTAATTTATCAGCTATAGCATTTATGAGTTTAAAATTTTCACCACTTTGCATTCCTCTACCGCCAGAAATTACAACTCTTGCTGTTCCTAACTCTGGTCTTTCAGATTTAGTTTCTTCTTTTTTTATAAATTTAGAAACATTTGGAATTTCTACAGCTTCAACTTTTTCAATTGATGCAGACCCTCCAGAAGTTGGTGCAGGATCAAATGATGTGGGTCTTATTGTAATACATTTTTTTTTATCATTACTTTTAACTGTTGCAAATGCATTTCCAGCATAAATAGGTCTAAGAAAAGTATCTATACTATTAACTTTTATTATATCACTTACTTGAGATGAATCTAATAAAGCCGCAACTCTTGGCATAAAGTTTTTTCCAAATGTATTTGCTGATGCTGTTATGTGAGTATATTTGTCAGCCAATTTTACAATTAGTGGAGTTAAATTTTCTGGTAAATAATTTTCATAATTAACTGAATCAGAATGTAAAACTTTTTTAACTAATGGAATTGCTGCCACTTCTTTACAGACATTTTCACATTTATTACCTGCCACTAATACATGTACGTCTAGATCAATTTTAGCAGAAGCGTTAATTGTATTTAGAGTAAATGATTTAAGTTTTGAATTGTTATGTTCTGCTACTACTAAAACCGACATTATATTACTTTAGCCTCATTTTTAAGTTTACTAACAAGTTCAGCTACATTGGAGACTTTAACTCCACCTTTTCTTTTAGGAGGTTCTTCTACCTTTAACTGTTGAATTCTATTTGAAATATCAACACCTAGATCTTTAGCAATTAATTGTTCAATTGGTTTTTTCTTTGCTTTCATTATATTAGGAAGCGAAGCATAACGTGGTTCGTTAAGCCTTAAATCGCAAGTAACAATGGCAGGAAGATTTATTTCTACTATTTCTAAGCCTTCATCTACTTCTCTAGTAACTTGGATTGTTTTATCTTTCACTTCAATTTTTGATGCAAAAGTTCCTTGTGGCCAACCTAAAAATGCAGAGAGCATTTGTCCTGTTTGGTTACAATCATCATCAATAGCTTGTTTTCCCATAAAAATAATATCGGGTTTTTCTTTTTCTACAATTTTTTTTAAAATTTTAGCAATGCCCAAGGGTTCAATGTAATTATCTGTTTTTATATGTATCCCTCTGTCGGCACCAACTGCTAGAGCTTTTCTGACTGTTTCTTGTGCTTTTTCATCTCCTACAGTAACAGCAACCACCTCTTTGGCTTTGCCAGTTTCCTTAAGTTTAACTGCCTCTTCTACAGCATTATCATCCGGAGGATTTGTAGACATTTTAACATTATCAGTATGAACGCCTGAACCATCTTCTTTAACTCTAATTTGAACGTTGTAATCTATTACTCTTTTAACCGCGACTAAAATTTTCATTTAAGCTCTTAATAATTTATTTTCCGAATCGTATGGACTTTCCTCTAAAATTGTAACGTCGTGCATTTTCCCCAAAATATCAATTTTTAATTTTTGACCTGTTGTCGCAAGTTCTGGTTTAACCATGCCTAAAGCTATTGATTTATTTAATCTAAAACCAAAATCTCCTCCTGTTGCCCTGCCAACAACCTTATTATTTTGATAAATAGGATTATTTCCTAAAACATCAGCATCGGTTACATTGTGCACTTCAAGTGTAACTAATTTATTTTGAAAACCCTTTTCTCGCCATTTGTTTAAAGCTTCTAAACCAATAAAATTTCCCTTATTAGGATGAATAAATCTATCTAGCCCTGATTCGTATGGAGAATACTCTATGGATAATTCTGTTCCTACCAATTTATATGACTTTTCAACTCTTAAACTATTCATTGCTCTAATTCCAAAAGGCTTTAGACCAAGATCCTTTCCTTGCTCCATTAATTTGTCAAATATATGATTTTGATATTCAATTGGATGATGAAGTTCCCACCCTAATTCTCCAACAAAATTTACTCTTATTGCTGTGCAGGGAGAATAGCCTATATCTACTTTTTTAGAACTCAACCATTTAAAATTTTCATTAGAAAAATCATCTTTAGAAACTTTTTTCATCAATTCTCTTGCTTTTGGACCAGCTACAACTAATACCCCTATTGCATTTGTTAGATTTTCAAATTGGACTGACCCATCTAATGGCATCCATTTTTGTATCCAATCATGATCCAATCTTTGAAAAGCTCCTGCGGAAACTAAATAATAGCTGTTTTCTGCTTCTTTCATTATTGTAAATTCAGAATGTACTCCTCCTTTTGTATTAAGAGCATGACATAAATTAACTCTTCCAATTTTTTTAGGAAGTTTGTTAGCTACTAAATAATCTAAAAATTTTTCTGCGCCAGGTCCTTTAATTCTACATTTTGCAAATGCAGACATATCTAAAAGACCTACATTTTCTTTTACATTTTTACATTCTTTTTCAACTGCCTTAAACCATTTAGATCTTCTAAATGACCAATCATCTTTCTGTTCCATTCCATCAACTGCAAAAAAATTTGGTCTTTCCCATCCAAATTTTTGACCAAATACTGCTCCTAATTTTTTCATTCTGTCATAACAAGGCGCTTGTCTTAAAGGTCTTGCTGCTTCTCTTTCTTCATCTGGATAATGAATTATAAAAACATTTCTATAAGCTTCTTCATTTTTTTCTTTTAAATATGATTTCGAACAATAGTCTCCATATCTCCTAGGTTCTACACCAAGCATATCAACTGTTGGTTCTCCGTCAATAATCCATTCTGCAAGTTGCCAACCTGCTCCACCTGCTGCTGTAATTCCAAAACTGTGTCCTTCGTTAATCCAAAAATTTTTTAAACCCCAAGCTGGTCCAACTATTGGATTTCCATCTGGTGTATAACAAATTGCACCATTATAAACTTTTTTAACTCCAACCTCTCCAAAAGCTGGGACACGATGAATAGCTCCTTCTATATGAGGGGCCAATCTTTCTAAATCTTCTTGAAATAATTCATATTCTGAATCTTTTGAAGGTCCGTCTAAATAGCAACAAGGTGCGCCATCTTCGTAAGGTCCCAGTATAAGACCTCCAGCTTCCTCTCTCATATACCATCTGCTATCGCTGTCTCTAAGAACTCCCATTTCTGGTTTTCCTTCTTTTTTTCTTTTAACAATTTCTGGATGAGATTCTGTTACAATATATTGATGTTCAACTGGTATAACTGGAATTTCTAATCCAACCATTCTGCCAGTTTGTCTTGCAAAATTTCCTGAACATGAAACCACATGCTCACATTCAATTGATCCTTTATCGGTTTCTACTACCCATCCATTTTTTTTTTGTTTTATTCCAACAACTGTTGTGTTTCTGTAAATTTCTGCTCCTCTATTTCTTGCTCCTGTTGCAAGAGCTTGTGTTAAATCAGCTGGTTGTATATATCCATCTTCGGGATGTTGAATAGCACCAATTAAATCTGAAGTATTACACAACGGCCAAATTTCCTTTACCTGATCAGGAGTTAAAAATTTATAATCAACGCCGATAGTTTGAGCAACTCCCGCATACTGATGATACTCATCCATTCTATCTTTTGTGCTTGCTAATCTAATATTTGATACAACACTAAATCCAACATTTTTTCCTGTTTCTTTTTCTAAAGTTTTGTAAAAATTTACTGCATATTTATGAAGTTGGCCTACTGAATAACTCATATTAAAAAGTGGTAACAGACCTGCAGCATGCCATGTAGATCCAGAAGTAAGCTCTTTTCTTTCAACTAAAACAACATCAGACCAGCCTTTTTTGGCAAGGTGATAAAGCATGCTTGTGCCTACCGCACCTCCACCAATAACAACAACTTTAGCTTTTGATTTCATAATTAAATAAGGTAAATTTCTAAATATATACTTATGATAGGTCAAGTTAGAATTAAATGATAAAAAAAATTATACTTTTATTAGCAATTGTAGGTCCTTTTGGACTGTATTTTATATACTCATGGCTTTTAAAGTTGAAAAATAAAAAAATTCCTGTCTTAAAACTTTCTATAGCTAGCATAATCCTGCTTATAGTTGCTTTAGGATTTTTAAGATTTTCAGGTGGATTTAATCCTAATACTAAATACTCACCAGCAAAATATGAAGATGGCGAATTAAAACCTGCTGAAAATAAATGAAAATTTTTACAAAATCACTACTGATTTTTTTTATTATTACAAATGGTTTAAATGCTGATTTAATTAAACCTAAGCCTAACCTTAAACCTTTTGATGTTTTATTAATTCAATTGAATTCATTAAAAAGTAACGATTCTCCATATGTAGATGCAGGAATTGAACAGACTTGGGAGTTTGCTCACCCAAACAATAAATTAATAACGGGACCTTTAGATAAATTTAAAAAGATGATTTACAGCGAAAATTATCAAATACTAATAAATCATGAAAGCAGCGCAGTAGAGATACTTAAAGAAACAAATAACTTATCTATATATAAAGTATTTATTTTATCAAATAATAAAAAGAAATATTATTATATATGGCAAGTAGAAAAAGTTTTGGCCGATGGAAACTTTAAAAATTGTTGGATGACATCAAATGTTTCTAATCCAAAATATTTAGGTGAAGTAATATGAATAAAGAAAATGATAATATTTGTGAAGAATGTAAAAAAGAAGATGAAAGCGTTTTACAAAATTTAATTAAGCATGGCTATAAAATTTGTGATTCTTGCAATATTTCAAAAGTAATTTTTCCTATTTAAAAATCCTGATTAGGTATAAAACCAAACTTATAAAAAATATAAGCTTGAAATAAAGCAACTATAAGTACTACTCCTATTGCTCTCCACGTACTTTTGTAATCTAAAGCTTGTCTGACAGCAATAATCATTGCAACTATTGACCACATTCCTGATGCATAAAATGTAATAATTAATAAATTTTCGTTAAAACCAAATATTCTAATTATACCTGGGGCATAAGAAAAACCAATTGTTCTCAATAATTCTCCTGGATTTGATACTGTGCCT
>Ga0310344_10003482_pt1 | contig 11696 bp, 12 predicted proteins | sample HC15DNA20200_MG_FD_203801 | JGI IMG/M metagenome (GOLD analysis project Ga0310344, IMG submission 203801) | Marine microbial communities from station ALOHA, North Pacific Subtropical Gyre - HC15-DNA-20-200_MG | ecosystem: Environmental > Aquatic > Marine > Oceanic | place: Pacific Ocean: North... | reverse complement strand
GCTAATTTTGGGAACATCATTAATGAACAGAAAAAAAAATATACCAATTATAATTATTATTAGCCACTTGAGTCTAAAAACTATTTTAGAAAACAACATCCTCAAAAGTATTGAAAATTACTCAAAAAGATCAAGGAATTGATTCTCATAATGTGAAAATAACCCCCAACGATCTAACTCTCTTTTCAAAATTTCAACATCTGCACCTTTATGAACCTCTTCAAATAAACGTTCAATCTGCTCTGTAGCCATCCGTGGAACCCCACCATATTGTTGTTGTGGTTCTAATAATCCTTTATTTTTAAAATCATTCAAATTTGAAGCATATGAAGCTGATGTAAATTCATAAATAAATTTCATTAAAGCAACATCCCAGAGAGCATCAACTCCAACTAATACTACAGACATATCTTCATTTTTTGCTTCTAAATCCTTGCTAATACGATTCGCTATATCACTTACTGAACCTCCCACAATTTCAACTTTACTAGCATGATTTTGATATTGGTAAAGAATCCCCGTACTATTAGGCCCTTCTTCATTAGACATATGTTGAAAATATTCATAAGCATCATTACTAAAACCTTCTAAATTTAATGCATATGTCGGTGTAACAATTTTTGGTTTTTCTGCTACAACTCGACCAGTCCTTATTACTCCTTCTTGTCTAGTAGTGTCGAACTCATGATAGATAGGCTCAGATACAACAAAATACTCTACATTAGTTAACCCAAATGTAGATAATTTTTGTTTAGGAAGACGAACAGTCCATGTCTGTTCAATAGCTTGTTTCCAATTGATATTATTCATTAAACTCATTTTTTAACATAATTAATTATAAATTACCATACATACAAATAAATATCATATCTAGAATTTTGTAGATAACTAATTTACAATTTTGACAAAACAGATTATAGAAATTACATATTTCAATATTTATGTACTCGAGTATATTCAAAATTAACATAGAAATTACAACTGGCTGTAAGAATATTAAAGAAAAAAGAAATATTCTAAAATCTATGTTTACTCGTTTACGTCAAAAATTCAACATATCAATTTCTGAAATATCACAGCATAAATCACTATCAATGGCCACTATAGGGATAGCTTATATTACTAATGATTCAAAAAACGATGAAATAGTCATCCACAAAATTATACGAACAATAGAAACTCTTCGTCCTGACCTAATAATATTAAACATCATTACTGATTCAATAAAAATTGAAAACTGATGCCCGATATTTTTAGTTCTAGAAATGTTTGAATTAAAGAAAATCTATGCTATGATTCCAATCTACGGGGTGTAGCGCAGTTTGGTAGCGCACCTGCATGGGGTGCAGGGGGTCGCTGGTTCGAGTCCAGTCACCCCGATATGTACTTTGAAAATTAATTATCCATGATACCAATCAAATTTTTTATTCATTATTCTCTCTACTTCTAATGGCCAATCTACTGTTACTCCACGAACCCCAAAAGGAATAATCTCAATAACCTGGTCTACATTTGAATAACCCCGATGACTAACAATAATAAATTTGGAAGTATTCAATTTATACCTAAATAATCGATGTTAAGAAAACATTACTACTAAACTGCCTAATATCACTAATAATCCTAATATAAGTACAAAAATCCCAAAATTAATCACTTCTGCAACTTTTAATAAAACTTTAATTGATAAAATACCTACAATGAATGCAAATATTAGAGATACAATACTAAATTTATCGAAAGATATATTACCAATATATATTTCATAGAATGAAGCCATTAGTCCAGCGGGGATTCCCATTAAAAAACTTACTCTAAGAGCATTCTCTGGTGATAACCCAAAACGAATTAACATTGCACTTGTTATACCAGATCTACTAATTCCTGGTATAACACTGAAACCTTGTAAAATCCCTACAAAAATAGCATATCTCCAATTCACTTGATTAATAGATTTCCTAACATTTCTGTCTTTCTTCATATACTGTAATAATCCAGTAAAAATCATCATTCCACCTATTAAAGCAGATATTAATACACCAAACGAAGAAACCATTATGAATTCTATAAATTGGACGATTATTAAAGCTATAATGCCACTAATAACTGTCGAAATTATTAGAAATAATAATAAAGGATGTATCCCTAAAACTATAATCTTTTTAAAAATTTCAAGTAATTGATATCGAAAATAAACTAAACCGGCAAAAGCGGTCCCAAGATGCAACCAAAGACTAAGCGCTAACGCATCCTCAGGAGTTTCCCCAAATATTGAACTTAAAATTAGAGTATTAACCCCTTCAGAACTAACTGGTAACCATTCAGTAATTCCTTGTAAAACCCCAATAACTATAGCTTCAAGCAAATCATTCACCTATTTCCTGTAAACGATAAAATACAATCCGTCTTTGGTTAATCAATAAAATTAAGATATCATAATACAACTATACTAGGCCAATAACTCTGATTTTTAATATCTGTATAATTATTTTTTATATCTGTATAATTAAGATATTATGATTAACCTATCTAATAAAGGTGCATTATTGATTGGAGGTAAACGAATAGGACGCATCATTGCAAATCGTTTAGCCAAAGAAAAAATTAATATCGCACTTGTATATAACACGTCAAAAATAATAGCTGATGAAACTTTAAAAGAAATTTCTCCTTTAGTAAAAAAATCATGTACGATTAAAGCGGATATCTCTAATGAAAAAGAAGTTAAAAACATGCTATCTATAGCACACAAAAAACTTCAGGATATATCATTTATAATTAATCTTGCATCAACATTCAATCGTACCCCCTATAATCAGTTAAATGGAAAAGATTGGGATAATTCGATGAATTTTGCTAAAGGGAATTATCTTGTTTGTCTTGAAGGTTCCAAATATATGATGAAAAATAATGGTAAAACAAAAGGGCATATCATAACATTTGGAGATTGGGCTGCAACAAATACACCTTATAAAAACTATCTCCCTTATTTAACGGCAAAAGCATCGATTGATTTTATGACTCGTGTATTCGCAACTGAATTATCTGAATATAATATTTTAGTTAATTCAATTGCACCTGGCCCTACTATTCAACCACCAGAATATAGCCAAAAAAGCTGGGATGAAAAAGTGATTAAATCTACAGCCCTAATTCAAGAATCATCAGCAAATGAAATTTCTGAATTTATCATAACTTTACTAAAGAGCGAAACCATTACTGGAGAAACAATAAAAATTGACTCAGGTAGTCATCTTCGTTCTAGATAATATTGGAATTTTGCTGCAAACATCGTCTTATTTACTATCGATATAAGTATTAATATCTAATATTGATATCAAGCTAATTAGTATTTCTTTTAGATTTAGGATTTATTAAAATATAAGAGTGTTATAATCACAATAAATTATAAGAATAGATAGGATTTATTTTGATAATTTCTGTAATAGGAGATGGAAATCCTACAGAAAAAATATCCCTACTTGCCGAAGAAGTTGGAGAATTACTAGCTAAAAAAGGCATCATAATAGTATGTGGAGGACTTGAAGGAGTAATGGAATCAGTTTGTCGTGGAGCAAAAAAATATGGAGGAACTACTATAGGAATAATACCTGGAAGCAAAGCATCTGATGCAAATAAATGGGTTGATATTCCAATCTGTACAGGCATGTCTCACGCAAGAAATGTGATAATTGCTACTACTGGAGATGCAATTATTGCCATAGGAGGAAAATACGGTACACTATCTGAAATTAGCCACGCACTATCAATAAATAAACCTGTTATTGGTTTAAATACATGGAACCTTTCACAAATTAAAAATATAAACCCATCTATTATAAAAGCTAAAAATCCAATTGACGCAGTTACTTTAGCTGAAAAAGCAATTGAAAATAATCAGTGCAAATAATATAGACTATATATGGAAATGCATAAAATAAATAATATCTTAGCAAGAGAAATAATCGACTCAAGGGGAAATCCAACTATTGAAGTTGATGTAATCACATCAGATGGAACCTTCGGTAGAGCGTCAGCACCTGCAGGCGCAAGTACAGGACAAAATGAAGCAATTGAACTGCGTGATAACGATCCTAACAGATATAACAAAAAAGGTGTATTATCTGCTATAGAAAAAATTGATACAGAAATTACTCCAAAATTAATTGGAATCGACGTTTCATCTCAAGAAAAAATTGATAATACTCTCCTTGAAATTGATTCCACCCAAAATAAATCAATTTTGGGTGGTAATACAACTGTAGCATTATCATTAGCTACTAGTCATGCCGCTGCTGCTGCTTACAAAATTCCACTCTATAAATATTGGGCACTAGATAATACTCCTCGTATGCCTGTACCCATGCTTAATTTACTTAATGGTGGCAAACACGCAGAAGGCACAGCTGATTTTCAAGAATTTATGGTAGTTCCTGTTGGACTTCCTACTTTTAGCAAAGCATTACAAGCCGGTATTGAAATCTACCACAAACTAAAAGATCTTCTCCAACAACAAGGAAGCCAAATCGCAGTAGGTGATGAAGGTGGATTTGCACCACAAAATATATCAACTCAGAAAGCTCTTGATTTATTAATTTCTGCAATTGATATTGCAGGATATAAAGCAGGAATAGATTGTTTCATAGCTATAGATGTTGCTGCTTCTGAACTTTTAACTTCTACTAGATCGTACAATTTAAAAAAAGAAAATGTTACGTATTCAGTTGAAGAAATGGTTGGTTTCTTACACACTCTAACTCAAAACTATCCAATAATTAGTATTGAAGATGGTCTTGGAGAATTAGACTATAGGGGGTGGGGACTACTAAATGATACATGCGGTAAAAAAACTCAAATTGTAGGTGATGATTTATATGTCACCAATACCACATTACTTAAAAAAGGTATATCTGAAAACCTTAGCAATGCTATACTCATAAAACCTAATCAAATAGGTACTGTATCCGAAACACTAGAAGCAATACAGTGTGCTAAAAAAGTAGGTTGGGGAACAATAATAAGCCATCGTTCTGGAGAAACTGAAGATACATCTATTGCCGATCTATCTGTGGGAGTCTCTGCAGGGCAAATTAAAACAGGCGCTCCAGCACGAGGCGAAAGAACTGCAAAATATAATCATCTCCTTAGAATTGAAGAAGCACTTCCAAAAGATTCTTACTTTGGTATGGATGCTTTTAAACATATCGAAATATAAAATTATCAATAACTAATTACAAAGGATGAAATATTTATGAAAACACGAGTAGCTATTAACGGATTCGGAAGAATAGGTAGACAAGTTTTACGTGCCATTATTGAAAAATATCCTGATTCATTAGATGTTATAGCAGTTAATGATCTTGGTGATCCTGGTACAAATGCACATATGTTTAAATATGATAGTAATTATGGAATATATCCTGGTGAAATAGATTTTCAAGAAAACCAAATTAAAATCGATGAAAAAGAAATTCAAGTAGTTCAAGAACGTGATCCTTCATCTATAAAATGGGATTCTCTTGGTATTGAAATAGTTATAGAATCTACTGGTTTCTTCACTAATGCTGAAAAAGCTGCTGGCCATTTAGAAGGAGGTGCCAAAAAAGTTATTATTTCAGCACCTGCAAACGGAGAAGATGCAACAATAGTAATGGGAGTTAATGAAGAAATTTATGATAAAGATAAGCATAATATTATTTCAAATGCTTCCTGTACAACTAATTGTGTAGCAAACATGGTGAAAGTAATTGATGATTATTTTGGTGTCGAAAAAGCATTAATGACAACTATTCATTCTTACACCAATGATCAAAAAATACTGGACCAAGTTCATTCAGACTTACGTAGATCTAGGGCTGCTGCTATAAATATTATTCCCACTACAACAGGAGCAGCTAAGGCAGTTGGACTAGTATTACCACATTTAAATGGCAAAATCCATGGTATGGCGTTTAGGGTCCCAACACCTACTGGATCAGTAACAGATTTAGTAGCTACACTAAATCAAAATGTAACTGTTGAACAAATTAACGAAGCTTATAAAGAAGTTTCTAATAAACGTCTTAATGGCATCATAGAATATACAGATAAACCTCTTGTTAGCACTGATTTCATCCGTAATCCCAATAGTGTTATACTCGACGGACTATCAACCATTGTAATGGATGGAAATATGGTAAAGGTCGTAGGATGGTACGATAATGAATGGGGATATAGTTGCAGAACAGCAGATCTCTGTAAATTCATCAGTAATAATTCAAATAATTGATTTTTAAAAACTCAATCTTTTAATAACAAATTTGCTTTTGCTTTAATTGGCAAATGTTAGTTTTTAAAGATATAATAAACCCAAATATATTTAATGAAAGGTTATACCCATAATATGCCTAATAAAGTTACCAAAGAACCAACTCGTAAAACAGGTACATGGAGTGTTAAATCTGGCTTAGCTCAAATGCTTAAAGGTGGAGTAATCATGGACGTAGTAACTGCTGATCAAGCTAAAATAGCTGAAGATGCTGGCGCAGTTGCGGTTATGGCATTAGAAAGAGTCCCATCAGATATTCGTAAAGCTGGAGGAGTTGCTCGTATGGCAGATCCAACAAAAATCACAGAAATTATTGAATCTGTATCAATACCAGTTATGGCAAAATGTCGTATTGGACATTTTGTTGAAGCTCAAATCCTAGAATCATTGGACGTAGATTATATTGATGAATCTGAAGTACTAACTCCTGCTGATGAAAATAATCACATCAATAAAACTCCATTTAAAGTCCCTTTTGTTTGTGGCGCTCGTGATTTAGGAGAAGCACTACGCCGTATAGGTGAAGGTGCTGCAATGATACGTACAAAAGGAGAAGCCGGAACAGGCAATATTGTTGAAGCTGTACGTCACGCACGATCAGTTCTTAGCAAAATTAAAGAAATACAAGGAATGGATCAATCACAATTAATGGCAGTAGCAAGGGACTTACGATCTCCGTTTGAATTAGTATTAGATATAAAAAATCAAGGAAAACTACCAGTAGTAAATTTTGCAGCTGGTGGAATCGCAACTCCTGCTGATGCAGCTTTAATGATGCAACTCGGAGTTGATGGCGTTTTTGTTGGATCAGGTATATTTAAATCTGAAAATCCAGATATTATGGCCAATGCCATCGTAAAAGCAACAACTCATTTTAATAACCCAGATATTCTTGCAGATATTTCACGAGGACTTGGTACAGCAATGCCAGGATTAGATATCAAAACAATTCCCATAGAAGAACAACTCTCTACCAGAGGATGGTGATTTGATAAAAATCGGTGTTTTAGCCCTACAAGGTGATTATCTTGAACACCAAAGAATACTACAAATTCTTGGTATTAATTCAACGTACATAAAAACACCTGAAGAATTAAACAAAATAGATGGATTAATTGTACCTGGAGGAGAAAGCACTACAATTAATAAATTAATGAACTTCTATAATATCAAAAAACCTTTAAAAAAACTTGTACAGCAAGGAATGCCTATTTGGGGAACATGTGCAGGTATGATTATCATAGCTAATAAAATTATACAGTCATCACCAAAACCTTTATCTTTAATAGATATCACTGTAGATCGTAATGCTTTTGGTAATCAGACCGAAAGTTTTGAACAATTAATAACCCTTCCTGTAATTGGTAAACAACCTTTCAGAAGTATATTTATTCGGGCTCCAAAAATTATTGATATAGGTGAAAAAATTGATGTGCTAGGTAAACTACCTAATAAACAACCCGTTGCTGTTAAACAAAATAATATATTAGCAACATCATTCCATCCTGAGTTAACCAATGATTATCGGATTCATGAATTTTTCGTTAAAATGATTTAGAGAACCAAAAATGATTGATAAAAAAAATACTAATAATGCTAAAGATAATGACCTGAATAGCTTATTTGAAAAAATTCCTTCTAAAATAACTAATCGTATCAACTCTTTAAATAAAAACAATGAACTGCTAGAAATCGTACTGGATATTGGAAGGAATCCTGAAGCAAGGTTTATTAACCAATCGTATATTTTTGACGAAGAAATTACAGAAGATGATTTGCAATCTGTTATAGAGAAAATCGGATCATTTGGAAATGATAATCGTGCAGGCATTGAGCGTACTCTACATAGAATATCTGCCATACGAAACCGTAACGAAAAAATCATAGGACTAACTTTACGAGTAGGTAGAGCAATTTATGGAACAATCCGAATTGTTGAAGACTTGATTATGTCTGGAAAATCTATTCTTTTACTAGGTAAACCTGGAGTAGGTAAAACAACAATGTTAAGAGATGTTGCAAGATTATTAGCTAACAATGCCGATAAACGAGTAATTGTTGTAGACACCTCTAATGAGATTGCTGGTGATGGTGATATCCCTCATCCAGGCATAGGACGTGCAAGACGAATGCCTGTAAAATCTTCCATTGAACAATATTCAGTTATGATTGAAGCCGTCGAAAACCACATGCCTGAAGTAATAGTAATTGATGAAATTGGAACGGAAATGGATGCCAATGCTGCTAGAACAATTGCAGAACGTGGAGTTCAATTAATTGCTACTGCACATGGCAATTCCCTCGATAATTTAATTATGAATCCAACTCTCTCAGACTTAATTGGAGGAATTGAAAGTGTCACATTAGGAGACATCGAAGCACGTAAAAGAAAAACTCGTAAAACTGTTTTAGAGAGAAGATCCCCTCCTACATTTGACATCGTTATTGAAATAGAGAATTGGAATCAGGTAAATGTACATGAAAACGTATCTGAATCAGTTGACGATGCGCTTCAAGGTAAGCCTATTACTCTACAATCAAGAATTATTACAGAACAAGGAGAAATTTCACAAAATACTTCAGTACGTACAAATTACCTGGATGAAACAAGCCATAAATCAACCAGTAATCTGATTTCTGTAAAACCTGAGCTAACACCAAATTTATCAATACCTAAATCTGAAAATCCAGACCAAAATGATATAACTAGGATACTACCTTATGGTGTAAGTAAATCTTTACTAAATAAAATCATAAACACTAAAAGCTTACCTATAGTCCTTACTGATGATCTCGATAATTCTGATCTATTACTCACAACAAAAGCATATTATAGAAAAAAAACACGTCGTTTGACTGTAGCTGAAAATAATGGCAAAACAATATATGTATTACGAAAAAACTCAATCAGACAAGTTGAACAATTTATCACATCTTTAATGAGAAACCAAGCTCGAAGATCTCAACCTGAAAAAATGGCTGAGTCTATTCGTGAAGTTGAAAATGCTATATCTGATTTATCCCTAAATGGTAATACTCAATACGATTTGCAACCTCAAAATCCATATTTAAGACGTATACAACATAAAATTGTAGAAAAACATGGAATGTTTTCAAAAAGTACTGGATCTTTTGATAACAGGCATGTCGTTATATATAAACCATTAGATAATTAACCTTAAGGAAGACTAATGTCAATATTGATATCTTTTGAAGGATGCGAAGGAACAGGAAAAACTACTCAAGTAAATTCATTGAAAAATAATCTTTTAAACAGTAGCTATAGCGTAGAAATAGTTTATGATCCCGGAACTACCTTACTTGGAGAATATTTAAGAGATTGGCTCAAATTAGAAAACCGTCCTCCTTCAACCCCTATATCAGATTTACTTTTATTTGCAGCCGCACGCTCATCTTTAGTTACTGAAATTATTCAACCTGCTCTCAAACAAGATAATACAATAATCATTTCTGATCGATTTATAGATTCTACTATAGCCTATCAAGCCTATGGAGATGGACTGCCTCTTAAACTAGTTCAAGAAATAACTCGTATTTCATGTCAAAACTTGATTCCATCTCTTACATTTATCCTGGATTCCGATCCATCTGTATCGTTATCTAGAATTACTTCTATTTCAAATAAAAGAACAACAAGAAAAAATGAAAAAGGCAAAGAACGTTACGAAAAAAGGTCTATCGAATTCCACAATAAAGTTCGTTCTGGTTACTTAGAAATCGCTCGTACTGAACCAAACCGTATCCATGTTCTTGATGCAACTAAACCATCACATATACTATCAGATACTATTTTAGAAATTGTGTTAACTCACCTAAATTTAAAAAATAACAATAACTAAAGTAGTCTGGATTCTTTATATAATGCCAACATTTTTTTTGAAACTAGATCCCAACTCATATTCTTAACTTTTTCAACTCCATTAAAACCCATTTTTAACCTCAAAGAATTTTGACTCAATAAAACATCTATTTTTTCAGCATACAGTTTAGAAGATCTTGAAGAAATCAAATAACCAGTAACCCCATCTAAAATATTTTCTACCAAACCTCCAGTTTGTGCAGCAATAACTGGAGTTCCACATGCCATAGATTCTAGTGCAACTAACCCACAACTCTCATGGAATGAAGGTATGACCGTAAGGTCTGCAGCATTATAATATAAAGGCATTTGATTATGCTTGATGGGACCTAAGAAATTAACTGCATTAGATAAGTTTAATCCTTTAATTTTTGCTTTAATAGAATCTAAATACTGCCGATCTGTCCACCTACCAGCTATAAATAACTTTGCTTCACCAGATCTAATTTTTTCAACATTAGAAATAGATTCAATTAATAAGTCAATTCCTTTGAAAGGTTCAATTCTACCTACAAAAAGTATAACTAGATTATTCTTTATTTGAAGTGTTTCCTTAGATTCTATTTGATTCATAGCGCTAAATTTCTCTATATCTACTCCACCACCAATACATTGAAACTTTTTATCAAATCCTTTACTAAAAAATTTCAATTCTTTTTTTTCTGACTCACTCGAACAAATAATCTTATCTGCTGAAGCAATCAACTCCATTTCATTTGATAGACGGGATGGTGCATCATCATTATCTGTTAGGTAACGATTTTTTATTTGGGCAAAAGTATGAAATGTTACAAAGTGAGGTATATTTAAATACTTTGCAAGCTTATTTCCCACAATTCCTGACAACCAATAATGAGAGTGGATTAAACTATATCTAACTTCTTGAAATTCTATAAATTTCTTGATTTCATCTAAATAATCAGTAATATAATTAATTAATTCTTTCTTATTAACATCAGGAGAACCTAATCTAAGATGTATAACTCTCACATTTTCAGAGACACTGACAATAATTGGATCTTTGTCATCATGTACTCTAGTGTAAATATCAACTTTAATACCTAATTTGCCTAAAAATAAAGCTATATTACGAACATATACATTCATACCTCCCACATTTTGTTCATCAGGATTTGCTACAGGACAAGAATGTATACTTAAAAATGCTATATTTTTTCTACTCATAAATACTTCATTACAACCGACTAATATTTAATCTAAATATATACTGGTCTTCAGCACCAAGTTGGTACTTATAAAATTCCCCTCCTCGTAAAAAATCAAATATCTTATTCTGCCGAATTATTGCATTTTTAATAGCATAAAGTGTTGCAACAATACCTACTGATAAATCCGAGAATTCAGGATCATACCCACTATTATATAAAAAATATGAATCCCGAGTTTCAAATCCCAAACAAGCAGCAACTGTATTAGAATCAATATCCAAAAAAGATAAATTTAGCATTTTGTTTTCAGCAAACTTAACAGAGACTTCTTCAATAAACC
>Ga0310344_10003481_pt1 | contig 11697 bp, 15 predicted proteins | sample HC15DNA20200_MG_FD_203801 | JGI IMG/M metagenome (GOLD analysis project Ga0310344, IMG submission 203801) | Marine microbial communities from station ALOHA, North Pacific Subtropical Gyre - HC15-DNA-20-200_MG | ecosystem: Environmental > Aquatic > Marine > Oceanic | place: Pacific Ocean: North... | reverse complement strand
CAACTTTTGAACCACCCTCTATTGATACGTTAGCATCTGCACGCATTGCGCCTTCTAGACCAGGATCTGACACATTCAAATTTTCAAGCAAATCTGATAGTATAATCAAAAATTCTCTGACTTGATGTGGGTTTTCAAAATCTGGCTCTGTTACAATTTCAACTAATGGTGTTCCAGCCCTATTGTAATCAACTAATGTGAGTTTAGTCTTTTCAGTTGCTCCCTCGTAAATTATTCGTCCGGGATCTTCCTCCAATTGTATTCTTCTAATTCTTATCTTTGCATCCCCTACTGAGATTTTACCCTCCCATCCAATGCTTGTATTTCCATATGCATTTAGTTGAGTGATTTGAAAGTTTTTTGGTAAATCAGGATAAAAATAATTTTTCCTAAAAAATGCAATCTTACTAGGAGTGTTGCAGTCAAGTGCCATTGCAATTAATGTTGCTTTTTCAACTGCACTCTTGTTCAGTAATGGTAATGAGCCTGGAATTCCCATACAAACAGGACAAATGTTTGTGTTAGGTTGAAATTCCCGATAATTAGCCTTGCATGAACAAAACAATTTACTTTCAAGTTTTGTCAATTGACAGTGTATCTCAAGACCAATTTTTGTCATTAAATTGACACCTCAGGTAAATCTACAGTTTTTTCTAATGCATACGCAGCTTGTAGTAATGAATTCTCCTCTAGATGATTTGCCATTATTTGAATTCCTATAGGTAATCCATTTGTAATTTTGTATGGTACTGATATCGCTGGAATTCCAGTTAAGTTAGCAGTTACCGTGTTTATATCAACCATCATGAATGATACTGGATCATTAATTTTTTCACCAAATTTGAATGGCTGTATAGGGACTGTGGGAGAAATTAGAAAATCAAATTTTTCAAACACATGTTTTATTTCAGTAATTAGTTTTGATTTAACTTTTAGTGCCTTTAGAAAATATTTCCCAGCATGTCCAGCAGATGGTACAAAGCCACCCAAGATCATTCTTCTAATAACTTCAGGACCAAACTTGCTTCTTGCCTGTGATATGTATGAATTAAATTCAAACCCTGATGAATCTAGATCATACCCATATCTTACATTATCATATCTGGCTAGATTACTTCCTGCTTCTGTTGATGTTATAGTATAATATGCTGCCACAGTATATGGAACAGTTTGTAATGACACCTGTTCACAGTTGGCTCCCAATTTTTCAAATGTCTTAGTTGCATCATTAGTGGCGTCTAGTACGTCAGCACTTAATCCATCAGAATTAGTCATCTCTGTTACTATTCCGATTTTTTTCCCACTTATTCCAGCATCAATATTACTCAGATAGTCTTGATTTTTGTTTTCAATCGTGGTATTATCATTAGAATCAATACCGGAAATAATATTTAGTAAAAATGCAGAATCTTCTACAGTTTTTGTCATAGGTCCTATCTGTTCAATACTGTTAGCATATGATACAAGTCCGTAACGACTTACCAATCCATATGTTGGTTTCAGTCCAACAACTGAACAAAAACTTGCTGGGTTTCGAATAGAGCCACCAGTATCTGAGCCTAATGATGCAATACATTCGTTTGCAGCAACAGATACTCCACTTCCTCCAGAAGAGCCACCCGGAACATAATCACTATTCCAAGGGTTCTTGCTTGGTCCGTATGCACTAAATTCTGTGCTAAGACCCATTGCAAACTCATCCATGTTTGTCTTTCCAATTATGATTGAATCTTCAGAATGTAATCTAGAAACTACAGTAGATGTATGAGGCGCAATAAAATTTTCTAAAACTTTTGACGCACAAGTAGTTTTTGAATCTTCTATGCAAATATTATCTTTAATAGAAATTGGCATCCCATAACATTTCCCAACATTCTGGTTTGATTTTATTTTAGCATCAATCTCTTTTGCATTTTTTATTGCAGAATCATTTATTTGTAAAAATGCATGAAGATTTTTATCAACTTCATTAATACGTTCTAAAGATTTAGAAATGAATTCTTCAACTGTAAATTCATTATTTTTTATTCCACTTACATAATTTAATGCGCTAATTCCTAAATCCAACTTAATTCAACTTTGGAGCCTTTACATATTTCTCTTGATAGCTCTTTAGAAATTTTAGCAAGTCTTTATCGTATGGAACATATTTGTCGTCCCTTAGTTTATCTAAGTCAGTTTCTTGAACAGTGATTTCCTCAGACTCGACATTTGCCCTGTCTAGAATATCAAAATATTCAAGCATTTTTTGCACTCTTTTGATATGACTGCTATGATCCTCAAGATCAATCTTCATTAATTTTGCAACATTAGAAATCTCTTCTTGACTAACCAAACCTTTCACCTATGGTGTTAATCTATCAACATCCCTAGGATAAAATGTTGTATCACGAATATTTTCAATACCAGTAAGTGCCATCATTAATCTTTCAAGACCAATTCCACAGCCAGCATGTGGTGGAACACCATAATCAAAAACTCCCAAATGATAACCGAATGTATCAACCTTCATACCTTTATTTTTCATTCTATCTTCAAGCTCAGATTTTTGTGCAATTCTAGTACTACCAGATGAAAGCTCCAAATCACCATACATTAAATCAAATGATTCAGAAATCTTAGGGTTGTCCTTACTTACTTTCACATAAAATGGTTTGGGACCAACAGGCCAATCTTTGATAAAGTAGAAACCAGTTATACCAATTTTGTTTAATTGTGCTGGATACAAATCGTCACCCCATTGACTCTTAGCTCCTGTAGCTTGGATTTTTTCTAACAAATCAGAGTATGAGTATTGTGGGATTGTATCAGTAATTTTTGGAATATTAAATTCAACATCACTGTTTTCATTGGTAAATTCTTCTAAAGATGAAATTACCTGTTTTATTATCTCCTCAATTTTTTTCATTATGTCGTTATAATCAACATATGCCTCTTCAAAATCGATTGATATTGCTTCTGACAAGTGTCTATTTGTTCTGGATGGCTCAGCACGAAAGATTGGTGCGATCTCAAAAACTTTCTCAAAACTCATTGTTAATTGTTCTTTATACAATTGCGGACTTTGAGCAAGGAATGCCTCTTTGTTATAATAAAAGATTGGAAACAATGCCGCACCACCTTCTGTAGCTGTAGCGATCATTTTTGGCGTATTAATTTCAGTAAAATCATGATCATAAAAATACTGACGAATTGATTTGAGTACACTGCTTCGTGCGTTGAAAACTTGTTGTAGTGTACGTCGCCGTAAATCAACTGCTCTAATCTCAAGTCGTGTATCAATATTTTTTACAGTTTTTGCATGTGGGTCAAATGGTGGAATCTTTTCAACAGATGAAAATACTTTAAGATCTTTTGGTGATATCTCAATCCCGTTTGGAGCCTTTTCAGACGTTTTCACTGTTCCAATTAATCCTATAGAAGAATGCTCCTTCAGTTTAGATATACTTTGGATTAGTTCGTCTGGACTTTCTCCTTTTTTTGCAACAACCTGGATCGATCCTATCTTATCAACAAGAGTTAGAAATGTAATATTTCCATGGCCGCGTATACTTGAAATCCAACCCATTACTGTTACATCTGATCCCTCCATAGATGCGTCTAACTGTTTTGAATAATGAGTCCTACGCCAAGTACCTAGTTCAGTTTCTACCATTGTTTCTCTTTTAGAATTTGAGTATTTATTATGGTTTTTTTAGTAATTGTTAGTTAATTGTGAAATTAAGGTTTGGTGTAACCGAAACCCATGTATCTGAACCATCAAAAAATGTTGAGATTGTTTTTAACTTACTCTGATACACAAAATATTTGCCGTCCTTATTTAGTCCACCAGAAGTTTTCAGCATTTTATGTTCTTGAAGAAATTGCAATCTTCTATAAACAGTACTTATGGGAATAGTTGTAGTTTTAGCAATTTCGACAGCAGTTTTAGGTTTATCGATAATTGATGAAATTATTCCCATACAAAACTGGTCAGATAGAATCTGGAAGTAAATTTGCTTTCTTTCATCGTCTTTTATAGTAGTTGCTTGAGTTGAAATTTGCAATATTGGTTCGATACTTAACCACTATAAATTGTGTTCCATTTTGTAGGCATATTATTTATTAATTATTAAAAATTTTTCATTTAATTACTATTAGGATAAAAAATCGTTATGTTAAATAAAAGAGAAATGGCTATTGCACATATAGCAAGTGCAATCACTGTTTACTCAATACGGCAAAATGCTGATACACTGGCAAAAAATATCTCGATGATTGATTTTATCTTAAAAACTGTTCCTGATGATAGCAAACCAGATATTAATATGGATTTGATCGATTATGTATTTTCTTATGTATCAGCCACACGCTTTGACACATAGTTTCATATGTGTATGTAATTAAGAAATACTGTACTTGACATCCATAGCAACACTGGGTTCACATTGTGCCCTTCAGCTACTAAAAGGTGCAAAGGATGAAGGGTTTAAAACATTATTAATTTGCGAAAAAAAACGACAAAAATTATATGAACGGTTCAAATTTATCGATGAATTAGTGCTTGTTGATTCATTTTCAGAAGTAATTGATGAACGATGTAACTCTATACTACAAAAAAATAATTCAATTTTGATTCCACATGGGACATTGATAGCGCAAATGAATTCAGAACAAATTGAATCAATTGAAACACCGATTTTTGGTAATAAAAACATCTTACGATGGGAATCTGATCGTAATTTAAAACAAAAACTAATGGATGAGGCAAACCTTCCCACGCCAAAATCTGTAGCTAGTCCTAGTGCAATTAATGAACTTGTTATAGCAAAAAGACATGGTGCAGCTGGTGGTAAGGGATATTTTCTTGCTTCCAGTGAGGATGAATATAATAAAAAACGTGACCAATTGATTAAAGAAGGTATGATCAAAGGTGATAGTGATCTTTACCTTCAAGAATACACTTCTGGTGTTTTAGCATATCTGCAATTTTTTTATTCCCCACTAAAAAAAGAACTTGAATTTTTTGGAGTTGATAAAAGGCATGAATCTAACATTGAAGGATTAGCTAGAATTCCAGCTGAAAATCAACTTAGTATGGATAAGTTTACGTCATTTAACGTAATTGCAAATAGTCCTCTTGTCTTACGTGAATCATTATTAGATGAAGTTTACACAATGGGAGAAAATTTTGTTAATGCATCTGAAAAACATGTTCCGCCAGGAATGAATGGACCATTTTGTATTGAGGGTGTATACGATGAAAACGCACAATTTAGTGCATTTGAATTTTCAGCTAGAATTGTAGCTGGTACAAATATTTTCATGAATGGTTCACCATATACAACATTAATCTTTGATGAACCAATTAGTATGGGTCGTCGCATCGCGAAAGAAATTAAGGAAGCAGAATTAAATAATCAACTGAAAGATGTTACAACTTAATTCACGAAGAAATTTATAATTATTTATTTACCATTCTCGATTCTTAGAATAATAAATTCAATACCTCTATATACATTCTTAATAAACAAAACTTATGCAGCATAAAATCACATTACCGCAACTAAAAAAATATGATATAACACAAAAAATTATTGAGGCACTGGCAGATGCTGAATCACGTGCAATCATTTTCTCAATCATAAAAAAAGGTAAAACTGCATCTTACCTTTCTAATTCACTAAAAATTCCACTTAGTTCTGTTTACAAAAAATTATCAGATTTAGAAGATCTTACATTAGTAGAGATTGAAAAAACCATTTTATCAGATACTGGAAGAAGATTCAAAGTTTACAAAAGTAGAATCAATAAGGCTGAAATATTAATTAAAAAACCTGAACCTACACTATCATTATCCGCTAACTGATTTTTATGAGAGGAGTACTACCAAAACCAACAATATTAGAGCTCGATGAATATGACATAAATCAACGTATTATTGAAGCGCTCACGAATACATGTTCACATGCAATATTATTTTCTATAGTTGACGAAGAAAAGGATGCCATACAAATAGCTGGTCAATTACGAATTTCATTATCATCTGTTTATAAAACACTGGGTAACCTAGAAAAATTATCGCTTATAGAAATTCAAAGATTTCATATCAATGATGACAGTAAGAAGGTCAAAATGTATCGTAGTAGAATTCAGGCAGCGGAAATCACTATTAACGGAAATAAATCACAGGTTAAACTTCAACGAAATATTTACTAGAATTAATAAATCTCAATCAGTGGCAAGGAAACCCAGCAGCATGTCTCATATCATGTGTAAGTTCATGCAAAAACTGATTTACGAATGCAGATTCACCATAAACCAGACTAAGAATATGCCCTTGATCAAAACCAACAGTAAATAATCCTATACTAAAAACACTAGCTAGTACAACTAATACTGATTTGGGAATAACCTTGAAAAACCTGGTAGACTGAATTGCATAAGACATATGTTGACAAATATAATTTGATATTTAAGTTGTCATGATTGAATCAATGACAAAAAAAATTGAAATATCGATCAAAAAATATGACTAAACTCGATCATTAAACTATCAAAAGCATTTACCTTAATATTAATAATTTAAGGATATATACAATTGCCAAAAATAGAGATAGAAAAACAGGATTCAGTTAAGCTTTACAAAATAAGGAAAACTCTCCAAGAGATCTCAAAATTTACCGGACGTGGAACTGAATTAATAACTGTCTATATCCCAAAGGGTAAACAGCTACATGAAGTAATAACAAACCTAAGAGAAGAACAGGGTACTGCAGATAATATAAAATCAGATGTTACTCGTACACATGTCGTTGATTCATTATCAAGGGTTCTTCAGCGATTAAAACTATACAAAAAAACTCCAGAAAGAGGATTAGTAATATTTTGCGGTGCACTTCCAAGAGAAGAGGGTGGACCTCTAGGAAGTGAAGTTGTAAAAATATTTGAAATTGATCCTCCAAAGGATCTAAAGACATTCTTGTATAGATGTGATGATCACTTCCACGTTGATATCTTAAAAGATATGCTAAAGGATGACAACTTAATTGGATTTCTAGCGATTGATGCAAAGGATGCTGGTTGGGGAATTCTATATGGTGATAAAGTTCAAGTTTTGAAAGAAACAAGCTCCGGTGTTGCTGGTAAACACAGACAAGGTGGTCAATCAGCAAAAAGATTTCAAAAATTAAGAGAAATGGAACTTACTTATTATTTTAATAGAATAGCACAAATTACACGTGAATATTTTATTGATATTTATCCAATCAAAGGTCTAATTATTTCTGGTCCTGGACCAACTAAGGAGGAATTTGTTAACGATAATTATTTAGAATATCGATTGCAAGACATGGTTATTTCAACTATAGATGCATCATATTCTGGAGCAGAAGGAGTAAGAGAAGCTTTTGATAAATCATCAGACATTCTTTCTAATTTTAGATTAGTTGAAGAAAAACAAATTGTTGAAAAATTATTCAGAGAAATTAATAATAATTCTGGTCGAGGTGCTTACGGTTTGAGTGAAGTGATAAATTATCTAAAAAACAATGTTGTTGATACTGTCATAATAACAGACAAAATTGGACTTTATAGAATTGAAGCTAAATGCAATAGATGTAATGAAATACAGGAAAAAATTATTGAACAAATAAAACTAATCCAAACTAAAACTGAGTTTGAAAACTCATCATGTGCATCATGTAAATCAACGGACATAGGTATAACAGATCAGGATATTGTAGATTATCTTTCGTTATTAGCAACGAAGACAGGAACAAAAGTTGAAGTGATTTCTGGTGTATCTGAACATGGTTCAATGATATCTAATCTTGGTAATATTGGTGCAATTTTACGCTACAATCCAAATTATACAAGTTAAAAATCATTAAAAACAATTTTTTATTTTTTCTGCTAATTGTTTTAATTCATCGTCACTCATAATTTTCCTTTTTGTCCATAACGTACCAGTTTTATTATATCTTGGAATCAAGTGTATATGCACATGTGGTATAATTTGTTTTGCAGATTTCCCATTATTTTGCGCAATACTAAATGCATCTGCACCAGTCGCCTTTATAATTGCATTAATAATTTTTGGTACTTTAGAGAATAGTTTTGATACATCATCTATACTCATGTCAGTAATTTTTTCATAATGCTGTCTTGTAATAATAAGCGAATGACCGTTATCAATTGGATATTTATCTAAAATTGCTAAGCAATCATCATCATCATAAATCATATAGGATGGTAATTTACCATCCATCACATCACAAAAAATACATTCAGTCAATGTGAATTATGTAATAAAATTGAATTAATATATTAGCATCATATACAAGAAATGAAATTGCTATTTCGTATTGAGGCTATCATTGGAGATAGACATGACTCACCCGATTCATTAGATGAAGATGAAATACATCAATGGTTACTAAATCTGCAAAAACAGGATATTCTAAAAGTTGAAACAGAAACTGAGTATTGGGAGGATGTTCCCGTGGAACTTTTTGATCTTATTAAAAACAATATCAAAGATGGAAATTTTGAACATACGATGGCAAAGGGCCATCTGTGGTTAAAAATGGATATTCCAGTTGAGTAGAACCAATAATGAGTGATGTATTCGTAATTTTTTAAAAATCAATTATAAAAATCATTGAAAATTTTATACGTTATATAGGGCAAAAAAATTAATCTGAACATCAATGGGCAGAAAGGCTAGAGAAGAAAGGCAAGAAAGACGTGAAGATATTGTTGCCAAGAGAACACAGGCTAAGAGAAAAACCACACTTATGGCTGCTGGCATTCTAGCATTAATTGCAGTCATTGTAGGATATGCAAGTTTTGTCTTCATTACACAAGTTGATTCAACTGGTGCTCTAGGTGCACCACCAGGTGCTGGAAAATTAGGTGATGAACACATACATTCATCATTACTTGTCAGAATTTTTGGTGATAAGTTTGACTTTGCTGTACCAAGTTACCAAATTAAAAATAGTTGGATACACTTTGAAGACAGTGATGGAACAACAATTCATAGACATTCAACAGGAGTAACGTTAGGTTTCTTATTTGATAGTCTCAATATTGGTATTGATGACAAATGTTTTGTGTTTCCAGATGGTAGGCAATTTTGTACTAATGAAGATTATTCACTCAAGTATTACATTAACCACCAACCTGTAAGTGATATTAGAGATTATATTTTTGAGGATGGTGATCGAATTTTAATTTCATTTGGTTCTGAAACACCTGATGAAATTGAAGATCAGTTATTTGAACTCGATGCACAGATAATTAAGGGATAAACTATCAAGTATGATAAAATTTTTTACTATTCAGAAAGCTTCTTTCTAATCTGTGGTAATTGTGCTCTAATAATTTCAAGAACATCTACACGTGTTAATTCATCAATTTCACGATTAAACTTACTTTTAAAAAATTCACGATACCTCTGATCTAAAACTGTGATTACAGATCCTTCAAAAAAACTTGATTCATCTTCAGGGTTGAAAACTATAGTTCTAATATTATGATGACCTAAAAAATCGTAATAATCAACCAGATCATCTAAATTGTTTAAATCATCTCTTACATCCTGAATGAAGGTTTTAATTTCCTTAGAATCCACATTTTTTGTATTTACCACTAGTTTATGAAATTTACATTTCTAGAATTTAAATTACAGTAACGTATTTTGTAGTTGTTTAAAATGGAAATATCAAGTAGAAACGTAGTAGAGGGAACATCTAGGGCACCACACAGAGCAATGTACAAAGCTATGGGTTTATCTGATGATGATCTTGCTAAACCATTTGTTGGTGTATGTCATACAGGTAATGAGGCTACACCATGTAACATTCACCTACCAGGACTTGCCCAAAAAGCAAAAGATGGTGTAAAGGATAGCGGTGCTACACCTAGGGAGTTTAGTACTATTGCTGTAAGCGATGGAATTGCAATGGGTCATGAAGGAATGAAATCATCGCTAGTTAGTAGAGAAGTTATTGCTGATTCAATTGAATTAATGGTAAGAGCACATCAATATGATGCATTAGTTGGCATAGCAGGATGTGACAAAAGTTTGCCAGGTACTATGATGGCTATGGCAAGACTGAATATTCCATCTATTTTTGTTTACGGTGGAACAATTATGCCTGGAATATTAGATGGAAAAGAACTAACAGTTGTTGATGTTTACGAAGCGGTTGGATCATATAATGCAGGACAAATTTCACTAGAAGAATTAAAAAATATAGAGGATACTGCGTGTCCAAATGCTGGTTCCTGTGGCGGAATGTTTACGGCAAATACAATGGCATCAATTTCTGAGGCACTAGGTATTGCATTACCTGGCAGTGCAAGCCCACCAGCTGAAGATGATAGAAGGGAAAAAATAGTTTATGAAACTGGTAAAGCTTGTACAGAACTATTAGAACTTAACATTAAACCACGTGACATTTTAACATTTGAATCATTTGAAAATGCTATAACAATGTTAAATGCAGTTGGTGGATCAACAAATGGTATTTTACATTTACTAGCATTAGCAAATGAAATTAAAATAAAATTAACATATGATGACTTTGAAAGAATAAGGAAGAAAACACCTCATATAGCTGACATGAAGCCTGGCGGTGGTTATGTCATGAACAGCCTCGATAAAATTGGTGGAATACCATTAGTAATGAAAAAATTATTGGATAATAATTTGATTCATGGTAATGCAATAACCGTTACTGGAAAAACAATAGAAGAAAACATAAATCAATACAAAATACCAACTGCTGAACAACAAATTGTAAAAGAGGTTAAAAGTCCGTTACATGGGGTTGGAACTGCTGTAATACTAAAGGGAACATTGGCTCCAGAAGGTGCAGTAATTAAAACTGCTGGTGTAGAAATGACGAAATTCATTGGTAAGGCAAGAGTATTTGATGGTGAAGAATCTGCATTTGATTCAGTTGCTAATGGTCAGATAAATGAAGGAGATGTCTTAGTTATTAGATATGAAGGGCCAAAAGGTGGTCCGGGAATGAGAGAAATGCTTGCTACAACTGCTGCATTAGTTGGTCAAGGTTTAGGTAAAAAGGTAGCAATGATAACAGATGGTAGATTTTCAGGTGGTACTCGTGGATTCATGATTGGGCATGTTGCACCAGAAGCATTTGTTGGTGGTCCAATTGCATTCGTTAAGGAAGGAGATGAGATTAGCATCAATATTGAAAATAATAGTATTGATCTACATGTCTCAAAAGAGGAACTTGATCAAAGAAGTAAAGAATGGAGCATGCCTGAACCAAACTACAAATCAGGTGCTCTTGCCAAATATGCTTTCTTAGTTGGATCCGCAGCAGAAGGAGCAACAACTGAGCCAAGTAATTTTCTCAAAATGACAGAATACCTTCAGAAAAATGAACTAATCAGAAAAGATTAGTTCTTGCTACATTCTCTGTGATTCTCAAGCTTCCATTTACCTGTTAGTTGGTGGTATGCTTGATTCCAACCCAAACCGGTTGTTCCACATCTATAGCATGTCCTAGCCACACATTATTAGATCCACAATTGCCTAATAAGTGTACCGTACATTACCGTAATATTCTGAAACTAGTCTTGTTCATCAGATTTCTTCATAATATCTGAAATCTTCAATGCTGTCTTCAGACCAATTAGTTGTGAATGTATGGCTATTTTTTGTATTCCAACTCCTAT